>Ga0335398_10002359_pt1 | contig 30048 bp, 45 predicted proteins | sample BON03_FD_205742 | JGI IMG/M metagenome (GOLD analysis project Ga0335398, IMG submission 205742) | Freshwater microbial communities from Lake Bonney liftoff mats and glacier meltwater in Antarctica - BON-03 (spades assembly) (version 2) | ecosystem: Environmental > Aquatic > Freshwater > Ice >... | reverse complement strand
GACCTGCGCCGATGCGTGATGCTTGCAGTCGAAAGCGGCGCCGATCTGCGCTTTGCCTACCTGAGCGATGCCTACCTGCGCGCCGCCGACATGCGCTGTGCCAACCTTTCGCGCGCCAACCTTTCGCGCGCCAACCTGATCTGTGCCGACCTGAGTGGGGCCAACCTGATCTGTGCCGACCTGATCGGCGCCTACCTGAGCGATGCCTACCTGCGCGCCGCCAACCTGATCTGTGCCAACCTGATCTGTGCCGACCTGAGTGGTGCCAACCTGATCTGTGCCGACCTGAATGGTGCCCACCTGAGCGATGCCAACCTTTCGCGCGCCGACCTGCTCTACGTCGACCTGAGTGGTGCCGACCTGAGTGGTGCCAACCTGATCGGCGCCAACCTGAATGGTGCCAACCTGCACAGTAATTCCATCATCGACGCCGGGAAGGACGCTCGCGGCTATCGATTCGTTGCCGTGCAGCACGACACCGGGCCGATGATCGCCGCTGGCTGTCGCTGGTTCACCCTCGACGAAGCCAAGGTGCATTGGGATGCCGCTCATGCCGACGATCCCATCCTTCGTTCTGAGTGTATCGCCAAGGTCTCACTGATCGAGGCCATCGCCAAAGCGCGCGGATGGATTGCCTGATCACACACCGGGCATGGCCCGAGAAGGAGAAGCAGATTATGAACCTATTGAAAGCGTGTCGCGACCTGTGATGAACGCGCTGCGTCGCGTCGAGAATATTGAACTTGCGATCGACGGTCGCGACAACATGTTTGCCCCTGTACGGACCGTTCTGAAAGAGGCGCCCGATGAATGACAAAACCAAAGAAGTTGAAGTCTTGGTGGACAAGGCAGCGAAATCCAGCGATTCCGCGGACGCCCTGCGTTTCTCGCAAGCGGCGTGCAATGTGGCGATCGCCATGTGCGCCGCCCGAATTGCGCGGAGCGAGACGGAGAACCCTACACCCTAACACCCAGCAAGGCGGAACCTTTCGGGGTTCCGCTCTCTGGATGTCACACTCCGGTCACAGTCAAGTTAAACCATAACAGAAAACCATTTAGCGAGAAGGCATGGTCTTTTTGCCGTTATCGTATAATAATGGGCAACTAGGCACTTACAGGGAGCATACGCTATGAGCTTTAATACGGAACCACTGGCACAGTTTTTCAAGTATGACCACCTCCCGCCGCACTTGCAGGAGATCTCCAAGCCGTTCCACGAATTGGCGGAAACCATGTGCCACGTCATTGCGCGCAACCCTGAGCGCACTGTTATGCTGCGCAAGATGCTGGAAGCCAAGGACTGCGCTGTTCGGGCCACCCTGTACACCTATGTCAGCGGACAATGATTTGAGAAAGAACGGTCCCGTAGCTCAATTGGTTAGTAGCTAACTGCTCATAACAGTTCGGTTGTAGGTTCGAGTCTTACCGGGACCACCACTTTCTTCTACAAGAGGTTTACTATGGTTGGCGTTGGTAAATACACAAAAGAAGAAAACCAGAAGTTTATGGCTCTGTGGCGAACAAGCACGTCCGCGGTCAACATAGCTATTGAACTCGATATAACCGTTGATTCTGTCTACACCAGAGCGGCGCGTCTACGCAAGTTGGGTTACGACATACCGACCAAGGTAGGCAACAACGAAAAGGATTCCGAGACCAAGCACCGCCGGTGCCTTCGTTGCAATAGAATGTTTCTTAGTAAACATGCGGGCAATAGGCTTTGTGGCATTGGTCGGTGTAGCGGTTAGCCGTCATGGCCTTATTACACAAAGTAAGAAGTAGCGCGGAGAACACATACCGACGCAAGTGGACGGATACCCGCCTAAATGCTCTTATAAAAGAACTGTACGTTTTGTTTCCCAGTGCCAGTTTTGCCTTACCAGAATTGGTACAGTGGAAAAATGTAGAGCACCTGTAAAAACAATACGAACTAAATCCCAGTAAGAAGAAAGGAAAGAAGGCCCATGGTAAAAGCTCTTCTAAAAAGTAGCGGTGTGTATCTAAGCACTAACACAGTGCGTACCGCGTGCGATGCTTTCCTAACCGATGTGCTGGCAACACGGTCTAGACAAACCAACGTGCTCTTAGAGAATCTTCGTGGTCCAAGAAGGTTTTGGGTAGGACCACGCTTAACGGGGAGCGCGAGGTTGCACTACATTAGAAATCTTCCCACATATAAAGAGGCCAAAGACTACAAAAGTAAAGAATTCCTCAATGTTCTTCAGTTGAAAGAAATATGCAAGGCAACCCAAATGGCACTGGTATTTGTGTCCTCCTCGGACTATTGGTTAATACGGTACTTCTATCTCATTCCCCGAGATTCCTCGGAAAGTAATACTGTGCAGGAGGGGTCCCCTCCCGATCGCTTCTGCATAGTTAGGTGCAGAAGTAAAGAGCAAGCTGCTGCTAGCTTTGGCGCTCATGGCAAAGCAGTACGCCCCCTTACTTCTGCACCGCCTTATTTCTGCACTCACTGGAGTACAAGAAACCATGGCTAAGAAACCTTCCGTCGACGGCGTTCCCAAGAAGAAGAAGACCCCAGCCTTCACCCCCGTGTCCGACAAGCAGATTGCTTCGGCCTATCTGAGCAAGCTGATGAACGGTATCGATGCAGAGTCCATCGACAAGGAAGCTCTGCGGGAGTTGTGTGGCACCAACATCCGGGATTCACGCTGTGACCGCATTGCCGAGCGTATCGTTGAGAGGGCACAGGCGTTGGTCAAGCCCGTCGACAAGTACCTTGCCGGGTGCGCCAGCAAGTAAGGCCCCCTGTCGACACAATATGGGGCCGGTTGCCTATACCTAGCGGGGTCACCGGCCCCCCTCTTTTTCACAAAAGAACCATTACACGTTGGGGCAATTACAGTACGTTGTTTACATTGTTCTTTTTTACTGTGCAGAGGGTTGCTATGACAATGAGTTTTAATACCGGGTTCGAACCACTAGACAAGAGCGCGCTTGGTCCAGCGGTAACCCATCGCTTAACAGGCACGCAAGGCCACCTCATCAAAGAGTAAGATGATCTGCTTCATGTGTGTGTTAGGCGCACTGTGGTTTCTTGGAGTGGTTTCTACGTGCGAGACGTTTGGGCACACCGATTCTGGTGCAAGGAAAACGTTTCCAGCCTTTGATAGCAACAACCACAAACTAAAAGAATGAGATGTAACTATGGCTAAGATGCGTGGAAGCTCCCGGGTTACAGTTCCCAAAACATCGGAAGACTACTGGATTATTCGGGTTAACACGTCTGAGGGAATCGCAGAACCCACATGCTATAGGTACAATAACAGGGATGATTGCTGGTTAGCAATGTCCCCCCGCAACAAGGATAAGGTGTGGCACGGAGTTGGTTCTGTTTACTCAAACGAATTCAAAGAAGCAAAGGGAGAAGGTTCCTTTGGTGCGCAGTACCTGCACTTGGCGTACAGGACCAAAGAAGAAGCTACTACCGTCTACGAAGCCTTGTTGGGACTAGGCAATGTTCTTGCCAACATAAACAGAATCTTTTCCTCGTTTAGGACCAAGTAGTGCTGTTTGCCCGCATGGCGGAATTGGTAGACGCAGTGGACTTAAAATCCATTGACACATGTCGTGGGGGTTCGAGTCCCCCTGCGGGTACCACTACAAAGTAACTGGAGAAGAAAATGGACTACGTTCCTTGGATACTAATCCTTTTGTTTTCGGATCCCTCTATGCCAAGGGAGGTATTACTACCTTTCAAAACACAGCAGGAGTGCGAGGTTATTCTCGAACACGTTAGGGAAAGCATGGACGAGAAGGCTGGTGAGTATGAATCCGTGTGTTTCCCGGACTTCCGAGAATAGAAACCTTTACCAACTTCTTTTATAAAGGAAAAAAAGAATGACCACAATGTTTTATAAAGATGAACGCACCATGTTGTTCGTGGACGGCGCTAATGTGTCTGCCTCGGCTAAGGCACTTAGGTGCAGCATGGACTGGAAGAAGGTGCTAACCTACTTCCAAGGCAACTGCCGACTGGTGTCTGCTTACTACTACACCGCCGTGTTGGATACCGGCGACGAGCACAATGCGCTGGTACCACTACTGGACTGGCTATCTTTCAATGGGTACACCTTGGTTACCCGAGAAGCCAAGCGGTACACCAATGACGGGGTTGACCGTATCAAAGGCAACATGGACGTAGACATGGCGGTCGGCGTGCTGGAAAGCTGCGCCCATTGCGACCATGTGGTGCTTATGACGGGCGACGGGGACTTCGTGCCAGTGGTACAAGCTGCACAACGGCGAGGCGTGCGGGTCACCGTTGTAAGTACCGTGGCGACCAACCCTCCCATGGCAAGCGACGACCTTCGGCGGGTCGCAAACAACTTCATTGAATTATCCGAAACACGTTTGTTTTTAATGAATGCTTGGGAAGGAGAATAAACCATGAAGATTCGCATTATTCCTAGAACTATAGGGGACGTGGTGGTGGGCCTATGTTATTGGGGTCTTCTGGTCATGTTCTTTTACGGGGTCTTCATGTTCGCGTACTGGCAATTGGACTTGCTTTCCAACATGGCCATTTGGGGCACTTCTGAGCGGGTGTTGCTCTTGCTTGGCTTAGGGGTGCTGTTGGTGGTAGCTTTTGTTGCTGGCAACGAACTGGACTAACACAAAGGAACAAAGATATGTACGTACTGCGGAAAGTCCTTCCCGTAATCTCCAACCCCGGCCACAAGTTGAAACCCCTTGGCAACCACATTGTGCTGGAAAGCCATGTGGACTTCCAGTCTATCTGTCCGGTCGATGCACTGGCACGGGACTGGTACGTCCTCGATTCTAAGAAGATTGTGGGAGTGCATGTGGATGAGTCCTACCACGTACACGACTACGACATTAACGACCCGGCCAACCGCAAGGAGGCCCTTGCTGCGAAGGAGTCCCCCATTACGGAAGAAGAGAAGATTGCGGAAGACCTGGAAGAGGAAAAGCCCCGGCGTCGTATCCGCCTTCCCTAAGCAACACAACAGTCACCAGACATGGCGCTTCCCTTTGGGGGTTGAATAACTAAAGTAGAACCGACGTGCCCACGGCTGGGCCGCTTTTTTGGGGGCTGTCATTTTGAAGCACGGTACGACCGCGGTGCCGTGTGCGGCGTACAACGCGTACATATGGATAACCCCACGGACCTTCAAATTAAAAAGGTACTGGACTCCATGCGCGAGGTAACTTACGTGCATGATATCTGCACAACCTGTGGAAAGATAGTATCTTTTAATTCCGGCAGAGATAACAAACATTAGGAGAAACCGACGTGTCTCGCATAAAACAGGAACCCCTCTTTGCAGAATATACACGCAAGAGGAATCGCCAACCCCCACTAGAGCCCGCCTACGGAGATGTTGTTCTCCGTGGCGGGTTTTTGCTTAGGCACACCATCAGAAACATACTGAAAGAAATAAAGTATGTACACGAGTTGGAGATCTCGTGGCGTGTTACGCGAAGTGGTATCTTTCGAAGGGACTACTATGTCAGCGGCACAGAGCAAGCGCTTCTGTGCGCCGAAGAAGCTACCCAAGTCTCGGGGGGCACCATATATGTACCCTACAAGCGGCGCGGGCGTTTGGTCGACATCCTGCCCGACGAAGAAACAGACGACAAGGTACACCTGCGCTTTCCTCCTTTTGTTTAACTACCACAAAAGCGCACCATACCCTTGTTAAAACTATGGGAAAGAAAGAGATGTTTGGTTGGTTGTTTCGAGACAAGATCGAAGACACAATTCGCTCGTGGCGTGATGAAGCCATCGAGCGTCAGGAGAAGAATGGCTTCTCTGAGTCACTTTTCAACGAAATATACGAACTGGATTCAATTTTAATTGATTACCATTTCTGCAAGATGGTCAGGCGATGTCGCTGGAAGAAACACTGGCAGTGGGTTCTTGCTGAGAATTAACCAGAAACCGAAAAGGCCATTAGTAATGGAAGACCATACGCCCCATGTAACCTACGTAGAAGCGTTTACAATTGGGGCCGTCTTTGCGCTAACTATGTCTTTTATTGTATGGATTCCCGCGATCTTAGCGGCGGCGCTGGCTGATGAGTCGCTGTATTTGCTAGTCGCACCCGCTATTGCCCTGTTAGGTGGTCTTATGGGTGTTGTAGATAAAGCCTTTAGCCTGAGCGACAACCCCCACGACGGTTTGTAAAACGAGAAGGTTCACAGGATGTTTGATTTAAAGAGGCCATGCACAAATTGCCCGTTTAGAAAGGGCAAGGGAGAAGTCTTTTGGTTTGCGCAAGAGCGCCTGGAGGAAATCTTTACTGCCACCGCTTTCCAATGCCACAAGACTGTGTATTACGGTAGCGGCGAAGACGGGGAAGAAACACACAGTGCCGGTGATCGTCCGCAGCAATGTGCTGGTGTCATGACCGTCCTTCGTAACGAGAATAAATTAAATGACATTATGCAAGTAGGTTCCCGGCTGGGTGCGTTAGACCTGGACGCATTGGACCCAAAGAAAGAAGCTTACCAATCGTTTGAAGAAGTTTTTGTTGCACACAAATGCTCCCGCAAGAAGTAACCTGTTAACCAAGCTAGGATGTGCTTAATGTGTCCTTGCACAAAAAACGCCCGCCAGTGCGGTCGGCGACAAAACCGGGCCGCTGGTACTGCCCCGGTCGCCGACACGACCCCTACGGGCCTTAAAATGCAAGCAAACACACCTTTGCGGGGGGTATAACAACCCTATGACAAATAATTGCGGGCGAAGGATTGCACCGGCCCTGTTGCGGGCTTACCTTTGCCCCATGGCGGTTATGGCTAGTGGCCGCCCTGCGCAAGCAGACAAGGAAGTACTGCCCACGGTTACACTTGGTTCCCGCTTGGGAGCAGATCGTGCAGGATAATGAAAGTGTGGGGCACTTATGCCCATGAGTGTTTCTACTTTGGTTTGTGTGATGCACAACCTCCCGCCGGATTCATCACTACTCCCCCGATGACACCGGCACCCAAGGTAGATGTTGTTGGCCCAAACGCACCGAGGCGCGTTAGTGGTACTGGTCTTAACTATGCGACTTCACGGCGCATCGTGCTCCTCCAAGAGAGACCAGTAGCCCCGCCCGCGGTAGCTAAGACAAGCCAGCAATTCTCCACACTTTCATTATCCTGCCCGGTCATCCTCCTAAAACCAGTAGCTAAAACAAATCCACGCTCTGTCGTGCCCCTGACAACGTGGTGCCTACTTAGCCTAAACATCTACATGGTGTTGCTCTTGTTTCTGGCCTATAGAGTTTCTAGCAAGAGCAACACTGGTCACGGATGTAAAACGATGTGGCCTTATTGATGCCAGACAGCCGGGTGAAACAGATAGCCCGCTGCCACCTACGGGTGGAGGAACCGAGTATGGTGCCCCAAGAAGTGCTTGGGTTGGCTTAAGAGTGGAAAAAGAAGCTCTATTACAGGTTTTATCCTGTTAGATGCCTACTTCTCGTAGAAGTGCCAGCATCTATTCCACTTGCCACTACGTGATAAGCTGCGCTAGCGAAGAGAAGCGTAAGCCCGCCATGTAGGCCAGAAAGGGCATAGCTATATCTACTCTCATATTATAAGATAAATAATGGCTGGTAATAGCCATTTAGAACATACCACGTTAGGGGTATGTTAAGTTACTGTTTAGACTAACAATAAGAGGGGCATAGTGGTTATCATGGCAACTACAACAGAGCGGGTAAAATTCCGTTTGTTGCAGACTCCATGCTGCAACACACAACTTTGTTGGGTTAATCCTAGATTGCCTAATCATTGCCCAGAATGTGGTACCCATATCTACCCCGAAATAAAGAGCTGTGTTACCCACGAAGACAAGGACGCTTATCTAAAACTGAAAGTGGCCGTTGGGCGATGAAACATTGGCTTTGCATTACCTGCAAACATGCGTGGGACAGTTACAATGAGGAACACTGTGCTTGGTGCGCTTCCAATAGAAGACCACGTCTGCTTGAAGATAAGCAGGTTATGCTGGAAGAAGATCAACAACGAATGCTAAGGGCATTGCAGGGGGGCAACCATGGACACTAAACATCACAACAAACTGCCAGACGATTTTCCCAAGGTGTTGTACGCGGCCTGCTCTTATAAACACCTTATGAATATTTTGGATAACAAATTGTTAATTGGCCATCGGTTGCCAGAACGAGTAGAAGGCGTGGGAGAACAAAACAGTCCTTTGCTTCTTATAAGCAAGTACCCTCTGTACTATGCAAAGAAGTTTATGAGGGCGGGCACATCCTCTTGTCTTGTAGCCATTAGTGCCAAAACGTTGCGGGGTTCTTTTTTCTCTTTTGATCCAACTTCCATGGAAAAAGCTACACGGGGTTTTGATGGTGTAGAAGACTCGGACAGCCGTAATTTTACTTTGGGGGGCCATCGCCTACAATTCTACAAAGACCAAACAAAACATAATCGTGGTTGGGAGCCCGCCCAACTAACTTTGGGCAATTCTGGTTTGTGCCAGTATCACGGTGCCATAGCGCTTTCTTCTTTAAAGCACGTCTACATAGTTAACTGGTCGGTGGGCGCTTCTCCCATGTTGGTTACTTCTTTATCTACTTTGGCCATGCGCTGCAAGCCAAGCGACCCTCCCGCCGTAGGCACAGGTGAAACCCCGGAAGAGTACCACCGGGCGTTAAGCGCCGCTTTCCTACATGGCAGGTTTACACGTCTTTCTGAGATGCTTAACGTCCAAGACAATTTGAGCGCTATGCCGTGGCTTAAGCAGCTTAGTGCGGACGCTGTCAGTTCCTGCTCCGTACCAGAGTTAATTCGGACAGTGAATAAGACGCGCATAGGCCATCCGTGATCCACCACAACTAGCGGAAGAAAGAACATGATTCTCTCCATAATCGTTATTGTCATTGGTGTTGTGCTTGGTGTAGGTATTAACGAGTACCTCGACCCCGAATGCAACCAATACCAGAGCAATCGCACATGCGAAAGCAACTATGATATCTTCTCGGACGATAGACGTCCCAGCCTGTACTACAACAACAACTCAGACGAGAACGTAGGAGGAGTGCTCCGTGAGTAACAAACCAAGAGTACGGTCCAAATTGGCCAAACCCGCGCAAGAAGTAGCTTTCCAGGATTTGTTGGGTTTGCTACACAAACGCCAAGCAGATGTAACCGCAGAAGAAATGTTAGCTATAGCTTCCAACATTGTTGGTAAGCTGGTAGCTTTGCAGGACCAAAGATACATGACCCCTGCGATGGCCATGGAGATAGTAGCTTTGAACGTGGAGAACGGAAACAGTCAATATACGTCCCTACTGATGGAAACAAAAGGCACTTCTTAATTTCTTCAAACAAAGTGGAGCGCGTACAAATGGTACAGGAATGTAACAAAGAATTCACCTTGCATCGCAACCGTGTTATTTGGAAGCCAATGGAAGAACTAGGCGCGCATAACAGGGGGAACGCCAAGCTGGTTGGTACCAACGGAAAGCCGCTCGGTTTTTTCTTCTTTCCAGGGGTTACGCACCAACAAGTAGAAACAGCTTTCACTAATGTAACCAGTGAATGCTTTCAGGGGGAGTACACATGGGACCTGCTACTTAGTAAGCAGAAAGACAAGTTTTTCTTTGTTATGTTCCACAAGTCCGAAGCGATGTTCGTTCGGAGCAACAGTGTAGTGCGGGTTGCCGTTCTGAAAGTACAGAATCCCATGCTCGTCAGCACCATGTACCGACGCAAAGATGGTGCCCGTAGTGCGGCCAACAGGATGCTTCGTTATTTTGGGGAGTACGGATTCAAGTTGGAGAGAGACGACACTACGGACTTAACGCCGTACCTTTAAACGCTGACATACAAGAAATGTTTTTGCGAGGGACTGCCTACCCCTTTCAATGGGGTTGGGCTACAGTAGCGCTCGCATGTCTTTAACAGTTGGGGGTAAAGTGCAAAACAACTCATCACACAAGTACTGGCTACATTGTGGCCCCTATGACCCGGCAGACCCTGTGTTTGACATACCAGACTTTCTGCTAGCTAATCCCAAAAAGAAAGACAAGAAACCAAAAGACACCAAAAAGGTGATTACCAAGAAGTCCAGGCCCCGACTTCGCTAAGGGCCTTTTCGCCTTGAAAGCCTATAACAAAGGGAGCTCTTATGAATGAGGGTTTAAAGTCTTTTCTAGCTAAGGTGGAAAAGGACATACACGATAGCCCCAACAGTTGGAACATGGTGCAGTGCGAGCATGGTTTAGTTAACGAGTTGAGAAGGACGTTTCCAACGGAGCAATCCGCTCAGCTCCGGGTTCTTACCTATACGTGGAGTCCCGGGCTTACCAAGCCCTCACATACCAACCGGAAAGATACCCCGCTGGTTCGCGTGATGGATAAGACTCCTATTGACATGGGGTGCTTTCCATCTTTCTTCGAATATATGATTGGTACGCCTGACGACTTTGGTGCCTACGAGTACCGTGTCGTTAAGAGCATCGTGCTCAACAAACCCCAAACATTACGTGTGCTGAAGAAGGTGGCACCTTTGTTTGCCGCACTGAATGATACCGCGTGCATCACGGTTATGGAAGAGGTGTTTCCCGTCGCAGTAGCAACAAACATCGAGTCCGTTGGTAAGCGCCCCTTGCCACGCAAAAGGCTGGATGTGATTACTGGTGGAAAGAAGTAGCTATGGCCAAGGTCCCAAAAATAGACTTTGACAAGGACTTTGCACCCAAGCGCCGGCCGCGCTTAAGCGACCCGGCTTCACACACTAAGCAGGCCACCAAAAAGGCAAACACTGTCGACCCAGCCGTGCAACAGTGCCTTGCCCGACTTGGGCCGGTTGTGGCACACATGCGAGACACGTTGCCCGAAAATATGCGGTCAATGGCAATTTGGTCTGGCACGTCCAACCCAGCATCCAAACTGGCTGCACAAGATATTATAGACATACACGACCAGTTGAAAGCACTAGCCAACAAGTGAACACCACCAAAGACCAGATACTAGCACTTCTACCCAAGCTAACCGCGCCAGAACTAAACGAAGTTGCCAGCACTGCGCAAGCCTTGCTGGATCTTGCGGGTGCGCCGCCCCTTGCCCAAAAAGAAATTGCGGAAGACATAGGGATACACGAGGTTTGGGAAGGCTTCCAAAGCGCTTGTCTCAACGACCTTGGCTTAGGGCGGTGCCCTCCTATAGAGGTTATGAAGTCTCGTTGGGGCAACAAGGTATCGGATGTTTTTTCTGGTATGCGGGCGTACTTGGATTCTTATATGCCAAAGGCAACACGCAACGAACGCCGTCACATCTACAAATTGATGGTTATTTCTGCAAACGAGTACCTCCAAGTGCAGGGGCAGTTTATCTCGTACAAGACCTTGTTTGAATCATTAGAGCGGGTGGGGGTTATTATGGACCACGCCTTCCCCGGCTATGCTAAAAATGGTATGCTTAAGTTTCTCGTAAGACACAGAGGTTAATTAACATGACGAAATACAATCCGGTAAACGTGGACACCAGTTATGGTAAGGGGGCTTTTCAAAAGAAGTTCTTTGAGGAAGGTAAACTTCTGGTTCGCACGCACTTTGATACCTTACAGGGAGAAGGACCTTTTGCGGGCAGGCCCGCTTTCTTCATTCGCTTTGGTGGTTGCAACTTTGGGGGCAAGGGCACAAAGGCTGGCCCCGGCTGCACTTTTTGTGACACAGACTTCTCCATAAACAAATCGCTGTTATACGCGCCGCTTGATCTGTTAGAGATTGTGCAAAGCGGTACCAAAAGCAAGCTGGTTATCCTTACCGGAGGGGAGCCCCTCCTGCAACCCGACATTCCCATGGAAAATCTATTTAGGGCATTGAAGGCGGAAGGGTACGAGATCCAACTGGAAACCAACGGCACCTATATGCCGGAGTGGTTGGTGCGCATGTCCGGGAGCAGAGTGACTATTGTGGTTTCGCCTAAAGCTGCTGAGAAGTTGAAGAAGTACGATTCTGCAAAGAAACCGGTTCCCAAAATTGCAGATAGGATGAAAACCTTCGGAGACGTGTTTAAGTTCCTTATTAGTGCAGACCCGGAAAGCCCGTACTACGATATCCCGGCTTGGGGGAAAGACTTGGCATACAAAATAAACCCCATGGAGCGTGTGTGGCTGTCTCCCATTGCCGTGTACCATAGCGCGCCCACTAGCGAGGTGGTTAGCGGCTGGTCGGGGGAACACATTGACCGTGAGGCCACGGCGCGCAACTACGCACGCACCGCAGAGCTTTGTATGGAGTATGGTGCCCGACTTACCATTCAGCAGCACTTGTTCACGGCCATCCCATAATGGCAAAACGTCTTGGGAAGGCATCGCAGGAAAACCTCCTAGCGTTGCTGGCAACTAGTGAAAAGCAAGCGGGCATCATACGCAATACCATTAAGCCTGAACTTTTCATTGGGCACTACGCCGACATGATGGAAACTCTGTGTGATTACTATGACACCTACGGGAAGCCCCCCGGCTTTGTCCATTTGGCGGACTTGTTTGAGAACGAGCTTAACCATAGCGACGAAGACATTGCAGAGCAGTACCGTGACACCATTCTCAATGTTGAGCAGTCCCATAAGGACATCAACGAAGAGTACGTGATGTCCAGCTTGCAGAACTTTATTAGGACGCAAGTAACCATGCAGGCCGTGCTTGAATCCGCGGAACTGCTAGCCAGCATGGGAAGCGACGCCATTGATGACGTGGATGAGATTCTAGCCAAGGCTCAGAAAACAAAGCTGGATCTGTTTGAACCGGGTATTCGCCTTATAGATACCACACGTAGTTTGTCTTTCTTGGACAAGCTGGACGAAGAACTAGAATTCCCAACAGGCATACCTGAATTTGACAAGTACCAAGTGTGCCCCGCTAGACAAACCCTATTCGTCTTTGTGGCTCTGCCCAAGAGGGGGAAGACACAGTTTGCGGTAAACCTTGGAAGGCAGTCTTTGCTTAATCGCAAGAAGGTCTTGCACATTAGTTTAGAAATGAGTGCGGAAGCTATTGCACAGCGTTATGTGCAGAACTTGTTTGCTGTTGCCAAGCGCAAAGAAGACATCTCCATTACGAGACTAGAAGTTAAGAAAGGCAAGCTGGTCGACATGTTGCCGGTGGACCGCACCCCGCAGCACACGTTTGAAGATGACAACATTAAGTCCAAGCTGCTTAAGAAGATAGACCAAGTTGGCTACCGCATTAAGAACATTATTGTTAAAGGCTTCCCTAGTGGCAAGTTGACCATTAAGGGGCTTAACGCTTACTTGGATAACCTGGAACAGAGGGAAGGCTTTATCCCCGACCTAATTATCCTTGACTACGCTGACATTATGGAAGTGCCTTCCGATAACAAGCGAGACGCGCTTGGCAAGTTGTACGTCGACCTACGCGGCTTGGGGCAAGAGCGTAATGCCGCCGTGGTTACCTTTAGTCAGGGCAACCGGCAGGGCGTCGGCCGCAAGGAAATGACTGAGAGCAATATCGCGGAAGACTTTAGCAAGATGGCTACCGCGGACATTGTGGTTATTTACAACCAGACAAAGATGGAAAAGATGCTTGGGCTTGCTAGGGTGACGGTACAGCTTGCCCGTGGGGACCAGGACTCCTTTACCGTTCTGGTTAGCCAGAACTATACGCAAAGCCAATTTGTGGTGGATAGCGTGCGCCTTAGCAGCAATTACTTTGACATGTTGAAAGAACTATCGGATGAACCGGACGACGAGGAGGACTAACATGGCCAACTACCTTACCAAGAAAGAGAAGCTGCACATTGCTTCCCTATGCGCGGATGCGCTCCTAAAGACACACAGAGACTCTCTGTATGCTTCTTCTGTACTCCTTTTTGAACAGTACATGGAGCAGCAATACCCCATGCCAAACGTGCGCAGCCCTGAGTTGAAAGAGGCATTGTACGAGACTATTAACGCACATCGTAACGCGCTCATGGTGCTTAGCGTTGCGGCAAACATACCAGCTAGCGCAGAGCTTACTCCAAGCTGGCGCATCATTACCATATTGTTTGAACACCCAACGCTAGTGCCTGCCCCCCTTTGTTTTGGTTATGTCTCTGGTAGGAGGGAGAGTACGCATCCAGGTTTGTCATCTAAGGACAAAATTAGACTGGTAGCCCCCGTCGCACAAGAACCGTTGGCCGGTCTTCTAATACGACAGGATCAGTTACAGTACCAGTACGTGAACTTATGGACAACTAGCATCATTACTTTTACGGAACTTTTTGAAAAAGCAACAACCGTGGAAAAGTTGCGAAAAGAATTCCCCGAAAGTTGCTTGCACTGTGAAGACTTTTTGGAACAGGTTGTTCTTAGGAACACAACCTCCCGTGAGCAACGGCAGCCCAAGACGAAACAGAGTTCTGAAAAAAAGAGTACTGTACAAGATGTTTATAACAAGAACGTGGAAAAGCTAGAAAAGGACATTAGGGGGTTAGAGAAAAAGATATGCCCGTAACAAAAAGAGTAGTTAACCAGTTCTTAGAACGCAAACTGGCAAACTACGACTGGATGAAAGAGCTGCCCGCTAAGGAAGTCGTGCGCGAATACAAACTGATTAACCCGCGTTCTACCATGTGCACGACTTTGTACAGCCACCAGATGATTTGCTTGCTGCTGGGAGTAGCCCACGAGCAATTCCTCTATTTCCTTGACATGGGCACAGGCAAAAGTCTGCTAGCGTTAACCCTGTATGACTATTTCCGGCAAATGCAGGGCATTGGGAGTGGGCTGGTTCTAGTGCCAAACGTTATCAATATCGAAGGTTGGCAAGAGCAGGTGGAAGAACACTGCCCGCATTTTTCGTTTGTGCCGTTGGTTGGGACCAGTCACCAAAAAGAGATGGCGTTGCTCGACCCGGCGGACTTGTACTGTATCAACTACGCGGGGTTGAACCATTTGGTAAGCACTAAGGTTGCTAGCGGAAAGAAGGGGGGTGGTGAGAACCTTAAGCCGCAGGATGGTGTTATCAAGCGGTTAACCGACCGCATTGGGTTTGTTGCGTTCGACGAAAGCCAAGCCCTTATGAACCACGATTCTCTTACTAGTCGGGTATGCCGCAAGATTGCCAAACAAGTAGAGTTCCGGTTTGCCTTTACCGGAACCCCGGCAGGCCGAGACCCCTCTGCCTTTTGGAACCAATTTATGACTATCGACATGGGGGATACCCTTGGGGAAACTCTTGGCATGTTTCGCTCTGCTTTCTTTAAGTCAAAGAGAAACTACTTTTCTGGTTTCCCGGAGTACATCTTCGATGATGCCAAACTAAACAAACTGCACGAAGTTATGAAGAATCGCAGTATTAGCTACGAGGCTTCTGAATGTGTTGACATGCCCCAAGAAGTAGAAGTTAATAAAGTGGTGGCTTTGTCCCACACGGGTATTGATTACTATAAGAAGTACCAAGCCAAATTGGCCGCAGCTAAAGGCAACAAGTCTCTTATGAAGAATGAGTTTATGAAATTAAGACAGATTAGCAGTGGTTTCCTAAAGGTGAAGAATGCCAAGACAGCAAAGGTGACCGTGGTTAACCTGCCCGAGAATCCTAAGTTGGATTTGCTTTTGTCTCTTATGGGGAACGTTCCTTCTGCTCGGAAAATGGTTATCGCCTACGAGTTCATTCAAAGTGGCGTCCTTTTAAAGAAAGCGCTAACAGAACTTGGCATAAACTTTGCTTTCTTGGGGAATGGTTTAACCAAGCAGGAAAAGCGGGATGAGTTGCGCAGGTTCAAACAAGACCCAACGTGCGTTTGCTACTTGATGAGTCACAAGGCCGGTGGTAGTGGGCTAAACCTACAGGTGGCCAATTACATGTTTGTGTATGAAACGCCTATATCCTCTATTGCTAGACAACAGTTATTGCGCCGGGTGGCCCGTGGTGGACAGAAGATGAAGAAAGTGTTTATCTTTAATTTGCTGATGAAAGGCACGGTGGACGTGCGCATATTGGAGTACTGCAAAGAGGGCAAGAACCTCTTGGAAATCCTTCTTAACGGATCGGATGAGTTGTATGAAGACAATTGACATATACTGCGATGGCAGTTGTAGAAACAAGAAGACACAACGTGATGGAGGTTGGGGTGCTATTATCGTACACGGATTTTATCCGCTTAACCCTACCATTATGTGCGGTGTTGCTGCTAATGCCACAAGCAATAATCGCATGGAGTTACTGGCGGCAATTTGCCCCTTGGAAATACTTGGTGCCCACGATGTTCCCGTGGTGGTTACCAGCGACAGTAAGTACGTCGTAGACGGCTTCCGCTTTTGGATTAAGGACTGGGAAGGAAACGACTGGAAAGTTTCCAACGGGGACGACCTAAAGAACATGGATCTTTGGAAACGGTTGCTGCTACAAAAGAGAGCGCACAGGAATTTGACCTTCAAGTGGGTCAAGGGGCACCGGGGGCACGCTTTCAACGAACAAGCGGACTATTGGGCTGGCTTGGCAAGACGAGGCACAGTGCCGGACGAATACATTGTGAGTAGTGACAGCTAATGGCACGCAAAACAAAAGGCACTTCTTCTTTCGACTGGCGCAAGTTCTTCGAAAGCAACAGCATTGAGTATGTAACCACGGGACCAAACGTCTCTCAAGGAAACATAAACATTAAGTGCCCGTTCTGCGGTAGCGGCGACCCTAGTCATCACATGGGCGTTAGCATACATGGTCGGGGTTGGTCTTGCTGGCGTGCCGCGGACCATCGTGGAATTGCTCCCCAGCGTCTTATAATGGCCCTGCTAGGCTGCGACAAAGCCCGCGCCGACGGCATAGCAGGCCGAAAGCCGTCACTGTCCCCTAGCGGCCCTATACAGGCGTTGCGCGAGGCCATGGAAAACACACCGACGGCATACATTGCCACTAGTGGGGGTACTGCCAAACAAAAGAAGAAAGATCCCGGGAAACTTAAAGTTTCTATGGTATCCGCGCAGCGGCCTATTAACGTAAGCAAGGGGAGCCGCTTTTGGTCGTATATGCAGGGTCGTGGTTTCTTGTATAACGGCGAAACAATGAAGGTTCTAAACAGTAACCATGTTTTCTTCTGCAAGAAGGGTTTATTTAAGGACAGGGTTCTTTTTGCTATCCGTCACAAGGGAGAGGTTGTTACTTGGACAGCACGAGCGATTGGCCAAAGTTCGGTACGCTACAAGTCCCTTTCGGAGAAGCCGAGCAACATACAAGGTATGCCACTGGCTAAAAGGAACATTAAAGACTGCCTGTATGGGTACGATGACCTTATTAACCTAACTGGGAGAGATTCCTTTTTTAACATTTTACTGGTGTGCGAAGGCCCCATGGACGCGCTTAAGTTAGACTATTTAAAAGGGAAGTTATCTCGGGCAGGAGAACACGCTAGGCGGCGACCGGGAACACCCCCTGTGAATTTTCAGCACACCTGCTTGTTTGGCGTTACTGTTAGTGAGAAGCAGGTTATGCTTCTCGAGAAGCTTTCTAAGGTCTTTGATAAGATAGTGTTCCTGTTGGACCCCGAAACGGTGGTTAATCAAGTGGACGCATTATCCAACTTTGCGGGCGTTGACGTATCCTTGGGAGAAATACCCGAAGGGTACGAGGACCCCGGCGCATTAGATTCGGTGGGGTACCGGGCAATGATTATAAACATGGAAGACAAGTTTTCCAAAGAAAAGAAGCTACATACCATTAACTTTAGTGCCAATATGCAGTGGCCCCGCCAGCCACTCCCCTCTTTTAATAAAGTGATTACCACGGGGGTTGTTTAATGAGAGCAAGACCACGCATACCGGGTTTTGTTCCCACATGGGAAGGTGCCATTGCTTGGTACGCACTTAAGTATTGTAGGAAGAACTCTTACCGTTTCCCCAGCGTAGACGTAGAAGATCTCTACGCGGAAGCCTATTTGATTTTTGAGAACATACGCTTTAAGTACGGCCCCCCTCGGGTAACCTGCGAGAAGCACTTTATGGCGTTGTACAAAACCTCACTGCACAACACGCTAATTGACTTGGGGGTAAGGTGGGCCAGCCGTTCGGCTAGAGAGACCCCTGTCGGCTTGTTTAACCGCGCAAATGACGATGCACTGCCCACAATACTTGAGGTAGCAGACCCAGCTAGCGATTTGGGGCCTTTTCTCACCTTCCTACGAGAATACAGCGTGGAGTGCAGGCTTTTCGTCTCCATGTTCGACGACCCTCGAAAAATGGAACAATTCAAAAAAGGATACAAGAAAGAATTAGTTGGTGATTTAACCAAACGAGAAACTAGGAATGAATTTCTTTGTAGAATCATTGGCATTGACCCAAACAAGTATAAGGTAAGCACCGCGTTAAGAAGCGCACTAACAGAGTGGAGACAAGCGTGATACATCTAAGCACAAAGACATACACGGGCTTCCCTTGCTGTCACCGGCAGCACCGCCACGATGGGCACTGCTCCTACATCCACGGGTACAGCCGAACGTACTCCTTTGTTTTTGGGGCCAAGCAACGGGACAAATGCGGTTTCGTGGTGGACTTCGGAAATCTGAAGTGGCTCAAGGAACACCTGGACTACATGTACGACCATACTCTTTTGGTCAACTCGGACGACCCAGAACTGCCTGTTCTGCGAGAGCAGGCAGCTCGTGGCGTGTACCTTTTGCGGGAGGTCGAAAACGCCAGTATGGAGGGTACCGCGGAATACTTGTTCAACTATGCTAACGGGCATCTTTCCAAAGTAACAAATGGCCGGTGTTTCGTGGTTTCCGTGGAAGCCCGCGAAAACGAAAAGAACAGTGCCATCTTTGGTAGTTTGTACCTGCCTGAGCACCTGTCGGACCTCGGGGGGCATTAGGGATGGCTACCAGTGCCGGTAACCGCGTGCTCTGCTCTATCGAAGTAGAGCTTATTAACGCCACTGGTATAGCTAGGAGAGACAACGAATCCGACCAAACATGGCGCGCTCGTCTTGTGATGGCACAGGATGAAATGGCGGACAAGTTGTTCGACGGACTATCGGTGGCCACAAAGGAATGGTGCAAGGCTGCGGTGCCTATGCACAATAGGGGGTTTAAGCTCCCCGATTTTAGTCACTACTTGGAAAGCGAAGAGGAGGCTGATACACCACGACCCAAGCGGGGACCTGCCATGTCCGCCCCGCACCGAATGAAAAACCAAACGGAAAAGGGTAAACCGGCAACAGAGCGTGCCAAAGAAATCATGTTGGATAATAGATTCGACATCCCCAACAAGATCATCCATGCACTTCTGCTTGAAGAAGGGTACACGGTTAGTTTAGGCATGGTCGAACAATGCCGCGCCAGCATCCGGCAAACCCTTCGTATCTTAAAGGTCAAGCACCTGCTAAAGCCGGGGTATAATCCTTTTGCAAAGAAGCCGGGGAGAAAACCATCCCCAAAAAAAGAAAGCGTAAAGAAGCGAGTGCCTAAGTGACCACCATGCTACATCGTATATGTATGCAAGGTGTCTTACACGTAAGAAACCCAAAAGAAAGCGGAGAAGAGAAACATGACTGTTGAAATTGGCAAGGTTGGCAAGGAAGCTCTCAAGGCTACTGGCCAAAAGGTGCAGGGCCAGAAGGAAAAGGACCAGCCTTTCCTTGAGCGAGTTTGTCGCGCCTTTGAGGGGGTTGAGGACGACGACTACGAAGACCTGCCCGAAGAGGTGCAGAGCTGGCACGCCGCCGCTGTTGAAGCGGTTAAGGAGGAGGAAGCTATCCCCGCGTTCGAGCCTGTCGCTACCAAGGGTAAGGGCAAGAAGAAGCCCGAACCTGAGGAAGACGAAGACGAGGAAGACGCGGACGAAGACGCGGACGAAGACGACGAAGACGAGGAAGACGCGGACGAAGACGCGGACGAAGACGAGGAAGACGAAGAGGAAGACGAGGCCCCGGCACCAAAGAAAAAGGGTAAGGGTAAGAAGACGCCCGAGCCTGAGGAAGACGAGGAAGACGAAGACGAGGAAGACGCGGACGAAGACGCGGACGAAGACGCGGACGAAGACGAGGAAGACGCGGACGAAGACGAGGAAGACGCGGACGAAGACGAGGAAGACGAAGAGGAAGACGAGGCCCCGGCACCAAAGAAAAAGGGTAAGAACAAGAAGAAGACCGAGCCTGAGGAAGACGCGGACGAAGACGCGGACGAAGACGAGGAAGACGCGGACGAAGACGAAGACGAGGACGAAGACGACAACCAGTCCGACGAGGACGAAGACGAGGAAGAGGATACCAATATGGCTACCAAGAAGGCTGCCCCCAAGAAGATTGCTCCCAAGAAGAGCCCTCGCAAGGCTAAGGTGGTTGCTGCTGAGGAGACTGTCGTCACTGAAGAGGTGACCGAGACCCCCAAGAAGAAGGGCAAGGGCAAGGCTGCTCCTGCGCCGAAGGCTGAGAAGGCTGAGAAGGCTGCGCCGGCTGAGAAGGCCCCCAAGAAGAAGCGCGGCCCGTCGACGGCCGACATTATGATTACGGCTATCGCCAAGAAGCCGGACATCACCAAGGAAAAGATGACCGAGATTCTGGAGAAGAAGGGTGCCGAGGTTAAGGCCAGCACCATTGCTATCCAGCTCGGGTGGATCAAGCGCATCATTAAGAAGCTGCGCGAAGAGGGCCTGATGGCCGAGTAACCCCGGAAAGGGTTACAACATTCGGGCGGGTTGGGTTCCCTTGCACCCCTTCCCGCCCGTTTTGTCTATACAGCACAAAAGGTACTGAAATGATTCGCCCCGAACAATCCGCCCCCGTTATTCTTATGTCTGGTGGGATGGACAGCCTGTTTGCTTGGTGGTCCTTACGAGACCAGCAAGATCTATTAAACGCAATTTGGCTCTACTCCAATATCAACGCCAAGTACGGGGAGAAAGAGCAATCCGCAGTAAAAAATCTCGCTACTTTGCGAGAAAACCTGAATCTTTCTCACCGTTGGGACAAGCGCGCACAAAGAATGGTGGTTATGCCTAGCACGGATATGAGCCCGTTCGAAGATGCTGCTAGTGGTATTATCCCTTTTCGGAACGCACAGTTGGTCCTAAACGCCGCGCAATACGGGCAAAACATCTTGCTTGGCATTTTAGAAGATGAAATCAACTCCGACAAAAGCCCGGAGTTTTGCTCTGTTATGGAAACCCTGTTGAACATAAGCCACCGCCCACAATACTGGACGGAGGGAAAGTATTTCAAAGTAGGAAGTCCTATCCGGCATCTTAACAAAACAGAAGCGTTGTATGAGTATCTTGTGACTGGTGGGCCACTCGACATGCTTTCCCAAACAATTTCCTGCTACAGCGGCGAGCAGGGGCATTGTGGCGAGTGCCCTAGTTGCTTTAAAAGGTGGGTAGCCTTAGTCAACAACGACATGGCGAACCACACAGAGTTTCTTTCTGACCCAATGGAGTACGGACGGAAAACTAGCGCTTTGTACAAAGCCCAAACAGGAGGGTACCCCAACAAGCGCGCACAAGAAATTCTTACCGCCTACAAGAAAACAGGAGGGGCTAATGAACTCGGAGCACTTTGAGAAAGCCTGTCACCATATCCTTAAGGGTATTTCGGACAGTGAAGACATTAAGCGGGAAGGGCTGCAAGAAACCCCGGAACGTTTTGCTCGCGCCTTTACGCATTACCTTGGTGGCTACGAACACAATCCTTTAAACATCCTTAAAGCGTTCAAGGATGGCAGTTCCAATTATGACGAAATGGTTTGCCAAACCAACATCCCCGTTTACAGCATGTGTGTTGTCGGCTCTACTTTCGTAGAGACGCCGAAGGGTCTCATACCAATCTCACAGTTGACCACTGGCGATTGGGTGTATTGTGTGGACGAACAAACCATGCAGTTGCATTTACGACAATGTGAGAATCCTAGGGTGACTAGGAAGAACGCCAAACTTGTTCGCGTGTACACAGACAACGACACAGTTTTATGTACACCGGATCACAGGTTTCTTACTTACAACCGTGGATGGGTGGAAGCGCAACATCTAACTTCGGGGGATAGTCTGTTATCTCTTTACCGGACAAGTACGAAGTTGAAAACCGACAAGGCCAAATACCAAGATAGACGGGACGCCCTGTCTTTGGGTTGTTATCTAAATCGAGGACAAGGTGACCATACTGTGCTCGGCGTGGAAGAGGGTCGTTGGCGAGAAGACGTTTGGTGCATGACTGTGCCGGATTTCCCCAACTTCTTTGCTAACGGTATGTTGGTACATAACTGTGAGCATCACTTCGCCCCCTTCTTTGGCGTGGCGCACATAGCTTATGTTCCCAATGGAAGTGTTGTTGGGTTGAGCAAGTTAGCCCGTGTGGTGGATGTGTTTTCCAAGAGGTTACAAGTGCAGGAAAGGCTCACCGTGCAGATCGCGGAAGCACTGCGCGATGTGCTCAACCCCCATGGTGTGGCTGTTATGCTCCAATGCAGACATATGTGTATGGAAATGCGCGGCATCAAAGTACAAGGCGTTCTCACCACCACGTCCAAGATGACCGGTTACTTCTTGGACAACGTTTCTACCCGGCAAGAATTCCTAGCACTGCTCCCCAAATGAGCAGGCCGCACCTTACCCGGCCTCCGCTAAAAATCCTGCTGGATAGTGGGGCCTTTACTGTGTGGCGTAGCGGTGGCTACATAGATCTTTGGGAGTACGTGGACTTTGTTACGGACAATGAGCTGGCACTTAACTCTTATATCAACCTGGACGTGATGCCGGGTGCCCTTGGTAGGGTGCCAACACCAACGGAACTGGAAGAGTCCGCCCGTGCTGGTTATGAAAATCTTCTTATTATGGAATCGGCGGGTTTGCACTGTATGCCCGTTTACCATGCTGGAGAAGATCTTCGTTGGTTGGATAAGTACATCAGCAAGGGGTACACTTACATAGGGATCTCACCTAGCTCCATTCGTTCCAGCCGGGGCCGTGTTGCTTTCCTCGACCGTGTGTACGACCACATTGCTAATAGCGCTGGTCAACCTGTCGTAGCGACGCACCTGTTGGGGTTGACCAGTTTGCCACTCATGTACCGCTACCCGTGGAAAACGTGTGACAGCACGTCTTGGATGCTCATTGGTGCGTTTGGTAACATACTTCTTCCCAAGATGAATGACGGGGTGCCTGATTATTCCGTTAGCCCAAACATGGTAGCAATGAGCGAGAAGAGCGGCTCTATTAAGGGCGGAAAGCATTTTCTCAATATGAAGGGGCACGAGAAGAAAGCTATCGTGGACTTCATTGAGAGCAATGGCTTTACCGTAACTGGTATGGAAACCCACTACCGAGACCGCATGAAACTAATTACCCGTGTGCTTCTTAACGTGCAGGCTACTTTACGCAAGAAGAACATGACTTTCCAAAAGCAAGGTTTTATACATACTTCCAGTTACCGAAATGAACCGGGGTTTGTTATTAAAGACAGAAGCATTATTTTTGCTTTCCCGGCACAGGATTCTTTTAACAGTATTCTAAACGGGGAAGGCGTGGTTAATCGTCTTGTAAGTTATGAGTTCCTAAAACAACGTAACCTATCGGAATTGCACACGTATAAGAAGACGTGGGAATTCCTTCCAACCGGAGTGTAACAATGGACCGTCACGTACTTCTGAAGCAGTTGGGTATTGCCAAGCTGGCTCTTGCTACCAAGGACTTTGTTCCGGTGCTAACCTGCTTCCACTTCACCGGCAAGGAGGTTGTTGCCTATAACGATCAGCTTGGTATCAAAACCAAGTGTCCCACGGGGTTTAGTGGTCTGGTGCGCGGTAGTCAGCTGCTCGGGTTTCTCAACAAGTACACGGGCAAGGAACTGGATCTCACCGTTGATAAAGAGATTCTAACCGTGGGAAAGGGTCGTAGCAAGTTCACCGCCCCCATCCTGCCAGAGTCCGACTACATATTCAAAGTACCCTCGGGCATTAAGAACGCTTGGGACATTGATATTACGCCATCCTTCATTCTGGCGCTTCGGCACTGCCTTATTAGTGCTAGCGACGACATGTCCATGCCGCAGTTTAGTGGCATTCTTGTTAGACGGCTTGGAGACTTCCTAAAGCTGTTTAGCACCAACGATCGCACCATCTGTTCGTATGAGATCCCGGGAAAGAAACTTGAGGGCGGAGAAACACACGCTATTCTCCCCACTAACTTTTGTACCGCGCTGGTTGATATTGCCGACGAGGTACTTTCCCTGAAAAACCCGGAAGCCTCGTTGAGCATTGGCAAGCAGAGCGTTATGGCTACCTTCGGCGGGGGTACTTCCATTTACAGCAAGTTTGCTTCCGGTGTTAACCCCCCTGATTACGAAGCCATGGTGGCTTCCTTTGATGCGGGGCATACCAACGGGGACATGGTTCCCATTCCCGCCAACTTCTACGCAGCCATCCAACGTTGCCAGTTGGTTCTTACGGAGGACAGCCCGCACATCATAGCTTCCATTGCGGAAAACAAGCTAACCCTGCGGGCTGAATCCCGCTTTGGTAAGGTTAGGGAAGTTCTCAAGTTGGAGGCGGTGGAAGATCACACTGTTGCGGAAACCACCGTGCGCTTGCTCCCGGAAGATATGCTGCGCGTGTCGGACAAGGTGTCTTCCATGCTCCTAGGGCAGTCGGGCAGTCGTTTCGGCGGAACAACCCACTACTTCAACTACTATGTTGCCCCGCTGGCCACTCCCACCGTTGCCGCGGTAGAGGAGGAAGACTAATGGAATGGTTGCAATACCATAGCACCGCCCTTCTTGGGGGGTTAGCGCTCTTTTTGGTGGTACCAACAATCGCCATTGTGTTTATTCTACTGCGCGATCGAAAAAGGTGGAATAACGGTAAGTGTTCAAACTGCCAAGCAGCCCTTGAGTTTGTGCAAGCGGACCCCAAGGGAATGCTGGTTGCGTACCAGTGCACTAACCCCCAATGCGGGGAACTGAATATGTTTGCCGTGGGAAACCCTTTCATTAGCGTGAGGTAGCATGGGCTTTTTTATTGCGGACGAAAAGAAGAAGCTGGCAAAGAGAAGGCCCGATTCGGTAAGCAAGGAAACCCTGTACGAAATGGGGTGCGCCGCCTGCCCTTTGAACAAAGCTAAGGTTACCTCCCCAAAGATGGGGTCTACTGGTGCCGACAACGCCCCAATCTACGTGCTACACGGGGGTATTACCGAGGAGCAGGACGACGAGGGCCGACATTTGGTTGGCGACGCTGGGTCCGAGTTTAAACGCATTTTTGGTGCGGCGAACATACAGCATATGCGGTTTGGTTCTGTAACTAAGGATTATACCCCCAAGGGCAGGCGACCCAATGAAGTAGAAATAAACTGCTGCCGCAAACAAGTAGAAGAAGATATTGCCCTGCATAAGCCCAAGGTTGTTATCGGACTTGGGTTTCTTGCTATGAAGTGGGCTACGGGCCTTACGGACATTAAGTTGTTCTCTTACAGGCTTATCCCGGTTAACATTGGCGGGCACGACTGTTGGTTCTTCCCTATGGAAGACATGGAAACCATGCTGGCCAATATACGCGCGTCTCAGCGCACCGGAGAACGGTATTTCACAGAAGCAGACAACCTCGCCAAGCATCGCGGCCGCGCCATTGTACTTAAGGCTAAAAAGAACAAGTTGGGTAAACCTGAAGTTCTTTCGCAGGCGGACTATGCACAGGGCATACACATTGTCTTTGGAAAGAACGAAACTTCTGATCTTAAAACAATTGAACGCCACTTTAAGAAGATGTCCGTAGAAGATTCCTGCGCCTACGACATCGAAAGCCATGGGCTACGCCCTTATAACAACGGCGCTAAACTTCTTAGCATCGCTATTGGTACCTACGGCAACACCCTTGCTATTGGGCTAGAACACCCGGAGTGTCAGTGGAGTCGTAAAGGGCTGAAGGCGGTGTACGCCTTAGTAGAGAAATTCCTTAGAGAAACCACCACAAAGAAGGTTGCCCATAACCTGCCTTTTGAACTAGAACATATGGGTTACTACTTTGGGTTCGACATTTGTTGGGCCGCGAATTGGCAAGACACGGTTATGCAGGCATACATCTTGGACGAGCGTAACAAGCAGATGCGCGGGTTTAGCTTGGACGATTTGTGTACCATTAACTTAGGACTTAGAATTAAGGAAATTAGCAATCTCGACCGCGCCAACCTTATTCAAGCCCCGTTGGTTGAAGTGCTCACCTACAACGGGGGAGATACTAAATACACACATAAGCTCTATCTAACACAGCAAGCTAAGCTGGAAGACCAATCACTGGTGGAAGTGTACGAAGATGCGCTGCGCAGGTGCAAGACGGTGCCCGCTACACAACTTGCCGGATTACACGTTGACCAGAGTGAGGTAGTACGCTACCAAAAGTTTCTCTCTAAGAAGATAAAGAAAGCGGAGAAAGCTATAAAGTCCCTCCCGGAAGTAGACGAGTACGAGGCCAAGTACAGAAAACATTTTAACGTGGGTAGCCCCGAAGACGTAGCTAAGGTGTTGTATGAGTTTGCTGGTGTGCGCTCCGTTAAAGTGAACGGCAAGTTTAAGGCGGATGAAGGCATTTTGTCTAAGGTGACTCACCCGTTGGCTAAATTGGCGCTGGACTTCCGTGGAGCAACCAAGCTGAAATCCACCTACGTCGACGGGTTGGCCATAGGTGGGGACTACCTGTTCGACGATGGCATGTTACACCCGGTTCTTAGTCCTTGCATCGCGGAGACGGGACGTCTTACTTCTAAGGAGCCAAACGAGCAGAATTTCCCCAAGCATAAAGACAAGTACATTCGTAGCCAGATCGTAGCGCCAAGCGGTGAACTGTTTGTTGCCGCGGACTACGGGCAAATTGAATGGCGCGTGATTGGTTTGTGCGCCAAGGACAAGGCGCTCAAGGCCGCACTGTGGGAACGGTACGACGTTCACAAGGAGTGGGCGGAAAGAATTATAGCGCAGTGTTCTAGTCTTATTGGTGGTGGTCGTTGGAAGAGCTTGGATAAGGCCGAGCAGGGTATTTGGAGACAACGTAGCAAGAACGAGTTTGTGTTCCCTAGTTGTTTTGGTGCACAGCCAAAAGGGATTGCCAACAGCCTTGGGGTAGACGAGAAGCAAATTGTGTGGCTGCAAAAAGAGCTTTGGAAGCAGTTCCCCGGTGTGCGCCGCTGGCACGAAGACACCAGAAAGTTCTACGCTGAGAACTTCTACGTGGAAACCCTCACTGGTAGACGCCGACGCGGACCGTTGGAAAGGAACCAGCCAATCAACACTCCAGTGCAAGGCACTGCCGCCGACGTGGTTATGGATGCCATGGCGCGGCTAAGCGAGTACGCTTGCAAGGTTGGCGACATACGTTACCAGCCTGTTCTTAACATCCACGATGACTTGACCTTTAGGTTGCCTGAGAACAAGGCCGAGGAATACTTGGAAAACATCCTGGAGATTATGTTGCAGAGCTCCTACAAGTTTTTTGATGTGCCAATTCTTGTGGAAGTGGAGGCGGGTAGTAGTTGGTACGATCTCAACGAAGTTGACAAGTTTTACAGTGACGATTGGTTCAATCAGAAACAGGCTGCTTAAACGACGACCCTACAGGTGTCGTATAGGTAGTTAAGCCCGTTGGGGTGCTACTAGGGGTCAAAAGCCCCTGTGTCCCTCGCAAAACAGCATTAGCACGTAGGAGAAACCACCATGGCCAGCCTAGCAGTTCGTTGTCGCCCCCAAACATTGGATGAAGTAGTGGGAAACGGTCCCATTGTGCGATCCATTGAGAAAATCATAGAGGCCAAGCAGCGCCCCCATACCTTTTTACTGACAGGCGGTTCCGGCGAAGGCAAGACAACGCTTGCTAAGGTTATGGCGCGGGCCTTTGGTTGCGCGGACGCTAACGTGCAGGAAGTTGATGCGGCAACCAATAGCGGTGTCGATGCGGTGCGCGCCCTTACCCAGCACATGAATTACAAGAGCATGTCCAAGGGGGGTATCAAGTGCGTGGTTGTGGATGAGTGCCATGCCCTCTCCAATTCCAGTTGGCAGGCGTTGCTTAAGTCCACGGAAGAGCCCCCGGAGCATTTCTACTGGTTCTTGTGCACTACAGAAGAAGGCAAGGTACCTAAGACCATCCGCACCCGTGCTACCCACTTTAAGGTCGCCCCCCTAAAAGAAGATGAATTAAGGAAGGTGCTGCTGCGTGGCTGCAAAGAGCTTGGTATTAAGAGCAAGTCTCTTGGCGAAGGCGTTGCCGACGTTTGTGTTGAAAGTTCCGGTGGTAGTGCACGCCAGTTGCTAACCTACTTGGAGCAGTGCCACTTCGCACAAGATGCGGACGAGGCCGTGGCGCTTATTAACCAAGTGCAGGTTAACGACAAGAACGTTATTGACCTGTGTCGCCTGCTTGCCTTCGGTAAGCCCACATGGAGCAAAGTTCTTTCCATTCTACGTGACTTGGAAGGTACCGACCCCGAAAGTTTGCGGTTAGTATTGGTCAACTACTGCACCAAGGTGGCCATGGATAACAAGACCAAGGATGGGCAACGTATGTCCCTGCTGGCCGTTGTGGACGCTTTTTGCCCCGGCATATACAACCGTAGTGAGAAGATGGCCCCGGTTATGCTGGCCATTGGTTCTTTGTTGGAAGGTGAGGAATAACAATGGCAAGTAGACCAACATTGAATAACGAAGTTGTGGAAGAGGACGAAGCAGAATATAAACACTACCGTAGCAAACTTCGTATCCAAAAAACCAACTTAGACACACACTTTGAGCAACACCCGGAACTTTTCCACGAAATATCGGAGAAGTGCCGGGTATTGCAATCTCAACGGGATCTGCTCCTTTTTAGAATAAAAAGGTATGAATCTCGATTTTACACAAAAACAAAAGCCAACACTACCGGCAGAGTTACCAAAGAAGAATTATCCGCCAAAATAATGAATGAACCCCATTGGCGGGCTATGCAAGATGATTTGAAGGAACTGCAACATCACCTTGCCAAATGGCAGACACTCAAAGAGTCTTTTAACCAACGTAGTCAAATGCTGCGCGAGCTTGGTCGTATATACGTAGCAGGGTACTTTAGCGACATCGTCATTAAGGGCAGCAATGACCTAACCGACGAAACCTACGCGCAAAGAAGGGTCGCTATGTCTCAGCAACGGAAAGCAACCAAGAAAAGAAAACTGTGATGGGCCTGTATATCGAAATAGCCTGGATTGTGTTAGCAGTGCTGGCACTTGTTCTGTTTAACCCGGCAACATTGGCACGCTGCTACTACGAAGAGAAGTTCAAATACCTAGTGCGAATGACAAAGCTGCCACACTCCGGCGAGAGTGTGCAAAAGGGCGCTCGCCACGACAAATTCAATTAAGCAAAGAAGGAAAGATACCATGGCGCTTAAGAAGAAGACAGCCAAGAAGACGTTCAACTACAAGCCGCGTTCCGCGGAGCAGGTTAAGAAGCGCGCCAACCAGTCCGGGCGGGACTTCGACTCTATCTTCAAGGACGACGCGCAGACCTACTCCATTGGCGAGGGGAAGAACACGGTACGTATTCTCCCGCCGACATGGGACGACCCCGAGCACTACGGCTTGGACATTTGGGTCCACTACGGTGTTGGCCCCGATGATGTCACCTACCTGTGCGCGGACAGGATGAACGGCACGCATTGTCCCGTCTGCGCTGAGCAGGCACGGGCCGCGGCGGACGATGACGAAGAGTCCGCTAAGGCGTTTAAGGCCAAGCGGCGCATTGTGGTTTTTGTGGTCGACCGCAAAGATGAAGATTCCGCCCCCGAGATTTGGTCCATGCCGGTTACCTTGGACAAGGAAATCGCTGGACAGGCCGAAGAAGAAGACGGTGGCGTTATCCCGCTTGACAACCCCTACGATGGGTTTGACGTTGTGTTTAGCCGAGAAGGCAAGGGACTTGCTACCAAGTACAGCAAGGTGAAGTTGGCGCGGCGGTCCTCTCCGGCGCTGGCGGATGATGATGAGCTTGCCGCACTCTTGGAAAAGATCCAGGAGCGCCCGCTTCCCTCGTGGTTGAACTTCTACAGTGTTGAGCACATCGAAAAGGTGCTTGGTGGTGGTGCTTCCCGTCGTACGGACGAGGAA
>Ga0335398_10002357_pt1 | contig 30071 bp, 21 predicted proteins | sample BON03_FD_205742 | JGI IMG/M metagenome (GOLD analysis project Ga0335398, IMG submission 205742) | Freshwater microbial communities from Lake Bonney liftoff mats and glacier meltwater in Antarctica - BON-03 (spades assembly) (version 2) | ecosystem: Environmental > Aquatic > Freshwater > Ice >... | reverse complement strand
GCTCAGAACGTTGAATCTTCGCCGTATTAATGAAACTTTGGTAAAATAGATATCCTACATTATTCTGTATAAGATAATTTTAAAGCCAAACTTGCTTCTTCATTAAATTCAGGGTAGAACCTTTATTTAAAGCTAAATCGAAAAGGCTCAGCGGGAAGATCAATTTTATTGACCAGATTTACTACTGGATTATCAGCCCAAGCGTACCGAATTTCTCCTCCGGTCATATTTTTAGGTAAGGTAATTTCGACTGTGGAATCTCCACCTAATGTTGCATTGGCAATCGAGAAGTCACCTCTTGAATCTCCCAAGATAAATCCATGAACTACTGTGCCTTCATTAATTTTAAGTGTATCCCCTGTAGCGCTAAATTTGATCTTCAGTGTATTCCCTTCCCGGCTGAAACTTTCAAATTTAGGTCCTGAAGCGATTAACTTCTCTCCGTAAGCCACTTCACGAGCCTGAAGCCAAAGTCTTTCTCCTACATCTTTCTTATTTTTTGGATGGATATCAGCAGCCTCACCGATATCGATGATTACCGCCATTCCAGTATTTGGAAGCTCAAGTGTCTTGGTCTGAGCTTCCCTCAAAAATGCCCAATTACTCTCTGGCTGTACTTCTTCCCGCCTCATGAAATTTGCAAGCTGTACGAATAGGAACGGAAAATCTCCAATTTTCCATACGCTTCTCCAATTGGTGATCATGGTAGAAAAGAGGTCCGTGTATTCCTCATGACGACCTGCATTACTTTCACCCTGGTACCAAATCACTCCTTTGATAGGGTATTTAATCAGCGGAAGGATCATTGAATTATACATCATCCCCGGTTTGAAAGCATAAAAAGCTACTTTTGGAAGTTGAGGCTCGACGATGGAATTCGAATAATTCCAATTTCCTTCCAGAGTTATCTTTTTTCCATTTTGAAATAAATACATCTCACCTTTTGTACCCAAAGCAGGTTGATTATTCCAAGTATTTACTATTCTCAAGGTCAGTACATTAGCTCCTGACAGTAACAGTTTTTTAGGAAGTAAGATATCACCCATACTATTACCCCAATCCTTGTAATATACTTGCTCCCCATTTAAATAAATAAAGGCCATTTGATCGATGTCTGGAATATGAAGGGTCACATCATCAGCAGTATTGAGTCTGAATTTTTTACGCAACCAAGCAATATGCTGCATTGGATTTTCGGCAGGTAGATTTATCGAGCGCCATTGGGTATCATTATAGCCTAAGGATGAAACTTGCTGAGCAGTGATACTATCTGGTTTGGCGACCATTAAATCTCGCAACTCTCGATTCTTTTCATTGGTGAGATTCTCCTTTTCCCATTTTTCTCTGTTCGCCAGTATATCTTTCGCTTCAGCCTGATAGGATTGCTCTTTTGCTGCCAAAATCTCCACATCCGTCCAACCTTCTGCAGGAGAACCTCCCCAGTTGGATTCGATGATGCCTACAGCTACCTTTTTCTCTGAATTGTTTCGCTTCGCGAAGAACCAAGCTACCGCAGAGAATTCAGGTAAGTTCTCCTTGTCAGCTACTTTCCAAAGACCGCCATCCAATGTGCTCTGAGGAATGGCACTGTACTTTTTTGGGACCTTGAAAAACCGAATCATTGGATTTCCACCTGCTGCAAACTCCTGCTCTGCCCCGATTACACCAGCTTTGAGTGACCACTCCATATTGGACTGTCCACCTGCTAGCCAGACGTCACCGATATAGACATCTTCAACCAACTGCGCATTCACTTGAAGTACAAAAGGTCCTCCTGATTCGGATTTAGGTAATTTGATAATCCAGGTGCTGTCTGATTCAACACCCGCGCTACCAATTGATCCTGCTAGACTAGCTCGGACATTTTCGCCTGGGATCCCTTTGCCCCAAACAGAAATGGCTACATCCCGCTGTATCACCATACCAGCGGTAAATAAGGTGGGCAGGACCACTTCCGAATCAAACTTGTCAGCACTGCAAGAAAATAAGATCGAAACGAAACCAAGGATTAGGAGATTTTTCATGGTTAAGGCGCTAAAAAAGAGACCCGAAGGTCTCTAAGCTTTAAATGTACCGATTTAATAAATTTTCGAAGTATTCTTGTTTTCCACTGATCTGTTTGGGCTCTCCGACTTCCATTGCATACGTTCTTAACTCTTCCAATGTGAGGTCACCTGTCTCGAATAATTTACCTTTTCCGGAATCGAAGCTTGAATAGCGGTTTTTTCTACGCTCCAAGTAATCTGATTTGTCCAAAATATCCTGAGCAATCAGCATTCCCCTTGCAAATGCATCCATACTTCCAATATGTGCTAAGAAAAGGTCGTCCATATCAGTAGAATTTCGTCTGATTTTAGCATCGAAATTCACTCCTCCACCTTGAATACCAGCTGATGTCAGAATCGTTAACATCGCCTCAGTTATTTCCTGAAGGTTCATGGCAAATTGATCAGTGTCCCAGCCGTTTTGATAGTCTCCACGATTGGCATCTATACTGCCCAGCATTCCTGCATCAGCTGCAACCTGAAGTTCATGTTGGAAGGTATGACCAGCAAGCGTTGCATGGTTGACTTCAATATTCAGTTTGAAATCCTTGTCTAAGCCATGCTGTTTTAAAAAACCGATCACTGTTGCTGCATCGTAATCATATTGATGCTTGGTTGGCTCCATAGGTTTTGGTTCTATAAAGAAAGTTCCTTTGAATCCATTCTTTCGAGCATAATCCCGAGCCATGGTAAGGAATTTTGCCAAATGCTCCGTCTCACGCTTCATATCTGTATTCAGCAGGGACATATACCCTTCTCTTCCTCCCCAGAACACATAATTCTCACCACCCAACTTAATAGTAGCATCAATGGCATTTTTTACTTGAGTTCCGGCCCATGCCACAACACTAAAGTCAGGATTGGTAGACGCACCATTCATGTATCTGGGATTTGAAAACACATTGGCTGTTCCCCAAAGTAATTTAACCCCTGTAGCGTCTTGTTTTTCTTTTGCGTAGTCAGTGATGAGCTGCATATGCTTTTCATACTGCGAAAGGCTAGCCCCTTCATCGATCAAGTCAATGTCATGAAAGCAATAATAAGGAGCACCTATTTTGGTGATGAATTCAAAAGCTGCATCCATCTTATCTTTTGCTCGCTGCACAGGATCTGAAGCTACATCCCAAGGATGCTTTATTGTACCCGGTCCAAAGGGATCTCCACCAGTGCCACAGAAGGAATGCCAGTAGGCAACAGCAAATTTAAAATGTTCCTTCATAGTCTTTCCAGCAATCATTCTACTCTCATCGTAAAAGCGAAAAGCAAGTGGATTATCAGAATCCTTCCCTTCAAAAGGAATTTTACCGATATTGGAAAAATAGGTTTTAGACATGAACTAAGGGTTTTTAGGTTTTATTGACTGTTTAATTTTTGATTTTTTCTAAGGCCTGAAGCCAATTTTGATACACATCCTCGTATTGGGCAAAGAGATTTGGATTTGGCTCAACGGATTCCAGCAAGGATAATCCTTCAAATGCTTCAGAAGTAGAAGTAAATACACCTGCCCCAATTCCAGCTCCACGAGCAGCACCTTGCGCCCCATCGGTATCATAAAGCTCTAATATAACTTTATTCATATTCACGAAGGTTTTTCTGAATAACGGACTCAAAAACATATTGGCATGACCTGCTTTTACTGTTTTAAGATTCATTCCCATGTCTTGCATGATTCGGAATCCGTAAGTCAAAGCAGAAACGATTCCTTCCTGACCAGCTCTCAGGACATGATTCTTTGAATGCTTCAATAAGTCTATTCCCAGCAGATGCGCTCCAACAGGCTTGTTCTGCATGATCCGTTCTGCACCATTCCCAAATGGAATAAATACCAAGCCTTCAGCACCAATCGGAGCTGAAGATGCCATCATATTCATTTCAGGATAATCTATTTGCTGTCCACCTACGAGTTTTTTGATCCAACTATTCAAAATCCCTGTGCCATTTACACAAAGTAAAACCCCATAGGAGGGATTTTCTTGGGTATGATTCACATGAACGAAAGTATTCACTCTGGATTTTGGGTCATGCAGCGGCGTAGCACAAACGCCATAAACTGTTCCGGAAGTACCAGCGGTAGTTGCTAATTCTCCTGGCTTCAATACTTGAAGTGAAAAGGCATTGTTTGGTTGATCTCCAGCACGATATGTAATTGGAACACCAGCTTCGATTCCTGTAAGTTCGCTTGCAAGGTCAGTTACATTTCCTTGTTGAGAAAAAGACGGAAGTGCCCTAGGAATCCAATTAGGGTCAATCTGATACTGATCGAGAACCTTCTGGCTAATTCCATTTGCTTTGAAATCCCAAAAGATTCCTTCAGACAGCCCTGTCTCAGAGGTGACAATCTCACCACTGAGTTTCATAGCGATGAAATCCCCCGGAAGCATAATTTTATGGATTTTGGCAGCCAATTCCGGTTGATTCTCCATTACCCATCTGAGTTTGGATGCTGTAAAATTCCCCGGTGAATTCAGCAAATGACTCAGGCAATACTCTTCACCTATAGCACTGAAGGCGGCATCGCCGATCTCAACCGCTCTGCTATCACACCAAATAATGGATGATCGAAGTACCTTTTGGTTTTTATCCACCAAAACAAGTCCATGCATTTGATAGGCGATTCCAATCCCTTGAAGTTCTTTGGATTTGACAGCTGCTCCATACAAAACGTACCTTGTAGCTTGCTGCACATACTCCCACCAAGTTTCTGGATCCTGCTCTGCCCAGCCCTTTTCGGGGGATTGGATTACCATTTCTTCCTCCGGAAATGACTTTGATCCGATGGACCTACCCGAATCTGCATCCAACAAGGACACTTTAACGGATGAACTTCCGATATCTATTCCCAATAGTAGGTTTCTCATTAATTCTAATTTTACCAGAACACAATGTATAGGGCAGCAATAATTCCAGTAATAATGAAGGCTCCAATTTTAAATCCAGTACTGGTCCTGAATAGATCCTTATTGATCTCGATACTATTTGGATGGTCTTTTCCTTTGCCTTCGACTAAGCTGATGGTGATCATCAAGAATGCCAAAATCAGGAATACGACGCCCATTCGATCAAGGAATGGAAATTCAGGAAATGCGAGTTTCAATACAATTGAAAGTGGAATACTCAAGGCTGCACCAACCAAAGCGGCATTTGAGGTTGTTTTTTTCCAAAACACGCCAAAGAAAAATATCGCAAATACACCCGGGCTGATAAATCCAGTGTATTCTTGAATAAACTGAAAAGCCTGATCCAATTCTCCCAAAGCGGGAGCCACGATCGCAGCCACCAAAAATGCCACACCGGCTGTTATTCTACCTACTTGTACTTGTTTGGTTTCGGAAGCATTTTGACCAAAATACCTCTTATAAATATCCAACGTGAAAATCGTAGACGTACTATTTGCCATAGAGGCCAATGAAGATACTATAGCAGCAGTCAGAGCCGCAAAAGCCAATCCTTTCAAACCAACGGGCAATAATTGCAATAATGTAGGATAGGCTCGGTCTGACTTTACCAGTCCAGTTACCGGATCTTTCATAGAATCTATGAAGCTGATGTCAATTCCGTTTTTTACGATTACCCAGGCTGCGATTCCTGGAATCACCACAATTAACGGCATCAATAATTTCAGGAAACCCGCAAAAAGCATCCCTTTTTGAGCTTCATCTAAACTTTTGGCGGCAAGCGCTCGCTGGGTGATATATTGATTGAAGCCCCAATAACTCAAATTGGTAATCCACATTCCGCCAACCAAGACACTCAAACCAGGGAGTTGTAAGTAGGCATCTTGCTCGCCGCCCTTACCATCAGGAATCATCATCTCACCTTTGGAAAGTATCATCGAGAAATGACCCGGAACTTCTTTGCGAAGCAAGCCGAGGCCATCCCAAGCATCACCACTGCCGACCATCTGTAAGGCAATGTAAGTGGTGCCCAATCCTCCTGCAATCAAAAATACGACTTGCACTACATCCGTCCAAGCTACCGCTTTCAGGCCTCCATAAATAGAATATAGCATGGCAAAAAGTGCCAAACCAATAATGCCGTAGACCATTGGCACATTGAGTATCGTATTCAAACTGAGGGCCCCCAAATATAATACTGAGGTCAGATTTACAAAGACGTAAAGCAGCAGCCAGAAAATAGCCATTGTCGTCCGAACTCGATTATCATATCGGTCCAGCAAAAAACCAGGCATAGTGTAAATGCCCTTCTTAATATATATCGGCAAGAAGAAGATCGCTACCACCAAGAGCGTGGCTGCAGCCATCCATTCGTAAGTCGCAATGGCCAATCCAAGCGCGAAACCCGATCCTGACATACCGATAAATTGTTCTGCAGAAATATTAGATGCGATCAGCGAGGCACCTACAGCCCACCATGGTAATGCTTTGGATGCTAGAAAATAATCTGATGAATTTTTGACGTGTCCTTTTTTTTCTCGGGACACAAAAAGTCCCATTCCAATAATGAGTAAACAATAGCCTATAAAGACGGCTAAATCTAAAGGTTCTAAGAGCATGAGGTGCTGGGTTTAATGGTTTTCCTTAGGGCGATGGACTAAAATTCACGGCGCAAACCGTTAAATATAAGATAATATGCAGGGGTCTGCGTTATAAAATTTTGACTTTTTCGAATGGGAGACTACAAAAAACATCAAACTGATTGATAACGAGAACATCTACAACTATCGAGAGGGGATCAAGCAAAATAAAATATGATTATCCGTAATGATGCCAGTGACCTCTCTTTCTTTGCTTCACTGGCAGGCAGGCCTGCCAAGGCGAGGCGAGCTGATGACGTCCCGGTAGCGATCAGGAAAATTACCGGCAAATGCCAGCGTCCGACATATATTAAGTCGCTTTTTGCCTTTTACTGGTATACTAGCGGATAATCATAAAAGAATTTTATTAATTGATTCTTTAATTTTTAGTGTCAGCTTAATTATAGCTTCGCAAAATTGTCCCGTAACCGCTCACACAGATGTCCATTATTGAACATTATAATTAATTGATCAGAAAGGACACAGTTACAAAAGGTATTAATATGACCATTAATGTATAAATAGAAGTATTTAATACGATTTCCACTAAAATTTACTGGACATCATTTTACCTTAGCATTATAATTGAACATTATCAATAGATGGCAAATAAAAGTAGCGTTTTTGATATGATCGGGCCAATCATGATTGGACCTTCGTCATCACATACAGCGGGAGTTGTCAGAATTGCTCGAGCAGCAATACGGATTTTAGGCGGTAAACCGAATGAAGCTATTATTACATTCTATAATTCATTTGCGAGGACTTATGAAGGTCACGGAAGTGACCGGGCTATTATTGCTGGCTTGATGGATTTTAAAACAGATGACCCGCTAATTAAAACTTCCTTGGATATCGCCAAAGAGCGTGGGCTGAGTTTTAAATTCAAATCAATTGGCAACTCTTCAATCCATCATCCCAATACTATCAAATTGAATCTAAAGAAAGGTGAAAAATCAATTGAAGTAATCGGGGAAAGCTTGGGCGGGGGAGTGATAAATATTGCGGAAGTAGATGGTTTTGTTGCTAATTTTTCGGCTCAGAATCATAGTTTGATAATCAAAGCATCGGACACCGCTGGAGCTATAGCATTTATTGCAAGTATAATCGCACAAGAAAAAGCGAACATTGCGACTATGTCTGTTTCGAGAAAAGGCAAGAATGATTTAGCTTGCCATGTCATTGAAATGGATTCGGGAATGCAAAAAATCACACTTGAATACCTCAGATCAATAACTTGGATCAAAGAATTAATTTATATACCGGACATAGACCTTTAATAACTCTCATGAAAAAGTACATTTGGAGCCTGGTCATAGCTTCAGGTTTATCTTTCCAACTTCATGCTCAAGACCTCCCCGCAGGACCTTATGATCTGCAAATGGCTGTCAATATTGCACTGGAAAATAACCTTACACTAAGACGAAGCGAACTCAACCAGCTAAGCAACGAAGCTACAGTCTTACAAAACAAGGGCGCTAGACTTCCTACACTATCCACAGGAGCAAGTACGGGATTCCGCTGGGGTAGATCCGTAAACCCTGTTACCAACTTGTTTGAAACTGATCGTATTGGTAACGTTAACCTATCAGCCAACTCAAGTGTGACTTTGTTTGCAGGACGTCGTATATCCAACAACGTCACGCAAAGTAAATTAGACATAGAAGCTGGTCTTTTTAACATTCAGGTAACCAAGAATAATATTACACTTAATATTATCAATCTTTTTATCAACGTAGTATTCAACCGTGAACAAGTGGGTATTGCAAAAAGTCAGCTTACCACTTCAAAGGACCAACTGGATCGCACCGCTAAGTTAGTAGTGGCCGGATCCCTCCCACTGTCGGACAAACTAGATCTTCAGGCTCAAAATGCAACCAATGAACTGGAAGTAATCAATGCGCAAAATAGTCTGAGAATCTCCAAGCTGAATTTGGCGCAGGCGATGCAAATTCCTTTTACAGAAGATTTTCAAGTCACAGAGCCTGAGTTTGTCATCAACGATGACCTAATGGCATCTGAAAATCCCTCGGATATATTCGATACCGCTGTGGAGATAATGCCTGAGATCAAATTGGCTAAAGTCAATGTGGAAAGTGCGGAATATGGTGTGAAAATCGCAAAAGGAGCATTCCTTCCTACTTTAGGAATAGGGGCCAATATTTTCTCTAACTACGTAGATCGATCTTTTGGAAACGAGCGACCATCATTTAGTGCCCAGATCGAAAACAACTTATCTCAATCTCTGAATATCAACCTGAGCATTCCGATTTTCTCCCAATTCAACAACATAGCGGGTGTTCAGCGAGCTCGGGTACAAAAGCAGATTAGTGAAGTAGCTGAAATAGAAGCTAAAAACACATTGAGACAAGATATTGAAAGTGCCTATAATAGTGCTCTTTCCGCACAGCAATCGTATGGAGCAAATTTGACACGTTTGGATGCTGTACAAGAATCTTTTAGAATCGCCCAGCAGCGATTGGACGTGGGTGCGATTAACTCAGTTGACTTTCAAGTAGCTCAAAATAACCTTTTCAATACTCAAGCGGATCTTTTAAACGCCAAATACACTTATATTTTCCGCGTTAAGGTACTCGACTTTTATCTTGGTAATCCAATAAATCTTAACTAACACATGGCTAATAAAAAATCAAATAAACTGTTGTATTACTTAGTAGGAGCAATAGCATTCCTAATTATTTTTGCTGTAATCGCTCGCAGTGCCGGCTGGGTTGGAGGAGCTAAAGAAGTCGAAGTAGAAGTAACAAAATCTGCAAAGACACAAATCATTGAAAAAGTAAGTGCATCAGGTGAGATCCAGCCTGAAGTGGAAGTAAAGCTCAGTCCAGATGTTGCGGGTGAGATTATCGAATTAAATATCAAAGAAGGTGACTCTGTCGCATTAGGGAAGTTACTGGTAAAGATTCGTCCTGACAATTTCATTTCAGCGCTGGATCGTACCAAAGCAAACTTAAATCAGCAACTAGCCAATCTCGCACAAGCAAGGGCCTCCTTGCAGCGCTCAGAAGCTCAGTTTACCCAAGCAGAGCAAAATTTTGACAGGCAAAAAGCATTGTATCAGCAAAAAGTGATCTCTTTGGCAGATTATGAAACTGCTCAAGCGAATTACATTACTTCTCAAAAAGATCTGGAAGCTGCCAAGCAAAATGTGATTGCATCAGAATTTGTTATAAAAAGTTCGCAAGCCACGGTAAATGAAGCCGCAGAAAACCTAAGATTGACAAACGTATATTCTCCTGTGAGTGGAATTGTCTCCAACCTATTGGTAGAGCAAGGCGAGCGAGTAGTGGGAACGCAGCAGATGGCTGGTACAGAAATGCTAACGATAGCAGATCTATCCAAAATGGAAGTTCGAGTAGATGTAAATGAAAATGACATCATCAGATTGAGCCTTGGAGACACCACAATTATTGATGTTGATGCGTATTCCAACTTGGGTAAAAAATTCAAAGGAGTGGTCACTGCGATAGCAAATACAGCAAATGCGAAAGTTTCTTCAGATGCAGTAACTGAGTTCAAGGTAAAAATTAGAATTCTGAACAGTTCCTATAAGGATCTAGTAGCTAATGGTAGAAAATATCCCTTCAGACCAGGAATGACTGCTTCAGTTGAGATTCTTACTAACTCAAAAGATAATGTTTTATCTGTTCCTCTTTCTGCTGTAACTACCAGAGCTAATCAGCAAGATACTTTAGCCAGTGGAACAACCAAATCCCGAGAGATCGTATTTGTGAATGAGGGTGGGATTGCTAAAATCAAAGTCATCAAAACCGGTATTTCTGATTTTCAAAATATTGAAGTATTAGAAGGTTTAACTGAAGGAGAGGAAATCATATCCGGGCCTTATTTTATTGTCAGTAAAGAGCTAAAAGGAGATGATAAAATTAAAATCGCTCCCGGAAAAATAAAGGTGGAAAAAGAAGACTAAGATTCAGTCCCTAGAACAAAAAAGCCTTTTCGACTATCGAAAAGGCTTTTTTATTACCATTTTTTCAGTTGCTCATAAACGAGATGAAGCGGGAATCCCATCACATTATAATAAGATCCTTCGATTCGAGTGACGCCCATAAATCCAATCCACTCTTGAATTCCATAAGCACCTGCTTTGTCAAAAGGTTTGTAATTATAAATATAATGCCAGATTTCATCCTCGGTTAAGAAGCGGAAAGTGACAAGCGTCTCATCTTCTAAGGTGATTTGTTTGGAGGTATCTCTCATCGTCACAGCAGTCATGACAGTATGAGTATCACCAGATAAACTTTTCAGCATATCAAAAGCTTCTTGCTCATTTGCGGGCTTTCCTAGGACATGATTGTTTTCGATGACTACCGTGTCAGAAGTGATCAGCAATTCACCAACTTCAAGTTTGCCAAATGCGTCTGACTTTAATTTGGAAAGGTAGGCTGCTACATATTCTGGCTTGAGATCAGCAGGAATTTTTTCTTCTACCACACTTACACGCACCTCAAACGCTAGTTCTAACCCTTTCAACAACTCCTGTCTTCTGGGAGAATTAGAAGCTAAAATTATTTTTTTCCCTTCTAAATTATTGAACATACGCTTGGTAATCAAATTCGAATTCTAATTGATTAATACTGGCAAATAGCAATCCTCCCAAAGCCTTTGGGTAAAAGTAAGTGGACTTTTGGGGAAGTACATGTCCTGAGCGACATACTTCCATGACCTGATTGAGTTCGATCTCCTGTGTGATTATCGCAAAGCTAGCCTTTCCGGATTCTACCTCTTGAATGCATCGAGCAAAATTTCGCTCATATACTAGTTGCAGGGAATTTCGCTGATTCTCCGAATCCATCCCCAACATTCGAGTAAACACTAATTCATGTAATACCACCAGGTCAAGATTCCGGACTGGAGATGGAAGTCCCTGATTGAACTTTTCGAAATTCTCTTTAGAAAGTTGTAGCAGATATGCCTTTTCTCCGATCATTAATCCAAAAGACCATGGCTTATGAAAAGCGTAAACTCCAAGTTCCTCAGGATCACCAAAAGGCTTTACCACAAACCACTCTTCTAATTTGTTCATGAATTCTTGTTCAGATATATCCAACCCATAAAAAATTCGATGTGTTGGAAGAATCTTCAAATGATTTCCTGATGTATTGGTCAGATACATCATGTGGTAGTCATGAGCTTTCCAGATATGGGTCGGGAATTGCTCCTTCATGACTTTCCGATATTCGATGGCGCCTTCAAGTCTGTGGTGTCCATCTGCTAAGATGATTTGCTTATCCTTTAGCACACTTAGAAACCTACTGATCACCACTGCATCATGAATCACTGCGACCACTTCTCGAACTCCCTGATAATCCTCCAACTCATAAAGCGGTGACTCCATCGCTGCGTCCATGTAGGGTTCCAACTGCTCCTCTGGATCTTCATACAACCCATGGGTTGGACTGGCTTGGATTTCGGAATGTTTCAAAAGATCAATTCGATCGTTCACTGCCGAAACTATTGTGTTTTCATGACGGAGAATTATTTTTTCATTCCAGTCATAGGCTTTGACCTGAATGATAAAGCCTTTGCGACAGCGCGCTCTGTACTCTCCCGGTAACCTAAAATATTGATAGTAGACGTAAATCCCAGGCAATGCGTCTTGAGTTAGCACTCCTTCAGCTTTCCATCTAGCAAGTATAGCCGCCGCTTCTTCAGCTGTGTTCTCCCCTCTTGGAACTGACAAATGAATGCTATTCAACGGATTTTCATAAAGAATTTTCCGCTGCTTTGTAGATACCACATCAAATAGTGGTGAGGTTAGATTTTCGATCTGGGAGGCTAAAGAATCTGAGTATCGCCAACCTTTTATGGGTAAAATTTCTGCCATTTTAATTTAATCTCTTTCTCCATGCGGAAACTGAATCGTTTCTTTCCGTCACAGTCTTCTTGGTGTCTGAATTTACAAAAAACTCTACTGCTAAAGCTGAAAGAAGTTCCAACTCATTTTCTTCAAAAGTGGGATCCAAAACTGCAGGACTGAAGAAATTTTCAACAAATTTCGTATTAAAATTACCACTGCGAAAAGCGTGGTGATTTAAAGCGAATCGGCAAAAACCAAGTGTAGTTTGAATCCCTGAAATCTTATAATCGTCAATCGCATGGATCATCCGATCAATCGCCGAATTGCGATCTGCAGCATGCGTAATCAACTTGGCAATCATAGGATCATAGAAAATAGGAATCGTCATTCCTTCTTCAAATCCATCATCAACTCGGATTCCTGGACCTTGTGGTCGCTGATAGGTAACTAATGTACCAATGTCAGGAAGAAAATTATTCTTGGGGTCTTCAGCATAAACTCTGACTTCGACCGCGTGTCCATGAATTTTCAAATCTTCTTGCGAAAAGTCCAAAGGATGTCCTGCGGCGATCTTGAGTTGTTCACATACAAGATCTTTCCCAGTAATCATTTCAGTCACCGGATGCTCCACTTGCAATCGGGTATTCATTTCTAAGAAATAGAAGTTCAATTGATCGTCCACAATAAACTCCACGGTACCTGCACCGTAATAATTACAAGCTTTTGCCACGCCGACTGCCGCATCACCCATGGCTTTTCTCATTTCTTCCGAGACAACAGCAGATGGGGCTTCTTCAATAACTTTCTGATGTCGACGTTGAATTGAGCATTCCCGTTCAAAAAGGTGAACCACATTTCCATGCTGATCACCTAGGATCTGTATTTCAATGTGCCTGGGCGAAGTGATGAATTTCTCAATAAAAACCGCTTCATCACCAAAGGCAGATTTAGCCTCACTGGCGGCCCGTTGCATTTGCTCTTCAAATTCAGTTTCATTCTCCACAATACGCATTCCCTTTCCTCCTCCTCCTGCACTTGCTTTGATGAGGATAGGATACCCAATCTCCACAGCTCTTTTTTTAGCTTCTCCGATATTGGAAATCGCCTCTTCTGTGCCTGGAACTAAAGGGATATCATATTTGGAAACTGCCTGTTTAGCAGCTAGTTTACTTCCCATAATCCGTATAGCCTCTGGAGAAGGTCCGACAAAGATTAGACCTGCAGCTGCTACTGCTTTCGCGAAGCTTTCATTTTCTGATAAGAAACCATAACCTGGATGAATTGCATCTACCCCTAGATCTTTGGCAATTTGAATAATTTTATTGCCTAACAAATAAGATTCTGAGGATGGTGGTGGGCCTAAACAAATCGCTTCATCGGCAAACTTCACATGTGGAGAATTTCTATCTGCTTCACTGAACACAGCAACAGTGGCAATTCCCATTTCCCTAGCCGTCCGCATGATTCTAAGGCTTATTTCCCCCCGGTTTGCAACTAAAAGTTTTTTTATTTCTGACATAAACACTAAAGTTTTTGGATTTCATTAGTCTGCAGGCGAAATAAAGAAATAAATTTGACTATAGTAAAGAATCTGTTCAAACGGACAAGCTTTTTTGCTTTGGAGGTATTTAAGTTTTATTTTTACATTTTAACTGAATTTATCATTAGTAACCTTACTACTTAAAATCAAACGCTTTGGATTTATTTGCAAAATTGAAGATGAACATGGGACCGCTGGGCAAACATTCTGAGTTTGCCGATGGCTATTTTTCTTTTCCTAAACTAGAAGGTGAAATCGCCCCGAGAATGAAATTCCAAGGGAAAGAGGTGTTAACCTGGAGTTTGAATAATTACCTGGGTTTAGCTAATCACCCGGAAGTCCGGAAGTCCGACGCGGACGCTGCTGCTAAATGGGGAGCTGCTTATCCGATGGGAGCTCGAATGATGTCAGGACAGACCAGCCTTCATGAGGAGTTGGAAGATGAACTTGCCGCATTTGTAGGCAAGAAAAAAGCTTACTTGCTAAATTACGGGTATCAGGGAATAATGTCTGTAGTTGATTCATTACTGGATCGAAAAGATGTAGTTGTTTATGATTCCGAATGTCATGCCTGTATCATCGATGCACTTCGTATGCACTTGGGCAAGCGGTATGTGTTCCCTCACAATGACATTGAGAGTTGCGAGAAACAACTGGAGCGTGCGACCAAGCTTGCGAATGAAACTGGAGGAGGAATTCTAGTGATCACTGAAGGTGTATTTGGAATGACTGGCGATCAGGGAAGATTGAAAGAAATTGTTGCGCTCAAGAAAAAATTTGAGTTTAGACTTTTGATAGATGATGCACATGGATTTGGAACTATGGGCAGAACTGGTGCTGGAACTGACGAAGAGCAAGGAGTACAAGATGAAGTTGATATCTACTTCTCAACTTTTGCTAAATCAATGGCAAGTATTGGGGCGTTTGTCGCCGGTGATCCTGATTTGATTCTTTATTTAAGATATAACATGCGGTCTCAGATTTTTGCAAAGTCTCTTCCGATGCTTTTAGTAGCGGGTGCTTTGACACGACTGAAGCTGCTCAAAACACAACCAGAGTTAAAGAATAATTTATGGAAAATTGTCCAAGCACTTCGAAAAGGACTACATGAGAATGGTTTTAGTACTGGACAATCAAATTCTCCAGTGACTCCTGTTGTATTGAATGGAACTATAGGAGAAGCAGCTGCACTGACAAAAGATCTAAGAGAAAACCATGCTATTTTCTGCTCTGTGGTGATCTATCCTGTAATACCTAAAGGTATGATAATCTTACGTTTGATACCTACCGCAGTACATACTTTAGAGGATGTGAGAGAAACAATTTCAGCATTCGCTTCAATCAAAGAAAAATTGACAGATGGATTCTATAGAAATTCAGAACTTGCAATTTCTCTCGGAGAATAAAAAAATACAAATAAAATGCCCTCAGGATTGAATTAGCTAGTACTTTGGCCTATATTAGATTAAAATAAAGTTATCATCAACCTAAAAAATTACTTTAACTATGGGTAAATTTAGTGAAGTTAGAGATTTAATCCTCGGTATGGAGGAAGATTTCGTTAAGTTCTACGACAAAAGTAACCAAGCCGCGGGAACACGAGTTAGAAAAGGAATGCAAGACCTCAAAAACATTGCTCAGGATATCCGTAAGGAAGTTCAAGACAAGAAAAACGAAGGTTAATCTTGAAATAAAAAAAGGTGACTTTTCAGTCACCTTTTTTTATGCCTTTTTTTCGGTCAAAAATCTACTTTGTTATTTGAACGCTCCAGGTCAGCCATTCGTAATGATGGATCTATCTCAATAGTTCTGATGTTTTCTTTCCTTTGATTAATTTTTATAGTTTTAGTCAAATTGGTCCAAGGCCAGTCTAAAGTCATCGATCGCGTAGGAAGATCTTTTTCAACAGGCTTCTCCCCTCTCATGATCACTAAAGGCAAATAAATCAACTCAGAATTCCCGTCTTTATAGGTAACTACCAAATCAACAGGCATTGGCATTAATCCAATTCGCTCCAGAACGATTTCAGTATCATTTCCCTGAGGATTTACCGCTTTGATTCCATAATCAATCGTCTTGGTAGAATTCACAAAGTATTCTTTGTACCAATCCAGCTCCATCCCGCTTTCTTTCTCCATAATTCGAACAAGGTCATTGACATTTGGATGCCTAAACTTCCAAGTATCGAAATACCTCAGCATCGCTCGATCTCTTACATCGTCACCAATCACATAGCCCATTTGAGCAATGAACGTAGCCCCCTTTGAATAAGCAGCAGAACTATAGGCAGTATTTGTATTGAAATGATCCGAGTGCGTATTCATTGGCTCTTCCAATCCAGACTTAGCCAATTTGATGTACCCTGCATAGGAACCGGCTGTTGGATTTGCCGACGCAGAATAAATCTCACTCATTGCGAGACTTGAAGCATAACTTGTAAATCCCTCATCCATCCAAGGATAAAGCGACTCATTAGTAGCTAAAACTCCATGAAACCAGCTGTGGGCTAGTTCATGAACCATCACACCAGTCAAGCTTCGAATGCTTCGCTCACCGGTAACCAAGGTGGACATTGCATATTCCATTCCTCCATCGCCGCCCTGCACCACAGAGAATTGCTTATAGGGATATTGCCCGAAATGCTCTGAAAGAAAATTAATTGCTTCAGGCGTATACGCTTTCAATTTTTCCCAACTCTCTGAAGTCTTCTCTCCGGGAATAAAGAAATGATGAACTGTGATTCCATTTTCCATTAGCACTTTATCATGCTGATAATTGGGATCTGCTGCCCACATAAAATCGTGAACCATTGGGGCTTTGAAGTGCCATGTCAAGGTTTTCCCTTTTGTAGCAGGAACTGTTATTCCTTCATCCTCATAGCCATGACCAATTTCATTTGGGTTTTGCAAGTAGCCGGTTCCACCTATTACATAGGTTTTGTCCAAGGTGATTTTCACATCAAAATCCCCCCAAACCCCATAAAATTCACGGCCGATGTAAGGATTGGAGTGCCAGCCTTGTTCATCATAGTTAGCCAGTTTTGGGTACCACTGAGCTATAGAATAGCGAACTCCCTCGGCGCCATCTCTACCCGACCTCCTGATCTGAAGCGGAACTTGACCAATAAACGTAGATTCGAATTTCACTGTAGAATTTGGAAGAATTGGTTGATCCAGGTAAACAACCAGAATCGTTTCCTCCTCTGTAAATCTGACCGGCATTCCATTCATTTTAAGCGAGTTGATATGTAGAAAACCGACTTCATTTGGCTTTAATTTTGAAATTCGGTCTGATACTCGCCTGTCAGGATCTGCGATAGTTCGTGATCGCTCATCCATCATACTTCCCGGCTGAAAGGCATTGGGATACAAATGAAAAAAAACTCGGTCTAAAATGTCAGGAGAATTATTCGTGTAGGAAATAACTTGATTGCCAGTGTATTGATTGGTGCTAACATCTAAGTTGACATCCATTTGATAGTTGATCGCCTGTTGAAATCTACCCGTCTGACTTTGGGCAATTGTCGAAATGATCAGGCACAGAAAAAGCCCAAATAGCGACTTTATCAAAGATGAATTCATATAATTTGATTTTAATTTCTTAAAGAAAAGGAAAAACGGATTTTCTAACAAACCATCGATATAAAACCCGGAAATCATTATTGATTGCTTTGCCTTTCCCGCTAAAATAAATTCACGTTCGCTTATACGATCTTTTTACTTAATTGAATCTTTATTAAAACACAACCTATGAGAAAAATTTACATCCTCATTTTTGCTATGCTCCTGAGCTTCTCAGCTCATTCTCAGCAAGTAGATATGGATTTATTCAAATCCATGAAGACAAGAAATGTAGGTCCCGCAGGTATGAGTGGTAGAATCACTTCGATCGATGCTGTGGACGCTAATCCGATAGTTATTTATGCAGGCACTGCTTCTGGTGGTCTTTGGAAATCTACCTCTGGTGGAATCACTTGGGATCCAATATTCGATGACCAAAAAATCCATTCAATTGGTGCGATTTCTATTCATCAGAAAAACCCAGATCTTATCTGGGTAGGTACTGGTGAGGGAAATCCAAGAAATTCACTGACCATGGGCGGCGGAGTCTACCGCTCATTGGATGCTGGAAAGACTTGGCAACTGATGGGACTGGAGAAAACAAAAGCCATTCATCGGATCATTATTCATCCTGATGATCCAAATACAGTATTCGTCGGAGCTATTGGATCACCTTGGGGTGAGCAAGAAGACCGCGGAGTTTATAAGACTACCGATGGCGGAAAAACTTGGAAGAAGATTCTTTATGTAGACACCAAAACTGGTGTTGGTGAGATGATCATGGATCCTAATAATCCTAATAAGATGTTTGTCAACATGTGGCAGCACCGGCGTTATCCTGACTTTTTTGAATCTGGAGGACCTTCTTCAGGATTATACTTGACACTTGATGGCGGTGAAAACTGGAAAAAGCTCGACGATTCAAATGGTATTCCTAAAGGAGATTTAGGAAGAATGGGTTTGGCTATCTCTGAATCAAATAGCAATAAGGTTTATGCGCTAATCGAGTCTAAGAAAAATGCCCTTTATGTCTCTGAAGATGGAGGAAATAAGTTTGAAAAGATCAATGACGGCGGCAATATCGGTAATCGTCCCTTCTACTATTCTGAGATCTACGCAGATCCGATAAATGAGAATCGGATTTACACCTTATATAGTAGCGTAGGAATGAGTGAGGATGGTGGAAAGTCCTTCCAGCAGCTTTTACAATATGGTGGTGTTCATCCGGATCATCATGCTTGGTATATCAATCCTTTTGATCCAAAACTCATGATTGACGGCAATGATGGAGGTTTGAACATTACAAGAGATGGAGGCAAGACTTGGTATTTCGCAGAAAATATTCCCGTTGGTCAGTTCTACCATGTCAATGTAGATAACGAACTTCCCTATAATATTTATGGTGGAATGCAGGATAACGGTTCTTGGGTGGGGCCTTCTTATATCTGGAGAAGAGATGGCATTCGAAATACCTATTGGCAAGAAATCTCCTTTGGTGATGGCTTCGATGTGGTACCGGATCCTACTGATTCCCGATATGGCTATACCATGTCTCAGGGTGGAAATGTATCCCGATTTGATAAGGAAACTGGTCATAATAAAACCGTAAGACCGACTCATCCAGACAAAAATGTTTTTCTTCGGTTCAACTGGAATGCTGCGATTGCACAGGATCCTCATAATGCGAAGACCGTATATTATGGTTCTCAATTTTTACACAAGTCAACTGACAATGGAGATACCTGGGAAATCATTTCTCCCGATCTTACCACAAATGACTCTACCAAGCAGCGTCAGCAATCAACTGGAGGATTAACTTTTGATATCACTGGAGCAGAAAATCATACGACTATTTTGGCCATTGCCCCTAGCCCAATAGATCCGAATGTAATCTGGGTAGGAACAGATGATGGTAATGTACAGGTGACTAAGGATGGAGGAAAAACGTGGACTAACGTAGTTTCCAAACTCACAGGGCTGCCTAAGGGATCTTGGATTCCACAGATTCAGGCTTCCACCTATGATGCAAATGAAGTATGGGTAATCGCTAACAATTATCGAAACAATGATTTCGGTGCCTATGCTTACCATACCTCGAACCTCGGTTCTTCATTCACACGAATAGCAGACGATAGCAAGGTATCTGGATACACGCTATCAATCAAGCAGGACATCGAAGCTCCAAACTTGATATTTTTAGGAACAGAATTCGGATTGTATGTCTCTTTTGACAAGGCAAAAACCTGGAACAAGTGGGAGAATGGCTATCCAAAAGCAGTATCAACCTATGATCTTGCCATTCAAGAACGAGAGGCTGATTTGGTGATCGGTACATTTGGACGATCCATGTGGGTGCTCGATGATATCAGGCCGCTTCGAGTAATGGCCAAGAATTCAGGGGAATTACCTTCAGCACTAATCACTGCAGTTCCTACCCCAGATGCTTATCAAGTTGAGGTACAGCAGCCTCATGGCGAGCGATTTGCAGCAAATGCAAAATATGCTGCTGAAAACCGAGAATTTGGAGGTAGAATCAGCTTTATCATAAGTGATCTTGACACAGCAAAACTTGATACAGTCACAGTGAAAATCTTTAACGCGGCTAACGAGCAGATCAGAACTTTAAAAACTGTCCCTGTAAAAGGAGTAAACAAAGTGACTTGGAATCTAGACCGGAAGTCTACTTCAAAAGCGAGTACAAGTCGAAGTAAAAATCGCACCAGATTCTATGAGCCAAGCGGTGGAAATGCCTTACCAGGAGCCTATAAGCTGGTTTTTGATTATAAAGGCGAAACTGACTCCACCATGATCAATGTATTTATGGATCCTAGAATCACCTATAATTTAGCTGATTTGAAAGCTCGGGAAGAGTTTATGAAACGACTTGAAGCGCTTTCTTCAGAGGTATCTGGTTCGACAGAGAAGTTGGACGATGTACAAAAAGTGATAGACAAGATTCTGAATCTGACCAAAGATGTGGATACCGAAGAGGCTAAAGCACTGAATAAAGCAGCTAAAGACATCAAGAAAAAGCTGGATACTACTCGGGAGGAATTTAACGGACCAACTCGGGAAGGTCAGGGAATCGTGAGAAACCTCTATCCTACTGCCATGTCTATGCAATCTGCTCCTCGCAGATATGTCGCGTCCTCTTATTCAGCTCCTGGAGAGACAGAGGAAAGACTCTTCGATCATGCCCGGGAATCTGCAAAAGATGCAATGGCAGCAGTGGAAAAATTCATGAACGGCGACTGGAAAGCTTTTGAGGAAAAAGTTAAGGCTACACCAATTGATCTATTTGAGGAAGTAAAAGAGGATTAATTTTCAGTCCTTTTAATTTGAAAGGCATTTGCTTCCGCAGATGCCTTTTTTATTGTTTTCAAAATCCGTAATCTTCGAGACAATGCTTTCAAATCATACGATAGGCTGGAAAACTGCGGCTGGTTTGGTCATCGCAAATATGATCGGAACGGGTGTTTTTACTAGTCTCGGGTTTCAACTAATTGAAGTACAAAATACCTACTCCATTATTTTGCTCTGGACATTAGGAGGTGGAATGGCTTTGATTGGCGCATTGATCTATGCGGAGCTAGGCATTCATTTCCAGAAATCAGGAGGTGATTACATTTTCCTTTCTGAAACACTGCATCCATCCATTGGCTATCGCTGTGCATGGGTTTCACTGACCGTTGGCTTTTCTGCGCCGATTGCCATTGCAGCGATGGCGATGAACAATTGCCTCACTCCTATTTTAGGAGAAAGTAGTTGGCCAGGTTTAATTTTCTTAATCGGAATCCCAGTTGGGCATATTGCAAGTCTTCGGCAGAGCAACTTAATCCAAAATAGCTTTACGCTTTTGAAAATCATCTTTGTGCTGATTCTAATCGGAATAGGTTCTTATTTTTCTCCTACAATAGAGTTTACAGCGTTGGACTTTTCTTCTAATTGGAGCAGCGAAGTCATCAAATCAGGTTTTGTAGTATCGTTAATCTTTGTTTTTTATGCTTTCACAGACTAGAATTCGGCAGCCTATATAGTCGAAGAAATCGATCAGCTTGGAAAAAACCTTCCAAAAGCATTGATCGGCTCAACCATTTTTGTAACGGTCGTTTACATCTTGCTTCAAGTGGTTTTCTTAAAACATGCGTCAGTTGATCAACTTTCTGGTAATGTTCAAGTTGCTACCATTGTCTTTGAAAATATATTTGGTCCAACAGGAGCTGCTTGGATCAGTTTTTTCATCGCCATCCAATTGATCGCCACCATCAGTGGGTATTCTTGGATTGGACCACGAATTACCCATTCAATAGCGAAAGACTACAAGCTTTGGAAACCGGTTGCAGCTGTGAATTCAAATGGAATTCCAGTTCCTGCAATCATCCTAAATACGACTATAAGTTTGATTCTATTTCTCTCAGGATCCTTGGAGCAAATTCTGATTTATGCAGGCTTTGTACTTCAATTAATGGGAACTATCACCATATACTCTTCGCTCAAGATCAAAACGACTTCGGGATTCAAAAGCCCCTGGAAGCCATATTTACAAATCGTCTACATCACCCTGAGCCTTGGAATCATGGGCTATATTCTTTGGAATAAGCCATTGGAGAGTCTAATTGGATTAGGTTTAGTGATTGTAGGCTTATTGGGCTATTTGGTTGATAGTCAAATTGGAAAGGAGAAAAGAGATTAATTATGCCAATCAAGGATCAGAAGAGTACTTAAATTTTTAGATTTAAACTGTTGATTTTTAGTGAATTGTATAGTAAAAACTGGAAATCAGTATCTTAAAGAAGATATCTACTTCAGTCTTTAAGAATAATTCCCAAGGAAAAAGTGATGAAACTAATCACTATTCACATATATATCTGCAAGTTTTATGACTGAGAGCTTAAATATTTTTCTCTAAGGTACACCAATACCGGTGAAGCGAAACTTACAGACCAAGAAATCATCACAGTGTACCGCTTTGTCATTCATCAGGAACAATGTTTCGGCGTCAAGCAGATTTATGATTTTACAGATTAGTACCTGCGCTCATGGTTTCCTGCCCTCTCTTCCTACCAAGCTTTCAACAATGGGCGAGGAAAACTGTCTTAGTGAAGGTTTCAAGGCAGTGGCTGTTCATTTCCTTGACACTTATCTGCTATGGGAATATACTGTGGATATAAGTCTAGCGGATTATTTCCCAATTATAACTTGTTCTGGTAAAAGGAAAGGTAGCTATAGAAATTACCAACAAAGGATATTACACTACCAAATCCCTATACTGTTATGAGCTTAAATTACATACTTTGGCCTTTTCTATGCCCAATAAAATGCCATTCCCTAAGGGAATCATCCTTACACCTACGTCCGAAAAATCTATATTGATTCCAAGTTCTTTGAAGACCTAGCTATAAATTCCAATTCTTCCATGCTTACACCTATCAAAGCCCTGAAAGGGCAGTCTGAGGTAATCAAACAACGAAATAAAGCTATGGATGACCTGTTCTCTAAAGCTGTTTCTACCTTCAGGCAACTAATCGAATCGCTGTCCAACTGGCTAATTGTAAAAACTAACATTCAAAGAGCTATTAAAGCGCGTGCTACAAAAGGATTGCTTGTGCATGTTTTTGGTAAAATTACCACAGCCTTTATTTGCCCTATATTTCAATCCTTGATTCGTATCATAAAATTATTTGATACCTATCCGCAATTGCATCAGTAAAAATCAAGAAGCAGTTTAATGTATGGTAAATACTAGCATTATCGGTACTTGTTCCGATCGCCATCGGAACGTTACCGACCTGCCTCGCCTTGGCGGGCCTGCCGGCCATTATGGGTTTTCCTACCCATTGGGCAAAGAAAATTGGGTCAGCGGCATAATTACAGATAATCACATTATTTAAAATAAGTGCCCACAATCCTGCAACTCACCAAATTTAATACTGATTTACCTCCTAAAATTCCTCCCGATACTCGGGATAGGATCTTACCCCCTTTGGGAAAGGGGGAATTTGATCCGAATGAGAATCAAGATTTGGCTTCTTTCCTGACCATGCAACAAGCGAATACTCATACTATTTAATTGATTTTTCTCAAGTAAGACTTCTATAGGATCAAGTACTACTTTTACTTTATAGAATCCCAGACTAGTGAATACATAATCAAATTAATATTCTGTAAAAGATTGAGCAGCTATAGACGCTATTACATCTATTTTGATAAAGGGCTGATCGTTGAAAATATAGCTATCGAAGTTCCCTGATAGGTAATCCAAAGTGTTACTGACTTTAGTAGTAATCATAAAATTTTCACCTATACTTAGCCCGTCATTACTAAGCAAGATATTATTAAAAAAATGGCTATATCCAAAAAATCGATAGTCATTAGACGACAGTCATCGAGGAGATAGCTAGCAAAACAGCGACCACTAAACATCTAAACTTGGGTAGTCCAACCGATACCATTTATCAAATCTGATATAACGATTGAATAGATTTTAACATGGGTGATATTTATATCAGCTGGACCCTCTTCCACCATTGTAAACTCCAATGTCTGAAGTGAAGAGTCCACTACAACTTTTGGATATCTAATACCAAGAAGTATTCCATTCTGCGCTGAGTACTTGATGCGGAGAATAAAGTCTTTTTGGCCTATCCCAACTGTAAGGAAAACTAAAACAGCTTTGTAGTCCGTATCTTCCACAAAGCGCAAAGCTGGCATGTTTGCCATTTCTACGGTTGACAATAATTCTTCAGAACACTACTTATATAGACTGAATTTACAGCCGTGTTAGTTGAAACTAGTGGGGTTACTAAATTTGAAGGAGCAGTCTTACCATTACTCTAGAGACAAGATGTACCTCCCAGTACAGCAAGAGTGGCGATTGTATTACCGCATACAGTTTGATCGGGAGTAACAGTAGTAATAGTATCAGGGAAATAAGTGATAGTTTGTTCAGTCTGATTACCATTTATATACATGACTAGTGATCAGACCATATTTGCGGTAACATTCGGGTTAAGGTAGTCCAATCGATCCCCAATCATCAATAATAAAGGCTTCTTATTGATAAGTGAGCGACTTGCGACCAGTAGAGGAGAATCAGATACTCTTAATTGATTTTTGTACTATTTATTCTTGGTTTGAGCCTTACAATCAGTCCAGTTATCTACGTAATTAGGAACAGAACTTAATAATAAAGGTAAAACGTATTTACACGAATAAGATCACAGATTTCTCCATAAAATTGCTGCACCAGATATTTGAGGCACCAACATCAAAAGAAACCAAAGTCGTAAATGTTGAGTGCAAAGTGTACAAGCCACCGTACTCAGATGACTAAATTACTTATCAATTTAGTCATATAGGATAGGATTTTATCGAAGTGCATATAATACTACTAGGTTAGATCATGCACAAGGACCATTTTTTCCTACGCTGAGTTAGATAAATATTAGTTAGGCTTGATTGATTAGTTCAAATATTTTTTCAAAATACAATTAATTGTATTTGTTATTCATTTTTTTTCATTTAATTTTGGAAACAGAATTAAGAAGTAAAATATTACATGTTTAGTGGTTAAAGAAATTGAACCGCAAAAACTGATGAAATATTTTGATTTATAAAAAGTGGTGTTCAGGTCCTGAAAAGATCGAATTCATTGATACCAAAAGTGCGATTTTTAACACTCGGTTAAATAAAATCAAATTTGGGCTTTTAAATGCCCTATACATCCGTACAGACATTATCAAAAGCCATATGCACTCTTTTGTATCAGAATATTATTTAATCTAACTCACGTGGACGCGCTAAGTTTCCTGATCGCGATTTGGAAAGCCGTAATGAGATCTAGTGGAAACCAATTCATAGGAGATAAAGTCATATGGTAAGTGCAAGTAAATGGGCAAGGTAGAGATCGTACCGTTACCCAGATTTCCGGTGCGTTGTAGTTGAATTTTAATTCCATTCAACATACGATTCATGAGGTAAAAGCTTGGTCAAGTACCATTTATTACTGGGTAAGTAAAAATGTATTGATCGCTACCCCGGTGAATTTCTTATCAAATCGATCGATATATAACTAAGTAAATAGTTTACTATGACTTAATTAGACAAATCACTTAATCAGGAAAAATCCAAATCCAAAATCTGATGTGAGGCTAAGCAGTTCACTCTATTAATTTATTTATTATGAACAAAAAAATACTGTTTAGTGCAATGACTATTGCTTTATTTCTATGTTGGAATCTAAGCTTTGGTCAGCAACCAATTAATTTAGGAATACTTACCTCTTTTGAAGCTTTTACAGGAGCTGGGGGAGTTGGAAACGGAGCTAACGCTAGCATTAATGGTGATGTTGGTACACATGTTGGAGCAGTTAGTGGGTTGGTTTCTCCATCCTTTACTGGTAACATTTACAACGCTAATGCGGAAACTGATCAGGCTAAAAAAGATATACTTAGGTTATATATTCATCTTAACGACAAGTTTGTTGACTATCCGGTCGCTGGCCCCGAGTTTTCCGGTACGCTTACCCCTGGGGTTTATTCCACAGATGGTGCTGGATCTTTAGGAGCTACTCTCACGCTTGATGGCGGAGGCGATCCTAATGCATTTTTTATAATAAAAACTAACGGAGCACTGACAGTTGGGGCGGGTGCAGTGGTTACTTTAACTAATGGCACGCGGTCTTGTAATGTTTTTTACATTGCTAATGGAGCTATTTCTGTTGCAGCAAATGCTACTATAAAAGGAACTTTATTTTCAAAAGTTGGAGCTGTTGGCCTTGGCGTAGATGTTACTCTTGAAGGAAGAATGTTAACCATGGATGGAGCAATAACTGTTGGAGTTAATTCTGTTGCAAGTCCTCCTCCGTGTGTTAGCACCATTCCAATATTTTGCGAAGCAGCCTGTAGTCCTTCTCCTACTGTTGATGTTTTAGGAGTTGCTTCACAATTTGCACTTTTTACTAGTTTAGGTGCTGTAGCAAATACAGGAATCTCTGGAATTAATGGTAAAGTTGGTTCAGGTGGAGGAGCTATGAGTGGTTATACAAATGGAGTTCATATTGGAACTGAGCATGGGCCTACAGATCCGCTTACTATACAGGCTAAATTAGATTTAGATGCCGCATACATTGCACTTATGGCGCTACCGAATACTGTAACTGATCATCCGCCAGCTTTTGGAAGTGTCGCTGCAGGGGGAGAAACCATAACTCCTGGCGTTTATTTCGTAAACGGTGCTGGATCTTTAGGGGGAACTATTGTTTTAGACGCTCAAAATGATCCCAATGCCATATTTGTTTTTAAGTTTGCCGGAGCATTTAATGTAGGTGCACTATCAAAAACAATTTTGAAAAATGGAGCGCATCGTTGTAATATTTTTTGGATAGGCGGAGCAGGAGTTACCACAGGTGCGATTAATATAGGAGCTGCTTCTATTGTAAAAGGAACATTCCTTTCCCATGGCGGAGCCTGTAATTCAGGACAAGGTGTATTTCTAGAAGGCCGACAGCTTTCTACAGGTGGGGCAGTTAACACTAACACAGGGGTACTTTATACTGATCCAGAATGTATTACTTCTACCTCTCTAGCGCCGGCTCCAGCTGTTGCCTTGGTGAAAACCGCCAGCGTGAGTGGCACTGGAATACTGGGAGATGTCATTACCTATAGCTTTACGGTGTCCAATACAGGAAATACTACGTTGACTAATGTCGTTGTAACGGATCCAATGGTAGGGTTGACCATCACTGGAAGTCCAATTGCTTCTTTAGAAGTGGGTGCTTCTAGCTCGGTTATCACAGGAACATACACCATTACTCAAGCCAATATTAATGCAGGAAGTGTAACCAACTCAGCTACGGCTACTTCAGATGAAGGGGCAACCGATATCTCTGGTACAGCAAATGATAATGACACCGCTACTGTAACAACAATTACTCAAACTCCAGCTGTTGCCTTGGTAAAAACTGCAAGCGTGAGTGGAACAGGAATACTAGGGGATGTAATTACCTATACCTTTACGGTGTCCAATACAGGAACTACTACGTTGACCAATGTCGTTGTAACGGATCCAATGCTAGGGTTGGTCCTCACTGGAAGTCCAATTGCTTCTTTAGAAGTGGGTGCTTCTAGCTCGGTTATCACAGGAACATACACCATTACTCAAGCCAATATTAATGCAGGAAGTGTAACCAACTCAGCTACGGCTACTTCAGATGAAGGGGCAACCGATATCTCTGGTACAGCAAATGATAATGACACCGCTACTGTAACAACAATTACTCAAACTCCAGCTATTGCTTTGGTGAAAACTGCAAGCGTGAGTGGAACAGGAATACTAGGGGATGTGATCACCTATACGTTTACAGTGACCAATACAGGAAATACTACATTGACTAACATATTGGTAACGGATCCAATGGTAGGTTTGACCATCTCAGGAAACCCAATTACTTCCTTAGCAGCAGGCGCTTCCAGCTCAGCCATCACAGGAACATACACCATTACTCAAGCTGATATTGATGCTGGAGGTGTAACCAACTCGGCCTTAGCTGCTGCTAAAGATCCCAACAATAATGACGTAACCGATACCTCGGGTACTGCAAATGATAATAATAATCAAACAGTAACACCCCTAACTTTTAGTCCGGCCATAGATTTAGTTAAAACTGCTAGTGTTAACGGAACCGGAGCCATAGGAAATATAATAACCTATATCTTTATAATTAAAAATATAGGCAACACTAGTTTAACAAATATATTGATAGCGGATCCAATGGAAGGATTGACATTCTTTGGAAACCCAATTGCTTCTTTAGCACCAGGCGCAGTAGCTATAGCAATAGCGACTTACACTATAACTCAAGCCAATATTGATACTGGAAGTATAACCAACTCGGCTTCGGTTATTGCAAAAGATCCCAAGGGAAATGACATAACCGATACTTCAGGAACATCTAATGATAGCAACACACCGACCGTAACAACGACAGAACCCTCGGTTCCAGTGTTACCAGACTTTGCCTCAACAATAGATATTGGTGATTTAGTCTTTTCATCTGCAGGGGCGACAAAAGATTTTATTGTAAATATATCTGAAATTAACGGAGCACCATCAAATGGACAAATGGTTCTTAAAATCCCAAAACAATCTGCATTTACCATTACCTATGAGGCTTCTACAAGTATCTCTGGCAGTGAGTCTGTTAATAATAATGATTGGATGATAACTGAAGATCCATTATTTATAACGGTCACGCTAAAATCAGGTGTAATAATTGGGATGAATTCATTTTCGAAAATTGGTTTTACAATAGAGCGGAAGCCAAATATTCCAGCTCAAACATCACAATCAATTACAGTATCAATTGTGAATGGATCAGGATTAGATAGTCAGAGTTATAACAACACCTATAGTATTACAATTAATGCTCAGTAATCGTAACTATAGTTAACTCTAAAAAAAATCAATAGTAAACAATATGAATATGCATACTCTACATAAGTTAACATTACTGTTTTTTATTGTATTTGTATTTGTATCAAAAGGATATTCACAAGACTCAGATCCGGGAATTGCAATTCTAATAGATCCAGCAAGTGTGACTCAAGGTTCTACGGGGATTGCGAAAGCTACTGTTGGTAATTATGGTAACGGAACTATAGTTAGCAATTCATTAAGAGTTACTATTAGTGTTGACGCCAGTGCTGAGATTATGGGAATTGCTTCAGGAAGTGACGCACGTTGGAGTCAATTAAGTTTGTCAAACGGTTCTGGAAACACAATACGGCTAACAAACACAGGTGGGGGGTTTAGCTCGTTTGATGTTGGAGATATTTTGATTACAGTAAGAGGTAACACGGTGAGCGATGCTGACGGAATTGCGGGAAATATTGTATATATCACAGCTAATAATCCTTTATTATGCGATGATTGTGCCTCTCCCCCGCTAAATGCTTCCCAGGGAAATGCTAGTAATTCGAATGATAATTCAGAAACAAGTTTAGCTGTAACCCAAACTCCGGCTGTTGCTTTGGTGAAAACCGCCAGCCTGGGTGGAACAGGAACCCTGGGAGATGTGATTACCTACACCTTTACAGCGACCAATACAGGAAATACTACGTTGACCAATGTCGTTGTAACGGACTCAATGGTAGGGTTGATCCTCACCGGAAGTCCAATTACTTCTTTGGCAGTGGGTGCTTCCAGCTCGGTCATCACAGGAACATACACCGTTACCCAAGCCAATATCAATGCAGGAAGTGTAACCAACTCGGCTACGGCTACTTCAGATGAAGGGGCTACCGATACCTCTGGTACTGCAAATGATAATGATACCGCTACTGTAACAACAATTACCCAAACTCCAGCTGTTGCCTTGGTGAAAACCGCCAGCCTGGGTGGAACCGGAACCCTGGGAGATGTGATTACCTAGTGTTTGGACGAAAACTTATAAATTTTTAATAATGAAGCATATACATGCTTAACCCATGGTTGAATAATTCAACAAATGTCAGTAAAAAGATACAAAAAAGCGGTATTTAGTGCCTTCTACGCT
>Ga0335398_10002352_pt1 | contig 30108 bp, 26 predicted proteins | sample BON03_FD_205742 | JGI IMG/M metagenome (GOLD analysis project Ga0335398, IMG submission 205742) | Freshwater microbial communities from Lake Bonney liftoff mats and glacier meltwater in Antarctica - BON-03 (spades assembly) (version 2) | ecosystem: Environmental > Aquatic > Freshwater > Ice >... | reverse complement strand
CCAAGCCTTTGGTGGCTGTGATCATGGGGTCATCAAGTGACTGGGACGTGATGGCAAATGCCGTGAACATCCTCGAACACTTTGGCATTGCCTTTGAGGCGCAAGTGATTTCAGCGCATCGCATGCCTCACGACATGGTGGCTTTTGCGTCAGACGCAACCAAGCGCGGTTTTCGCGCCATTATTGCCGGTGCCGGTGGGGCTGCTCACTTGCCAGGCATGGTGGCGGCATTGACTGAATTGCCGGTCTTTGGGGTACCTGTACCCAGCAAGTATCTGCGCGGGGAAGACTCTTTGCTCTCAATTGTGCAGATGCCCAAGGGCATTCCAGTGGCCACCTTTGCCATTGGTGAGGCTGGCGCGGTGAACGCTGCGCTACACGTGGTGGCAAATTTAGCCACGACTGATGCCAAGTTAAGACAAAAGCTAATCGCGTATCGCTCAGCACAAACACGAGCAGCTCGTGCCATGAGGTTGCCAACATGATGGTGGTGCCTGGGCAGTGGTTGGGTGTATTGGGTGGTGGACAACTTGGGCGGATGTTTTGTCAGGCCGCTCAATCGATGGGCTATCGCGTGATGGTGCTTGACCCTGAGGAGGAGAGCCCGACGGCTGCCTTAGCCGACGCACACGTTTTAGCCGATTATGATGACGAAGAGTCATTGGCGGAGTTGGCAAGAAATTGCATGGCCGTCACCACTGAATTTGAAAATGTTCCCGCTGTCAGTCTAGAAGCGCTGGCACGCCGTACGCACGTGGCGCCAGGTGCGCGTGCCGTTGAGTTGGTCCAAGACCGGTGCGTAGAAAAAGCCTTTATCCAGGCTCAGGGCGTGCCCGTGGCGCCCTACGTGGCCGTGCACTCGCTAACTGACCTTCAAAACGCTGCGGCAGACCTTTTTCCTGGCATTCTTAAAGTGGCTCGCTTGGGTTACGACGGTAAGGGACAACATCGAGTGGCCACGCGTGAAGAGGCGTTTGAGGCGTTTACAAGCATGGGTGAGGTCAATTGTGTGCTTGAAGCTCGGCTTGATTTAAAAGCTGAACTCTCAGTGGTTTTGGCGCGAGATGTGAATGGCAACAGCCGGGTTTTTCCAGTAGCGCGTAATGTCCATCATGACGGTATTTTGGCGGTGACGCACGTCGATGGTCAAGACAGCGCACTCACGATTGCCGCCATCAGTGCCGCAACTCGGATTGCGGAGGGTTTGGGTTATCACGGCGTCATGTGCGTTGAGTTTTTTGTGCTCAAAGACGATGTCTTGTTGGTGAACGAAGTGGCCCCAAGACCGCACAACAGTGGTCACTTCACGCTCAATGCCTGCTCGACCAGTCAATTTGAGCAGCAGGCTCGCGTGATGGCCGGTTTGCCCTTGGGCGACACCCGATTGCTAAGCCCCGCAGTAATGCTTAATTTACTGGGTGATGTCTGGTTGCCAGCAGCGGGCAATGACGTTGTTGAACCCGACTGGCAGGCCGTGCTGGCATTGCCTGGCACGTCGTTGCATCTGTATGGCAAAAAAGAGGCGCGTCGCGGCCGAAAAATGGGCCACATCAACATCACAGCGCCCGATATCGGCCAAGCCGTTAAGATTGCCAACGAAATCGTGAGTCTCTTGAATTTGCCGGCGCCGGCAGTCGTATCAACGTTGTGAAACCCATTTCGCCTGATCAAGCGCTCGCGCATGCCGTCGAGGTCCTGCTTCGGGGTGGTATGGTTGCTTTTCCCACAGAAACCGTCTACGGCTTGGGTGCTGACGCCAGTAACCCTGAAGCCATACGCGCTATTTATGCTGCCAAAGGCAGACCAAGCAATCACCCAGTGATCGTACACGTGGCGCAAGCCTCTGATCTCTGGCCATGGGTGAAGGTCGATGAGCAAACAAAGGCCGTGGCGCAGCGTCTGGTCGAGCAGTTTTGGCCTGGACCTTTAACGCTCATTCTGAAAAGAAACGAGGCTGTACCGGCAGCTGTCAGTGGTGGACAAGACACGATTGGCGTGCGGTGTCCCTCGCACCCAGTGGCCCAAGCGTTGTTGACATCTTTTGCGCAAGCCCGTGTCTCTAAGTTTGCTGGCGTGGCAGCGCCCTCAGCCAACCGATTCGGTCATGTGTCGCCGACCTGCGCGCAGCATGTGCGTGACGAATTCGCCGATTTGGTTCGAGCTGGGTTGCCAGTTTTGGATGGTGGTAACAGTGACGTTGGTATTGAGTCAACGATTGTTGACCTGTCTCGCTTGCGTATGGGCCAAGGGGTGGCTCTCTTAAGACCTGGCAGCGTCAGTGCGGCCGCATTGGCGCAGGTGCTTGGTGAGCCCTTGAAAGGGGCTGATGCACTCGCCCCAAGAGTGTCAGGGTCGCTTAAAGCACATTATTCACCAGGCACACCGATGCGGCTTTATTCGCTTGAACAGATGGTGCAAGAAGTTCCGGCTTGGTTGGCTCAAAACATCGGTAGTTTGGCCTTGGCGTTGCGTCAATGTGAGCTTGTGACTCTTGAAAGCGTTGCCAAAAATCAGAGAGTATCGATCAGTGTCTTGCCTGACGATGCCACGGGTTACGCCCGCGAACTTTACGCACGCCTGCGTGATTTAGATCAAGGTGGGTTTGCTGAATTGCGCTGGGCTGAAGTACCCACTGAGCCCGATTGGGCTGGGATTGGAGACCGATTAAGCAGGGCGGCAGCGGCTTTTGCCGTTGACCGCCCTGCACATGATTAGAGATTAGAGATCGGTTGTTCGTGCGTTTTAGAAAAAGGCCTGGATGCCAGTCTGAGCACGACCCAGAATCAGCGCGTGCACATCGTGAGTGCCTTCGTAAGTGTTGACCACTTCCAAATTCACCAAGTGACGGGCCACGCCATATTCGTCAGAGATGCCGTTGCCACCCAGCATGTCACGGGCCAAGCGGGCCACGTCGAGCGACTTGCCGCAAGAGTTACGCTTCATGATTGATGTGATTTCGACAGCAGCCGTGCCTTCGTCTTTCATGCGACCCAAACGTAAGCAACCTTGCAAACCGAGTGTTATTTCGGTTTGCATATCAGCCAATTTTTTCTGGATCAACTGGTTGGCTGCCAACGGGCGGCCAAACTGGTGACGGTCGAGTGTGTACTGGCGTGCGGTGTGCCAGCAGAACTCAGCGGCGCCAAGCGCGCCCCAAGCGATGCCGTAACGCGCAGAATTCAAGCAGGTAAATGGGCCTTTCAAACCAGTCACATGCGGCAGCATTTGATCATCACTGATTTCAACGTCTTCCATGACGATTTCACCAGTGACCGAAGCACGCAGCCCCACCTTGCCGTGGATTTCAGGGGCTGACAAGCCTTTCATGCCTTTCTCAAGAATAAAGCCACGAATGCGACCATCATGGTCGCCGCCCACGCACTTGCCCCAAATCACGAAAACGTCAGCGACGGGTGAGTTAGTGATCCAGATTTTGTTGCCGCTGACTCGGTAACCGTCGGCTGTTTTAACCGCCCGTGTTTCCATATTGGCAGGGTCTGAGCCGTGGTTTGGCTCTGTCAGACCGAAGCAGCCAATCCATTCACCACTCGCGAGCTTGGGAAGGTACTTGCGCTTTTGCTCTTCGCTACCAAACTCGTTGATGGGGAGCATCACGAGCGATGATTGCACACTCATCATTGAGCGATAGCCTGAATCAACACGCTCGACTTCACGCGCGATCAAGCCATAACAGACGTAGTTCATTTCTGCGCCACCGTACTCGGCCGGAATGGTCGAGCCGAGCAGGCCCAATGCACCCATTTCAGGGAAAATCGACACATCCATTTTTTCGTGGCGGAAGGCTTGAAGTACACGTGGTGCCAGCTTCTCTTGGCAATAAGTATAAGCGGCCTCACGCACCATCCGCTCGTCGTCAGTGAGCTGACTATCGAGCAATAGTGGATCTTCCCAGTTAAATGTTGCAGCTGACATTGCATGACTCCATTACGGTTTTGTGGTGTGTTTTAAAAACTAAATTAAGACTTTTTCGACTGAGCCGTCGCACGCAATTTCGTGATCGTAGTGGTCGGTGTGATCGCTTCAGGGTCTGTAATCAGGTGAATAATGGCCGGCTTGTTACTTTTGACAGCACGATCGAAGGCGGCTGCAAAATCAGCCGTCTTTTCAACGCGTTCGCCATGACCCCCAAATGCTTGCGCGTAGGCCGCAAAATCAGGGTTTTTGAGGTAGGTGGCAGAGATACGGCCAGGATAAAACTTCTCTTGGTGCATCCGGATCGTGCCATACATGCCATTGTCAACAATCAGTACCACGATTGGCAGGTCGTATTGAACCGCCGTGGCGAATTCTTGACCGTGCATCATGAAGCACCCATCGCCGGCAAAGCAGACCACGGGTGTGGCTGGCGACACGCGTTTGGCAGCGACCGCAGCGGGCAATCCGTAACCCATCGAGCCAGAGGTTGGTGCCAGTTGTGTGCCATATCGGTTGAAACGGTGGAAACGATGGACCCAAGTGGCATAGTTGCCTGCACCATTGGTGATGATGGCGTTTGACGGCAAAACCTCGCGTAAATGAGCCATGACACCGCTCATCTGTAAGTCACCTGGGGTGGTGACACCTTTGGGATCGCTCCAGGCCAAGTAGCTGTCGTGTAGGCGTTCGGTATCCTTGGCCCAAGGCGATTGAACAGGCGCAGGCATATGCGACAGTTCGCCAGCAAAGGCCGCTGGGGAGGCGTTAATAGCCACGGTGGGGGCATATACCCGTCCCAATTCATTGACATCGGGGTGCACGTGTATCAAGTCTTGAGTCGGTACAGGAATGTTTAGCAGCGTATAAGCTTGGCTTGGAATTTCCGACAAACGACCACCAACCAACAGTATCAAATCGGCTTGTTGTAAGCGTGCCAGCAACGCCGGATTTAGGCCGAGACCCAAGTCGCCGATGTAGCAGGGGTGATCATGGGGAAACAACATTTGGCGTCTAAAGGAAGCCGTGACTGGCAAGCGATGACGTTGTGCAAAATCAGCAAACTGTGAAACGGCTTCTGAGCTCCAGCGTGGCCCACCAACAATAGCCACAGGCGATTTGGCATGCGCCAAGCGTTGTGACAAGTCTTGCATCTGCGCTGCGGATGGTGCGCTTTCAATAGCATGCACACGTGGAGCAGCCGCAACCGAAGCGGTCTCAACCAACATGTCTTCAGGCAATGCGATGACAACAGGGCCAGGGCGTCCTGACATGGCGACATGGAAGGCGCGCGAGACGATTTCAGGAATGCGAGCGGCATCGTCGATTTCGGTGGCCCATTTGGCGGCTTGACCGAAGACGGCGCGATAGTCCATTTCTTGAAACGCTTCACGCTCACGCATGCTGCGATCGATCTGACCCACAAACATGATGAGAGGCGTTGAGTCTTGCTTGGCGATGTGAATGCCGGCTAATGCGTTTGAGGCGCCTGGCCCGCGCGTGACCATGCAAATACCAGGACGACCCGTTAACTTACCGTGGGCATCAGCCATCATGGCTGCACCACCTTCTTGCCGACAGACAGTCACGTCGATGTTCACGTCAACCAAGGCATCTAAAACAGCCAGAAAACTCTCGCCTGGCACGCAAAACACATGTTGCACGTCTTGAGCGACCAGCTGTTCAACAATGAGTTGACCACCCGTTCGTGGGCTCAAGGGATTGTCTCTGTCTGCCATTTTGTTATCTCTTATGTTTTTAAATGCATTGTTGATAGGATATGTTCATCGTTTGCACATTGCAATTGATAAAATTGCACAATCTTGTGTGTCAGTGACACGATAAAGGATACCAGTAGCATGAGAAAAGGCATTCCTAATTTAAGTGCTCTGCAAGCTTTCGAGGCAACAGCCAGGCTTGGCGGTTTCTCTAGGGCGGCTGAAGAACTGTCGCTAACCCATAGCGCGGTGCATCGGCAAGTCAGCGCCTTAGAGGCCCGGCTTGGCGTTCAGTTGTTCACTCGGGTTCGTCGGCGCGTCGCGTTGACCGATGCTGGCGCTGAATATGCGGCTCGTATTCGTCAACATCTGGATCATATCGAAAAAGACACCTTCAGCCTCATGAGTCGCGCCAGCATTGGACGGCGCCTTCATATTGCGGTACTGCCGACACTGGCGGCCCACTGGCTTATTCCGCGACTGCCCGAGTTTCAAAAACAATGTCCTGACATTTCGGTCAGTTTATCGCTCAGGACCTTGCCGTTTCAGTTCAACGATCAACCCTTTGATGGCGCCATCTACCATAGCCATGCCATTTGGCCGGGTACGCACGGCACGATGCTTTTTCCAGAGCAGGAGTTAGTGCCGGTTTGCGCACCAGCGCTATTGGTCAAGGGTGTCATCGACGCAAGCGCCTTAGCGCTTTTGCCGCACCTCCACCTGGTATCACGCCCTGATGCTTGGCGTGATTGGTATGAACGGGCCGGTTCGCCGTATCCCCCGCAGGTCGCTGGTGGACCCCGTTATGAGGTGTTTTCGATGGTTATAGCAGCCGCGCAGGCAGGACTCGGTGTCGGTTTGGTGCCACGATTTTTGGTGCAACAGGCACTCGATGTCGGTCAGTTGGTGAGGCCAGTGAACAAACCGCTACCGGTCTCACAGGGTTATTTCTTTGGTTACCCCGAACGCACTGAAGTGCCAGCGGCGCTTCAGTCGTTCGAGCAGTGGCTCATTAAGAGCGCTCAGTCGGAGGCGTCTCAGGCAACGCCTTAAACCCTGGTGGTAGCTGGCGCAACTGAGCTGGGGTTCGTGACAGTTTGACGGGTGAGGCAATCCCGCGATACCCGTCCTTGTCTAAAACCATGCCGCGGTGTTGAGTGTGCGGATGTTGCAAAATCTCCTCGACGTTTAGCACGGGTGCGGCCGGTACGCCCGCTTTAAGCAATCTGAGTGCCAACGTGTTGGCTTCGCAATAGCTTAGCAGTCGCTTCAAACACGCGTGTAGTGCTGGGCGATTACCCAAGCGATCAGCATTGGTCAGAAACCGAGGATCTTGTGACAACGATGGCTCGCCGAGCTCGATGGCGAGCTGCTTGAACTGCCGATCATTCCCAATTGCCAAAAACAATTCACCTTTTGCAGTGGTGACTGTTTCATAAGGGGCAATGTTGGGATGTGCATTGCCTGAGCGCTGGGGAATATTACCGCTTCCAAAATAGTTGGCTGCGTGGGGATGCAAGAGCGATATGGCGCAATCAAAAAGGGTGATGTCTAAAAACTGGCCCAAATGACTTTGATGACGTTCATGCAGGGCCATCAAAATGGCAATGGTGGCGTTTAATCCAGTCACCATATCTACCACCGGTAGACCCACGCGGGTTGGTGGAGCCTCTTTTTCGCCGTTAACACTCATCAAGCCGCACATGGCTTGGGCGCAAGCGTCATAGCCTGGCATACCACCAAGCGGACCATCGGCCCCAAAGCCGCTGACACGGCAATGAATCAGTCGCGGAAACTCTTCTTTCAGCGTCTCGTAACCGAGTCCCCATTTTTCGAGTGTGCCAGTTTTAAAATTCTCAATGACGACATCGGCATCAACCAGCAAAGACCTGAGGAATTGTCGTCCCTCTTCATTTGACAGATCCAGCGTTAGGCCCGTTTTGTTGCGATTCACACCCACAAAATAGGATGCCAAGCCTTGCTCAAACGGAGGGCCCCAGTGGCGAGTTTCGTCACCAGTGGGGGGTTCGAGCTTTAAAACCTCAGCGCCATGATCCCCCAAAATCTGGGTGCAGAAAGGCCCACCTAGCACACGACTGAGGTCAACCACGCGAATACCCGAAAGTGCACCTTTGGGTCCTTGACGGGATGGGTTACTGCTCGGAAGGGTTTGCCACATCTCAAACGCCTTGAGCCAGCCATTGCACCAGCGCATCATCAGCGGGTGTGGCGTTGTTAATCGGGTCTCGCGCACTCAAACGATGGATGAGCACCCTATCAGCCAAACGGCTTCGCATTGGCATATTGGCCACTTTGGCTTCCCATCGCATACCGGCCATGGTGACCACGTTGTAAAGTGCGGTACCCACTTGACGTGCCAGAGCAGAGTCGTTACTGGCTGCCGATTGCTCGGCAAAGGCAAAGGCAGCATCGACACGTTCTTGTTCTAATGTGGCTAATTCGTCGCTGACGGGTAATCCTTGGCCCAGTAATTGCGTCACGTGAGCACGCAGCGCAGGTAAAGCGTCTTCTCGCTGGATTGCGCGCAACACATCCAAAGCCACGATATTGCTGGTGCCTTCCCAAATCGAGCCAAGATGTGCGTCTCGAAGCAAACGGGGATCGGACCATTCCTCGATATAGCCACAGCCGCCACGAACTTCCATGGCATCACCGGTGACTTTGCGGGCATCACGACACGCACGAAATTTAATCAAGGGCGTGAGAATGCGAGCCAGTGGTCGCTTGCTGCTGTCTTGGTCAAACGCCTGTAGCGCTTGCGCCGTTTGAAACACCATGGTTCTTGCTTGCTCCGTCCAGACTGCCATTTTGCAGAGCTGGCGTTGCATTAACGGCATGTCGATTAAGCGTTTGCCAAAGGCGCGACGGTTCTTGGAAACATAAAGCGCTTCGGTGAGGGCTCGCCGCATCAGGCCAGCGGCTCGAACGCCGTTTGAAAGCCGTGAATTATTAATCATGTCGGCCATGTGATTAAAGCCCTTACCGCGTTCACCCACCAGCCAAGCGACAGCACCTTCCAGGCGAATCTCACCGCTGGCCATAGAGCGCGTGCCAAGCTTGTCCTTGAGCCGTAAAATTCGATAATGGTTCAGCGAGCCATCGGGGAGCTTGCGAGGCAGTAAAAATAAAGAAACGCCCTTCAGTCCTGGAACGGCTTCCGAACGTGCAAGCACCATTGCAAAACCAGCATCTGGGTTTGAACAAAACCATTTGTCGCCGTTGAGCGTCCAGCGGCCATCAGCCTGTAAAGTAGCAGTGGTGGCTGTGGCGCTGACATCAGAGCCTGCGCCTTGTTCGGTCATGAACATGGCACCCTGGTGTAACGCATCAAAATCCTGCGTGGTAACCATGGGCAGTACTTGCTCGACTAGCGCGGGATCACCGAACTTTTTGAGCGTACGCGCCAAAGAGTCGGTCATGCTCACGGGACAGCACAGTCCAAACTCGGCTTGCACAAAAAGATAAGTCAGGGCGTACTTCGCTGCTGGCGGCATTGGCTCAGGCCACCCAAGCACACCGCTGCGATGTGACATGGCAGCCAACCCAAATTCGCTGTAGGCCCAGCGCTCTAGTTCAACGTAGGCTGGATGTTTTTCAACGCGGCATTCATCGATGCCGACACGAGTTCGAACGGAGAGGGTGGGTGGGTGTTTGTCCGCGATACCCGCCAAATCATCCAAATGTTGCCCAGCGAGCATACCTAGGCGGGTGAAGTGCGGTTCTAAATGGGCCAGTAATGCGGCCGGCAGGTAGCAGCTGACCAAGCGGTGACAGGCATCAGCGGTATAGAGGTTTATGCCGTGCGCATCTGGCACGGGGTGCATGGTGTCGATTTCTTGTGCACTGATCTGCATACTAATCTCCCAACAGAGCATCTGGCCCTATCCTACATCTAAGACTCACCATCGGGCAGATGATTATTGAAGGTCAGCTTGACTGATTCGCGCTACGTTTTTGCCGGCAGCGTATGTCATCACATCAAAGGATTGACCTTGCCTTTGAGCCCTGACCGCGGCAGCATTCCCGAACACCATGCCCTTAATCTCATCGACGGGAACCGTCAATATGTCGCGTATGGTGTAAACCTTTTGCGCAACTCGACCATCTTTGTAGCGAACTTCAACCCAACAATCAGCTGTAAATCGTGCCTCAAGAATGTCAGCTGGCGGTGGTGGTGGCGCAGGCGCTGGCTCTTTCAAGGTCGATGGTGATTGCGAGGCAAGTGGTGCTGCAGCCAGTGGTCCAGACACACCAGCCACGCCAGCCGCCTCAGTCAACGTTCGAGAGGCCATTAACGGTTCTGGTGTTGCAGGACTGGAGCTTTGGTTAGACAGGCTTGCTTGCTTATCAGGATTTGGCGTGATCGGCACGGTGATTGCCTTGACCGAATCGCCTGGTAGCGTTTTTGGTTGCACACCATTAGCAATTTGAGCAGTCTGCTTGATTGGCCAGCCTTCCTCAACAGAGAGGTAGACGCCCAAAGCCACGGCGAACACCAAAATCACGCCTAATACCATTCCAACGCGACTACTGCGCGAGCGAAAGGGGGCAACCTTCAAACCATTGTCCAATGTGGATTGCCGTCTAGATAGGGTTAATGTGGCACTCGAATGAGAGTCAGGTGGGTTTTTGTTAAACCGCTGCATCCCGAGCTGGCTATCGGTTAGTGGTAGGGCCTCGACCGCAGGGTTTAAAACGATACTGAGTCGGTTGGCATATTTTTGTACCGCACGAAAGTAATAGCCCGAGCCATGAAAAGATTGCATGTTACCGCTTTCAATATTACGCAATTGAGTAGGCGACAGCATCAATTCGCGCGCCGTCTCAACGACTCCGAGACCTTGTTCGGCTCGAGCCGTCGCCAAGGCTTGTCCCCAAGCGGCTAACGGCAGTTGATCATCGCTTTGCATGCAGGCTTTTACTCCAAAAAATTCTGTTTGTTGTTCTCGGGTATTTCTGATCTTGTGAGCATAAGGGGTTTGTTAACGAAACACCACCGTGCGTTTACCGTTGAGCAAAATTCGGTGTTCAACGTGGCTGCGCACAGCGCGAGAAAGCACCAAAGACTCCACATCGCTACCCACTTGCGTCAAGTCCTCAATGCTCATGGCATGATCGACGCGCTCAATGTCTTGCTCGATGATAGGCCCTTCGTCGAGATCTTCAGTCACATAATGTGCTGTCGCACCAATGATTTTAACGCCGCGCGCGTGCGCTTGGTGGTATGGGCGGGCACCTTTAAAGCTCGGCAAAAAACTATGGTGGATGTTGATCGCTCTGCCATTTAGTGCACGACACAGGTTGGGCGACAGCACTTGCATGTAACGCGCAAGCACCACGAGATCAATTTGTTCGGCATCGATAACATCGAGAAGGCGTGACTCTTGAGCGGTTTTGGTATCTGGCGTGACGGGTAAGTAATGAAATGGCACACCATAGGATGTCACCAACCCTTCAAAGTCTTGATGATTAGAGACCACAGCGGCGATCTCCGCGGGAAACTGACTCGTTTTGATGCGAAACAAAAGATCATTTAAGCAATGCCCTTGTTTGCTCACCATAATCAGTAGACGCGATTTTTTGCGCGAGTCGTGGACTTGCCACTGCAGTTCAAAGGCAGTTTCGCTTTCGCGCAGGTCTTTATGTACCGCCTCAATTTGACTCGGTGCCACGAGTGCGAAGTGCACCCGCAAAAAGAACTGTCCAGTCTGATCATCACCAAACTGCTGAGCATCCAAAATGTTGCCCTCGTGGGCGAGAAGCAAACCTGATACGTGGTGCACGATGCCGCGACGGTCCGGGCAAGCCAGGGTCAAAATAAAGTCTTTTTGAGTCATGATAGAGAAAAGGCAGTAAAGAAAGTGAAGCTCAAACAGCCGCTTTAAAGCAACGCGTTAACGGCTGTCTAGCAGGGCTGATTTGACGTGCATAGCAAGCGCCAAGGAGGACGTGATACCGGGCGACTCAATCCCAAATAAGTTCACCAAGCCCTTAATGTGGTGGTCACTGGCGTCTGAGATCATGAAGTCAGCTGCTGGTTCATCAGGGGCCGAAATCTTGGGTCTAATGCCAGTGTAGTCGGGCTGAAGCGCGCCATCTCGAAGTTCGGGCCAATAACGCCGCACAGCCTCATAAAAACTATCACCTCGGCTTGGGTCGATGTCGTAGTTTTCTTCGGTGACCCACTGCGTGTCAGGTCCGAATTTGGCCTGCCCACCAAGGTCTAGCGTCAAATGAACGCCAAGCCCCGCACGCTGAGGCACGGGATAGATGAGGTGCTTAAAGGGGGCTTTGCCTTGCAAACTGAAGTAGCTGCCTTTGCACAAATAGGCTTGGGGCACAAACTTTGGATCCAGACCGTCAATACGGTGAGCCAACATCGGTGCGTTAAGCCCCGCGGCGTTGACCAGCATTTTACAGCTCAATGTGGTGGGATCACTACCACCAAAAGATACTTCGAAGCCTTCGGGTTGTAAAACCTTGGCATGAATCAACGGGCTATGAAAAACGCATTGTGCGCCTGCGTTTTCTGCATCACCCTGATAGGCCAACATCAACCCATGGCTATCGATAATGCCACTAGAGGGCGAAAGAAGAGCGGCCGTACAGCGCAAAGCGGGCTCAAGCGCCTGTGCTTGGGCTTGGTCTAACCACTGTAAGTCATCAACACCGTTGGCGCGCGCCTTATCAATAATAGCCGCTAGCGTGCCCTTTTCCTCTTCGTTCGTGGCTACCACGAGTTTGCCCAAGCGCGCATGTGCCACGCCATTGGATTGGCAGTACTCGTAGAGAAGATGTTTGCCTTGGACGCATAGCTTCGCTTTCAGGCTATCTGCTGGATAGTAGATGCCAGCGTGGATGACCTCTGAACTGCGCGAACTGGTACCACTGCCAATCATGGCGGCTTGTTCGACGACAAGGACTTCAATACCCGCTTGAGCAAGGGCGCGGGCCGTGGCCAATCCCACAACACCGGCACCTACCACCACACATTCAATATCCATCGCTTGATTACCGTGCGTTTGATTAAGTCGCCATTACAGCTGGGGTTAAGTTAAAACCACCCGAATGATAAATCAGTGGCATCAGCTCTGCATGATGACAGTTTTCTACCTCACCGATGAGGACCACATGATCACCTTCTTGGTGGCGGTGCCGGTTGTGACATTCAAACCAAGCCGCCACTGGTGTTGCCAATCGAGGCGAACCATTTGGGCAAGTCGTTAAAGCCAGGTCGAGGAATCGCTGCTCGTGTGTGCCGCTGGCAAAGCGCATGGCCAAGTCTGCTTGGTCAGCCGCCAAGACTTGAACACTATAGCGCTCGCATTGCTCAAAGATCCACATCGACGAGGAGTGCTTGGATAAGCTCCAAACGACCAAGGGAGGCTCCAGCGATACCGAATTAAACGAACTGACCGTCAAGCCTACGGGTGGCTCGCCTGGCACTTGCGCCATGACCACGGTGACCCCAGTGGGAAATCGACCAAGCGATCGGCGAAATACCTTGGAGTCAAAACTTGGTTTTGTTGCCCCTGCGAGATGACTCATGGTGAAATACGCTCAATGGCCCAGGCGTTATCAGCTGTTGGTTGATAAACCAAACGATCATGGAGTCTTGACGGACGTCCTTGCCAGAACTCAAAATAATCAGGCACCAAGCGGTACCCCCCCCAAAACGGTGGGCGCGGTGGCGACTCGCCATACTGTGCTGTGAGTTGCTCGACACGGGTTTGAAGGGCTTGTACGGTGACTGACTGGCTCTGCGCTGAAGCCCAAGCGCCGATGCGCGAACCGATGGGTCGGCTTTGGTAGTACAGATCGGATTCTTGATCGGATACTTTTTCGATCACGCCTTCAATGCGGACTTGGCGCTCGAGCGGCTGCCAGAAAAAAAGCAAACTCGCGCAAGCCTGTTGGAGCAGATCCTGACCCTTGCGCGAGCCGTAATTGGTGTAGAACACAAACCCGCGATCGTCTAATCCTTTTAGCAAGACGATTCGAGCCGACGGTTTGCCACGGGCGTTGGCAGTTGCCAGCGTCATGGCCGTGGGTTCAGCAACCGGCAAGTCAATGGCTTCTTGCAACCAAAGCTGGAACTGCTCAAAGGGTGAGGGTTTGGCGACCGACTCAGTCAGTTCGCCTTTCTCGTAGTTCATTCGGATGTTTGCCACTGACATGATGACGCTCTCTATTGTCTAAAAATGACTCTAAGACTCCAGTGTAAAGCTTTGTCAGCTAGGTGGCGCCTGAATACGCTCTTGTAGCCGGTCGGCGAGCCTTGCAAGCCGACCATCGCGGATGCCAGCCAGGCAGAGGGCTTCATGCGTTTGAACCACATAATCAACGCAATGACCGTAGCGGCCTTGGGCGCGACTCACAATATCAAGTGTTTCGCTGTCAGGTAGGCCTTTGACGTACCCACTACCGGATCGATCAATAACAAAAGCAAGTGCTTTCACGGGCCCGTGTTCGGTATCGCAACGCAACCAACGCGGGTGATAAGCACCCGTTGACATTTCACGACGCCACAAAGCCTCGAAGGCTTCAGGCACGGTTTGAGAGCGTATACGGAAAGCCATGCCGCGGCAGGATCCGCCTCGATCAAGGCCAAATACCAATCCAGGTCGCTCGGGAGTGCCGCGGTTGACCCGTGACCAGAGGCATAGGGCGCGATGGTGGCCGCGTAAGGTCCCGAGCCGCTGTTCGGCATGGTCAAATTCAGGATTCCAAATCAACGAACCATAGCCATAGACCCACAGATCGGTGTCACCAGTCCAGTCACTGAGTGCGCGCGCCATGGATGCATCGCGCTCGGTCTGACTCAAATATCTAATCTCGTGAGCTGGCGGTGGACTTAAGTCAGGCATGGCATTCGTTTCGCATTAGATTTAAGGGTTGGATAGGCTAGTCAGCAGTCACTTTATCGTATCTTGGGGTGGCTTGGCGTGATTGCCCCGTGCTTTTTCTCGATCGGCTCGCCGAGTGAGCCAAGCGCCGCCACTAACAGCTAGTGCTGCCGCCCAAAAAAGTGGCGTAATGCCGATAAAAGCACCTAGGGCCCCAAACGTGATGGGCAAAGAGACTTGAGAACCGTTAATGAGAGACATTCGAAGACCAAAAGCCTCTGCTTTGCGCCCTGGGGGGGCATGTTGCTGCAAAAGCGCCAAAATACTGGGCTGTGTGCAACCCATTGACAAGCCCAGCACAAATGACAGTGACATCAAAATCCAAAATTCATCAAAAAGCGGATACAGCACGAAATTTAAACCCGTCGTAATCATTGCAAAATGAATCAACTGCCAAGGACTTGCCCACCTTTGAATCAAGGGTAATACGGTTCGAATGAGAAATGTCGCCAAGGCGAAGGCTGCCAGAATGAGGCCGATGGTGGTCGCTGAAAAGTCCCGTGACACACCGTAGAGCGGCACGAGAAACATATGGGTATCCCAAGCGCCAGCCAAGAGCGCGTTGGCAGCAAAGGTGTAGCGCAGGTCACGGATCTTGAGCAGATCGATGGCCTTTTGTCGAACAGCGGGAGTCTCTTTGATCTGGTGCGATGATGTGATCACAGCCCGCTTTTTGATGAGCCCATAAAGCGCCACTACTGACGGTACCGTCAACAACGCAAACGCCCAGCGGTACCCTAAATTATCAATGGCAAGCCCCGCCAATAATGGGCCGCTAAATCCAGATATCGCCAAAGTCATGGCCAACCACGAATAGTTCCTGAGGCGTTGCTCGGGTTCAGCCTGCCCAAGCTGATGTTGCGTACCGAGCTGAAAAGCGGCGTGTCCAAGCCCGATAAAAACCGCGGCAATGCCAAGTGCAACCCAATGCAGCCAAACAAAAGGCAGGGCGATGCCGGTGATCGTCAACACGCCAGCAAGCCGCATGGGCCCAAAAGCGCCGATTCGATCGATCAATCTGCCCATTGAGATGGCAGCAAACATTGGGATCAAAGCAAACAGGGCGATTAGCAAGCCAACATCCAAAGTGCTCATGCCCAGATTAATGCCAGCAAGCATCACTGCAATGCGCCCACCGGTAAGGGTGATGTGAACCAACATCTGAAAGACGCAAAACGACACCGCATGAGGGATGCGGGAAAAGCGTTGTTTGAAATTGATCGCGTTCAGGATGGTGTCTTGGGTTGTTTAAGACGTGCTAAGTATTTTGGTTAAAGGCGAGGCGATTGTCGAGCCATTTCGAAGCGTGGGTAAAAATGTAAACTTAACCACTACCTATTTTTTTCTTAAACGCCATCATAGACCGTCCAATGTCTGATGCCCCTTTGCTTGCTGAACGTCCTGATCGCGCGCGCCGTTTTGGTTCGGTGGCGCGCGTTTATGGGCAAGTCGCGTCTGAACAATTGGCTCAAAGCCACGTGTTAATTGCTGGCATTGGTGGCGTGGGATCTTGGGCCGCTGAGGCGTTGGCGCGAAGCGGAATAGGGCACATCACGTTGGTTGATATGGATCATGTGGCCGAATCTAACATCAATCGCCAAGTGCACGCCCTAGACAGCACAATCGGACAAGCGAAGGTCAGCGCCATGCGCAGCCGCATTGCCTTGATCAACCCAGATTGCAATGTCATTGAAAGTGATGTTTTTGTCCAAGCGGACAATGTTCAAGAGACGATTTCGCCAGAGGCTGACGTTGTGCTTGACTGCACCGACCAGCTCACAGCCAAAGTAGCCATGGTGCTGTGTTGTCGGCAACGCGAGCAGGCGCTGGTGGTGTGTGGTGCGGCCGGTGGCAAAACCGATGCGCTAACACTCAAGTCGGGTGATTTGCGTGACGCCACCCACGACGCTTTGCTGGCTAGGTTGCGCACCACGCTGCGCAAACAGCACGGATACGCGCCCGCTCGAGCCAAACGGCCAGCCAAGCTCGGGGTGAATGTGCTGTGGTTTTCTGAGCCAACGCAGCGGCCAACGACCTTCAATGCGCAAGAGGCTGCACAATCCCCACTGGCCTGTGCAGGCTACGGCTCTTTGGTTACGGTGACAGCCGCCATGGGATTTGCAGCAGCGTCGCGCGCGATCGATGTTTTGGTGAAGTCTTCAACGGTATGATCAAAGGCGGATGAAGTGCCCGCAAATAAAACCTGAAAAAAATAGAGAACCGAAAAAAATGCCCGCCAATCAAGTCGGGAAGAACCAGCAATTAGGAGATGTCGGTGAAAAAGCAGCTCGTGAGATTTGATTTTTGGCTTAATCCCGTCTTTGACCAAATCATCGCCACTGAACCGACGATTCAAATGCAGGTGTGCGATTTCGCTGCCGCCGATGATACTAACTGGGCCTTTATGCACAAAGCGCACGCCTACCATGTTTGCGCGGCGCGTGATGAGGTTCCGAGTCAATGGCAGGTCGATGAGGCTTTCTTACAGCGCACACCAAACTTACTTTGTGTGTCGAGCTCCGGTGCGGGATACGATCCCATTGATGTTCAGGCCTGCAACAATCATGGCGTCTTAGTGGTGAACCAAAGCGGCTGTAATGCGGACTCGGTGGCCGAACACACGATCGGGTTGTTGCTCTCGGTGCGTCACCGGATCGCCGAGTCAGATCGGATCATGAGGGCTGGCGCGTACACCACGCGTGAAGACCTGATGGGGCATGAAATCAAGGGTTTGACCATTGGTTTGGTGGGTGTGGGCAACATCGGGCGTCGCGTTGCGCATTTGGCCAAAGTGTTTGGAATGCGGGTCTTGGGCCATGACCCACACCTCAGCGCCGAGGTGCTTGAAGAGCGGGGCGTCGAGTCAGTCAGCCTTGAGGCCTTGGTGGCCCAAAGTGATGTGGTGTCTGTACATTGCCCAAGGTCTGTACAAACACTCAATCTATTTGATGGCGCTGTCTTTTCGGCCATGCGCCCTGGGGCTATATTTATTTCAACGGCGCGAGGTGGTATTCACGACGAAGAGGCTTTGGCCCAAGCCCTGCTCAGTGGCCACCTGTCAGGGGCTGGCTTGGATGTCTGGACTGTCGAGCCACCCGCACCAAACAATCCTTTGTTGTTCATGCCAAATGTGGCGGCCACCTATCACACTGCTGGTGTCACCCATGAGGCCAGGCGTAATGCCGCCCACATGGGGGCAACGCAATTGCAACAAGTCTTAAACGGGCATTGCCCTGAGCGATTGGTCAACCCCGAGCAGTGGCCGACCTTTCAGAAACGGTTCGACCAGTTATTTGGATAGTCGTCTGTCACCAGATCTTGCGTGCTGTTGCGCTCTCTATGGGTTTTTGTCATTAATCGTTGGTTTTTCGCGAGACTTAAAAAAACAGATAATGGGCCTTTTGACTTGGGTATGATGAATTTTTAATCAAACGCCAATGCATTTGATGTTGAGAAGTACCCGTACCGGGTGCTTTTATTATTGAACGGTGTGAGGAGACAGCTCGGTGAGTGAGAAACACAAAAAAACGCCCGAAACATTACGCAGCGCTCGCTGGTTTGCACCGGACGATTTGCGCTCTTTCGGTCACCGATCGCGCGCCATGCAAATGGGTCTTGCACCGGAGGATTGGAAAGACAAGCCAGTGATCGGTATCGTCAACACGTGGTCTGACATCAATCCGTGTCACACCCATTTCAAGCAACGTGTTGAAGACGTCAAGCGCGGCATTCTTCAAGCGGGCGGTATGCCCATTGAGCTGCCAGCTTTGTCATTGGCTGAGCAATACGTCAAGCCCACCACCATGCTTTATCGCAATATGCTGGCAATGGACACAGAGGAATTGTTGCGGTGCCACCCCATTGATGGTGCTGTTCTGATGGGTGGCTGCGATAAAACAACGCCCGGTTTGTTGTTGGGTGCCACAAGCGCGGGCTTACCGGCCATTTACTTGCCCGCGGGTCCAATGCTGCGCGGCAATTGGCACGGTAAGGTCTTGGGATCTGGTTCTGACGCTTGGAAGTACTGGGATGATCGCCGGGCGGGTTTGATCAACGACAAAGAGTGGTCAGAAATCGAGGGTGGTATTGCTCGCAGTCATGGCACCTGCATGACAATGGGCACGGCGGCCACCATGACCGCCATTGCGGAGGCGCTTGGCATGACGATTCCGGGTGCCTCATCAATTCCGGCGCCAGATTCTAACCATGTCAGGATGGCCGCTGAAAGCGGTCGACGCATTGTGGAAATGGTTTGGGAAGATTTGGTGCCATCAAAGATCCTGACGCATGCCGCCTTTGAAAACGCCATTATGGTTGCCATGGCGATGGGTTGTTCAACCAACGCCATCATCCACTTAATCGCACAAGCCAAGCGTGCGGGCTGCGACATTGGCTTGGACGATTTTGATCGCTACAGTCGGGTGATTCCCGTGATCGCCAATGTGCGCCCGAGCGGCGATACCTATTTGATGGAAGACTTTTATTACGCCGGTGGACTGTTGGGTTTGATGTCACGCTTGCGCGGGCATTTGCATCTTGATGCATTGACCGTATCGGGTCAAACGCTCGGTGAGACAATCGAGGGCGCTGAGGTTTACAACGATGATGTGATCCGTCCCTTGGACAATCCCATCTATGCCGAGGGCGCACTTGCGGTATTAAGAGGTAACTTGGCACCTGATGGCTGCGTGATTAAACCAAGTGCCTGTCCCGTGCATTTGCATCGACACACGGGGCCAGCCTTGGTGTTTGATGACTATCCGTCAATGAAAGCAGTGATTGACCGCGACGACCTTGATGTGACTGCGGATCACGTGCTGATATTACGCAACGCAGGGCCACAAGGTGGTCCAGGAATGCCTGAGTGGGGCATGTTGCCCATGCCCAAGAAGTTACTCAAGCAGGGCGTACGAGACATGTTGCGCCTGTCTGATGCCCGCATGAGTGGCACAAGCTACGGCGCCTGCGTTTTACACATCTCGCCCGAGTCTTACGTGGGTGGGCCCCTGGCTTTGGTGAAAACAGGTGACTTGGTCTCAGTCGATGTGCCCAATCGAACCATACGGCTAGAAATTTCGGATGAAGAGCTTGCCGCGCGCCAAGCGGCTTGGACGCCACCCGAGCGTAAGTACGAACGTGGCTACGGTTGGATGTTTTCTCAGCATATTGAACAGGCCAATGAGGGCTGCGATTTTGACTTTTTACGTACCGATTTTGGTGGCCCAGTGCCGGAACCTGACATTTTTTAAGCCGACAGGCCAAAGGAGTTATTACCCATGCGTGAATTAAATCCCGACACCAAGAAACGCCTGATGCACATCAGCACGGCAACCTTGGCCACCTTGCTCTTTAAGCGCGGTCTACGCAGCCAGTTTATCCAAGGCATCGTTCGACTGTCTAAGACTTCTGGCAACATGGTTGGGCCAGCGTTTACCTTGCGCTACATGCCAGCCCGTGAAGATCGCAATGGTATTGAAGTGTTCCGCGACCGCAACCATCCCCAGCGCCAAGCCATTGAACAGTGCCCACCGGGTTCGGTCATGGTGATCGACAGCCGAAAGGATGCTCGGGCGGCATCGGCTGGTGGGATTTTGGTCAGCCGGCTGTTGGAAAGAGGGGTTGCAGGGGTTGTGACAGACGGCGGGTTTCGAGACTCTGATGAGATCTCGCAGCTCGGTATCGCGAGCTACCACCAACGGCCTTCAGCGCCAACGAATCTGACCTTGCATGAGGCTATCGATATCAACGTGCCCATTGGCTGCGGCGACGCACCGATTTTCCCTGGGGACGTTTTGGTGGGTGATGCGGATGGCGTCATTGTGATCCCAGCAGAAATTGTGGATGAAGTTGCTGTGCAAGCCACTGAAATGACAATTTTTGAGGATTATGTGATGTCCGCGGTTAAAAAAGGCCAATCCATTCTTGGGCTTTATCCACCAACCAACCCGCAGACCCTAGTGGATTTTGAGCGGTGGCGCAAACAAAATGGGCTTTAGAGCCATGCGGCAGAACAAGACTAAGCGATGGGGGTCTTTTGACGCGCCACCCCCTTAAAATCAGTTTGAGCGCATGACTATTTGTTAGTGCTGGGGTGACTGACGGGGCTCGAACCCGCGACAACCGGAATCACAATCCGGGACTCTACCAACTGAGCTACAGCCACCAAAGGATTGAGATATTAACATGATTAATCAGGCGATTTCTTGATGGAATGGCTTCAAATGACGAGCGCCATGCAGGGCTATTGGCCCCACGTGGTGCTCGCCGTTTCAGTATTGGCCAGTGTGCTGGCGACGATCCATATCGCCATGACCAAACAGGACGTGAATTCGGCCATTGGCTGGGTGGCTGTGGTCATTTTTTCACCGCTGCTTGGTGCCACTTTTTACCTTTTTGCAGGCATCAATCGCATTCGACAGAAGAGGCTGTCGGCACAACGTGAAATGGCCAAGCACGAGCTGGCCATCATGGATCGTTTGATTGCCCGCAAGTTGACTGATTACGCAGATCCATACCTTGGGGCACTCCGAACCCTAGGCGACCATGTTTGTGAAAATGAATTGTTAAGTGGTAATCGTGTCGAAATTCTTGACTCAGGCGATGAGACCTACCCAGCCATGATTGAAGCGATTGCCTCAGCGCGACAGTGCGTCGTGTTGCAAAGCTATATTTTTGATCATGATGGCATTGGCGTAAAAATCGCCCAAGCACTGATTGACGCCTACAACCGTGGCGTCCAAGTCCGAGTCTTGATTGATGCCGTTGGCGCCAAATACTCAAGCCCGCCCATTACCCGTTTACTCAAAGCCAGTGGCGTTCCTGTGGCCCGTTTTCTGCCCACAGCGATTGGCATGCGTTTGGTTTACGCCAATCTACGCAGCCACCGAAAATTACTGGTTGTCGATGGCAGTTTGGCCTTGGCCGGTGGCATGAATATTCGCAGTGGGTTCATGACCGCATTCGCTGGCGACAACCGCGCCAACGATACCCACTTTAAGGTGACAGGCCCCATTGCGCGGCAGCTGATGAATAGTTTTGCGCACGACTGGGAATTCACCACGCGTGAAAACCTACCAACCACGCCTTGGTTTGAGTTCGCCCCTCAGGCCCTTAGTGGTGATGATGTGATACCGGCGCGCGTGGTCCCCTCGGGCCCCGATCGAACCATGGGCAGCAATCAAAGCATGATTTTGGGTGCTTTATCGGTTGCCCGTCATCATGTGCGCATTCAGTCGCCTTATTTTTTACCCGATATGGTGCTAATGGCCGCCCTAGTGACAGCTGCCCGTCGTGGGGTAACGGTAGATGTCTTGATTCCTGGTCACAACAATCTAAAGCTTGTCGGTGCGGCCATGGAAGCACAACTCGAATTGCTAATTAAAGATGGTGTTCGAGTTTGGCGCACGAGCGGTGCTTTCGATCACTCCAAACTTTTAACGGTCGATAATCAATGGTCTTACGTGGGTTCTTCCAATATTGATCCACGTAGCCTGCGATTGAATTTTGAGTTGGATTTCGAAGTCTACAGCCGAGCGCTGGCTAACCATCTCAGCCAACGGATCGACACCAAAATAGCTCAGGCCACATTGGTGTCACTTTCTGAACTTCAAGCGGTTTCATTTTTAGTACGCTTACGCAATCGCTTGATTTGGTTGGTTTCGCCCTATCTTTAAAAGGGGGCCAACGCCGCTTAATCGCTCGTAAATTGAGGCATGTTTGCCCTCTTGCGTATTTCACACAATTGTTTTGATCATCTGAATGCTTGAAGATGCTCGCCTTGCTCGGGTTGAGGCTAGCGATGATGACGACATATATTTTAAGTGGTGTGATTGGGGTGGGCTTAGCGCTTGCGGCGAGCGGTTGTGTTGTTAAAGACACGGCCATTGATGGCTCTTTTATTCAGACCGCTGACCATGGCATGGTGGTTGGTGATCCAGACTTTAATTGGCATTTGAGTGGTGACCGTCGTGTTGCCCCGCGACAAGTGTTTTCTGATGCGAGCCACATTTGGTTGCAGTGGCATCCACACCAGTCAATACCCACAGTCTTTGCACAATCAGGTGTCCATTGGCAGGTTCTAGATCTGCGCATGCAAGGTCAATACGCCATTGTTGACGGGCAGTGGCAGGTGTTGCGTTTTCAGGGTGCGCAACTTCAAGCCCACGCGCACCGTCGTATTCGATCAGATTGTCCACCAGGGCCGTCATCAGCGCCGCCACCAAGCGCACGCCAATTTGAACTGCGCATTTCAGACCGCACCATTCGTCAGGCCTTAAACCGTTGGGCACTGGAAAACAATTGGTACTTTGACGATGCGCACTGGACCTTGCCAGTTGATTTGCCAGTCACAGCACCTGCCCGGTTTTCAGGTGATTTTGCGGCGGCAGTTGAGCAGTTGCTGCAAGCCGTTGAAGGTGCTGGTCGACCAGCGCGTCCCTGCTTTTACGCCAATCATGTGTTGCGTGTGATTCCCAAAACGGCCTCTTGTGAGCCAGGTCAGACACCGGGTGATAAGGCCTTTGAGGTGAAGCCATGAGACCAACCAGACGGGTGGGGGTTTGGCTCGATTTGCTAACCACGTGCCTATTGCTTGCGATGACGGGTTGCGCCATTGATGAGCGAGCGGCCACCAATCGCGATGCGAGTAAACAAGCCGCCCAAGATTTGCAGCACATGAGCGATCGTTTTCAACAAGCGACCCGAGAACGTCAAGCGCCATCATCTGAACATCGGGTTAACAAACCATGGGTGTCGGGCCAGCCCATTGCCTTAGCGCCAGAGGTCAGTTTGCCCAAGCCGTTACGCACGGATGTCAAGACCACACTGATTTTCCACCAGAAGGCTGTTTCCTTGGCCGATGTCGGGCAACGCATCGCGCGGGCAACGGGCATTCCTGTGCGAGTTCGTCCTGAGGCCATGTTGGCATCTCACCATTTCATGCCGCGATTGCAGGACGTTCCTGCCACCGCGCAAGTGGCATCAATGCCCGAGCCGATGATGCCTATGGGTACTCGACCGTTGTCGGAAGTGCTTGATTTCATTGCGGCGAGTCATGACGTTCAGTGGCGATACACCGGAAAGGCAATTGAATTATTTCGCACCGAAACACAAGTTTTTGATATTCGAGCGTTGGCACTAGATGCGAGCACCCAAATGCAACTCGGTAAAACGGGTGGTGCTGCAAGCGGTGGTTTTGAAAGTTCGGCGCAAACCACACTTTCAATGACTGGCCAGCCGATGCTAGATGATATCCGTCAACGGGTCGAACCTTTTATGACTCGGGCGGGCACGATATCAGCTCAGCCGGGCAGTCTGAGTTCGATTGTGGTGACTGACACGCCAAGCGCGCTCGCCGCTATTGGTCATTATCTTGCTGAGGCCAACCGTGCCATGACACGGCGGGTGCGATTGGTGTTTGAGGAAATGACCGTGACGCGTAGTCAAGCGCACGAGCAAGGCATTGATTGGTCTCTGGCACTGGCTGCAGATGTGGCAGGTCTTCAGATTGGTTCAGCAGCCCTCAGTGGCATGGCACCCGTGACGGGTGCTGCCAATGTTTCGCTTCCTGCCATGCAAGGTGTCACGGGTAGCGTGCTGGCTCGCGCGGTTTCAAAGTACGCCGACATTCGACGCCACACCACAGTGCCTGTGGTGACGTTAAATCGGCGGCCAGTGACTCATGCGGTGCGATCGACCTTTACTTATGTGGATCAAATTCAGTCGGTTGGTGTCTCCAAGAAAGACGACGCCAAGTCCGCACTGCCGGGTATTGCTGTCAGTCAGAAGCGCGAAACGGTTGGGGCCTTCCTAACACTGGTGCCTGATATCCAAGTCGATGGACAGGTTTTGTTATCAGTGGCGTATGACAACACCACGGCACTTCCCCTTGAGACCTTGGCGTTTGGTGGTCCAGAGCAGTCCTTGCAGGTCCAGCAATTGAACTTGCAAGGCAATGGAACCTTGCAACAAGTCGCGCTGCATCCTGGGCGCACAACCCTGATTGCTGGTTTTGAACAAAGAAATGATGAAACGCAGCAGGGTCGTTTAAGTCCTGATGCGCCGAGATTGCTCGGTGGTAATGACAAGTTAGAACATCGCAAGAGCATCACCTTGATTTTTGTAACCGCGCAGGTTGAAGATGGATACTGAAGCGCCTGTGTCGCCATGGTCTGAGCACGGCCCAAACCTGCACACTTGGGGTGTGCCAGATCAACCGTTGCGTTGGGTTTTTGGCTTGCAGTGGACGGCAACGTTGGGCCGGCGCAGTCGACAGTGGCTATTCAATCAGTTGCGCCGACAAAACCTGCGTTGGTATGCCAGCTCTGGCCCTCAAGGTGAGCTAGTGGGTATGGACATGACTGGGCGACTGGCGTTTGAGGACGGGCCCGTTTTTGCGGCGGCTGTGGGTTACGCACTCAGTCGCCCGCAGGGGACACATTTGTTGCGTTTGGTGCTCACCCCCGCGAATCAATGGGTTGTTGGTGTGCACCAAGGCAGTGTATTGAGTCACACCGATTGCTGGATGGATGCACAAACGGGTGATGCGCTAGAAGCGGGTCTAGGGCAGCGATTCAGTGACTTGGTTGTCCAAACAGTGGTTTGGCCCATTGATAGCGCCATGATCGCGCCCCTTGAGTTGGACTTCTTGCACACGGCCGCGCACGAAACCGCCCGTTGCAGACGATTGCGCTTCGGGGTAAGTGGTGCGACGGTTGTCTTGGCCTTGGGGGCGATGGTGTGCTTGCTTGGTGCTGGATTCATGTTGGTTTCGTTGGGTGGGTGGCCGCAAACAAATGAGGCTACAGTTCAAGCAACACAAGCAGATCCAGAGGCGTTGTTGCCGTCCGTTTATGTTCATGACATGCGTTTTTTAGAGCCCCTTTGGCAGGAGATATTGCAACTGCCGGTCGATCCCGATGGCTGGATCCTGCAAACCGTGGATTGTGCGCTGATTGTTGATGCTGCGACTTGTCGTGCTGATTATTTGCGTCGTCGCACCACGACGGATAACGGTATTTTGAGTGCACGTGCGCCTAGCCTTTGGCGTTTCAAACCGGTTTCACTGGATCTCTCGAGTTTTGAAAGCCTCGTGCCTGTTGCTGCCAAACGACTGCCCGTGCGATCAGCAGTTGCTTTCGACGCAGATGACACGTGGTTGACCACCCTGCAGCAACAAACCGCTGTCACGCCGAGTATCAGTCTCGGGCCCTGGCAGGAAAAAAAACTGGGTGGTGATTCTTTTTTGCTTACGCTGCGATCGGCTGAAATCAGCCTTCGTCTGCCGGTGCGTCAGTTATCGCTTTTGCAGTCATGGTCTTTGCCGGTCTTTTGGCAGACCGTCCGACTTGACGTCATGCCGAGCGCCACCGTGGATCAGCACAACAGCTATCTCATGCTTCACTTAAAAGGAGAATTACGTGCGTTTAAATCGAATGCTTCTTGATCTGATTGGGGTGTTTTTGTTGGGCTTAAGCCCATGTTTGGTTTTGGCTAATCCAAGTGAGCTGACCGTCCAAGTCATGGCTAGGATGGAATCTGACGCGCTCGAGAAAGTGTATCGCCAGGCCACACAGCGCGCTAAACCGCCACGTCCAGTGCCCAAACTACTGGCCATTCATGGGGTATTGCCCGTGTTGCAAGCGCAACTTTGGGTTGATGGCGCGTTTGTGTGGTTTCAACAAGGCCAAACCAACCCGATTGCAGCACGTGCCAAAGGGCTACGCCTGCGCGCCATCAAGCCGCCGTGTGTGTCTTTTGACAATCGGGGACAGCGCCATCATTTGTGTTTGCCGCAGGCCGAGCAATGAGGTGGCGCACAGCCGGGGTTCAACGTTTAACGTTACAAGACATTACCGCCAAGGCCAGTGTAGAGGCCTGGTCTGAGGCGCACCGAGCTCGCCTTGAAAACTGGCGGCCGATCTTTGATCGATTATCGATTGCGCCAGGGGAACTTTCAAATCGCTTCTGCCCTGTTCAACGTGAGGATTTGACGTGTCAGTTGTTGGTGCTTGCCGAATGTGCCGATGACAATGACGTGATGGCATTGTTGCTGGCCATGCGACAGGCTGGTTTTGTGATGACTCACCCTAACGTTTTATTGGTGCCAGCGGTCGTGCTCGGTGAGGTCAACCGACGCTCGCGTTTGGCCGAGCAACCGGGTTTGGATAATGTCACGCTACAGACACCCAAACATGTTTTGTTTTCTTTGTTTGATGACGTTTTGTCGTGGGCGATCCAGACTGGTGCGAGCGACATCCATCTGACATTGCATGCGCGGCGCCCAAACGCTGACATTGCTTTTACGGTTGATGGTTCTCTGGTCCGACCATTGCAGTTTCAGGCAGTCAAGGCTCAGATGCTCAGTGAGCTGCTGAGCATCGCTTGGATGGGCGTGCGAGGCGGCAATGGTGCTGTATTTGATCCGGGGCGTGAGCAGCAGGGCAGACTGGAGCGTTGCATCAAAGGTCGCGAGATTGGCTTGCGCTGGGCTTCGTTGGTGACAGGGCATGGACCTAGCGTCTGCCTCAGGGTTTTGAACCCAAAGGGTCGAGAGCGGGTGCCGCCACTGGCCGAACTCGGCTATCCCTGCGACCAATTGGCCATGCTTGAGCGTGCTTGCAGCGGTGATGGCGGCGCTGTGATTTTTGCTGGGATGGTGGGCTCAGGCAAGTCGACAACACTGGCCGCATTGGTTCAAGAGATACCCGAGACCAGAAAGGTCATCACGCTTGAGGATCCCGTGGAGTACGTGTTGGACAATGCATTGCAGTGTCTGGTGGCCAGTCTTCAAGAGCAAACGGGGCAAACGCAACAATCGGAACAAACCAACGACTGCGATTTGACCGCCAAGTTAAAGACCATAAAAAGAAGTGCAGCTCATGACGTGTTGATTGGCGAGATTCGTGATCGATTGGGTGGTCAAGCATTGATGGATCTTGTGTTGTCTGGAACCAGTGTTTTCACAACCTTGCATGCGAGTTCGGTGTTGCAGGTTTTGTTACGGCTGAGCTCACCCATGATTGGTGTGCCTGAATCCCTCTTGGCGATGCCAGGAGTACTAAAACTATTGGTTTATCAAGCGCTTTTACCCAAGCTCTGTATTGCGTGCGCGCTACCTTTCGAGCAATGGTTGAGTCACGCACCGCTACATTGCAGCTTGAATCGAGTGCGTTCGGTGCGTTGGGCTGAACAATGGTGGCAGTCGTGGACCGTGGCGACAGGGGTGGCAGCTGAACGGGTTCGGTTTCGGCATCCAGCCGGCTGCGTGGTTTGTCGAAGAGACGCCGTGGCAACACTCAATGGTTGCCTTGGGCGGTTGATGGTGGCTGAAATGATTGATCCATCAACTGATCCCGGGTTTTACACTGCCATTGGTCGAGTGGGTTTGGCACAACAGGTTTCGACTTGGCAGACACAACTCTTGAGCCGCGGCAGTTGTGATCTTCAGCACTATCGACCGATTCGCAGTCAGGCGTTTGATTGCTTGCAAGCGGGGTGGATAGACCCGCGCGATTACGAGCGACGTTTCGGGATGATGCGATGACGGGGTTGCAACAGCCATTGGCCATCCGTTGGGCAGCGTGGCGTTTTCGATCGCAGCGGGCTGATTACTACGAATTTTTAGCGCAGTATCTGACCCAAGTGCGTTCCTACCGAACTTTGCTTGAAATCTTTCAGCAAGACGCGTTACGCCACGGTTCGGCAAGCGCTCGGGGACGGCTGGCAGCCTGGTGGGCATGGCGCTATCCGGCATGCGGTGGGGATCTGGTTCAAACCTGGCAGCAAACGCTACCCGACGCTGATTTGCACTGCATAAGCATGGCGCAAAGCGCTGGGCAATCGGCACTCATGCTAACGCTCCAAGCGCTTGCTGGCCAAATTCGCTTAACGCAGCGCAGCGCAAGCCAGTTCTGGCAAACCATTGCGGTGGGATTGCTCGCCTTCGTGGTGGGCTTGACCGTTTTGTTTGTCCTGCCGGTGTTTGCAGCCCCTCGGTTGGCGCAGGCCTTTTCAGTGGTGCCAGCGTCACTTTATGGCTTGCAAACGCAGCGTTTGATGTCATGGTCTGACCTCGTTGTGAGTCACGGCTGGTTGCTGTTGCTGGTGGCTTTTGCAGGTCTCGCCTTATCAGTCTGGTCGTTCGGACATGTGGTTGGACCGGTGCGACAAGTCTTGGATCGGCTTGGCCCTTGGCAACTCTACAGGGACATGCAAGCCATCCGTTTTTTAATGATGACGGCCACGCTGCTCAAAACGTTGCAGCAGCGTGGGGTGACCTTGCGCCACGTTTTGTTGGTGCAACACGGCTGCGCCAACCGTTGGGTGGGTTGGCACTTGCGCCAGATGGTGGCGCAAATAGATCGGGGCATGGATCCGTTGGACGCTTTGCAAACCGGCTTGATCAGTGACCAAGCGCGGTGGTGTTTGTTGGATGTTGTGCGTGTGCGGGGTTTGTCTGATGGCTTACTGACGGCTTCGTCCCAAATCAGCGAGCAGATCACCGCATCAATGGCACGTCGTGCGGTGGTGTGGCGTTGGTTATTACTGGTCATGGCCGTGGGCGTTGTGTTTGCTGTGGCAGCTTGGCATGTTGAGGTCATCGAGGAAATGCGTCGGGCCTTGACCCTGATGTACAGCTAGTAGGGCGTGATCAATCATAGGGATCAGTACTTCACATAAACACTGACTGAGCCATGGCTCAGCGCAACAGGGAGCAGTAAAAAAATGATGACACAAAATTTAGAGCAAGTGACTGACACCGTGGTGTTGTCCAAGGTGGGTTCTAAGGTGGGAACCAGACCGTCTTTTGAGGCAGGGTTTTCTTTGGTTGAGGTTTCGATCGTGACAGCCTTGATGGTCATCTTGGCCATTATTGGGGTGCCCGCACTGCAGGCTTATGTGATTGAAAGCAAAGTGCCCAAAGTCGCCGCTGACATGCAGCGGTTTGTGTCGCGAATGAAGGTGGCCGCTTTGGGCGGTGGTCTTGCGCCTTACGCCAGTGTTGATCAGCGTGCCTTAATCAACGGCATGCGCAGCGCCTCAGTGGTCGCCGTTCAAGGCGAGGGTCAAAAAGCCGATGTGGCCCATGGGCTTGGTGGCCAGGGCCGAGGCGACAACGGCACAATCACCATATCACCTGAAGTGGTGCCTGGCATGTCAGAGGGGTCTGCTTTTCGTTTGACGCTCACCCATGTCAATCACGCGGCCTGCCCGATGCTTGTCACGGCCATGCAGCGTATGGCCAGTGTCATCACGGTGGCTGACCATGGTGCCAGTGTGCCCGTTAAAAATGATTTTCTGGTGCCTGGTCTAACTTACCAACCCGTATTGGCCGATGCGCAGTGTGCTCGTGGCGATAACAACCAGTTTGTGTTTGTGTTTCAGTGAATCGGCGCTCGCGCACACAAGCCGGCCAAGCTCTTTTGGAGTGGTTGTTGGTGGCCACACTGACGCTTTTGGTGGTGATCTGGGGTAGTGGGAAATGGGTCGAACGTGCCGAACAAACAGCCCTTGAGGGCATGGGTCAGTGG
>Ga0335398_10002348_pt1 | contig 30129 bp, 32 predicted proteins | sample BON03_FD_205742 | JGI IMG/M metagenome (GOLD analysis project Ga0335398, IMG submission 205742) | Freshwater microbial communities from Lake Bonney liftoff mats and glacier meltwater in Antarctica - BON-03 (spades assembly) (version 2) | ecosystem: Environmental > Aquatic > Freshwater > Ice >... | reverse complement strand
GCCTCTCTACAAACGAGGTCAGATTATTCCCTGCCTCTAGGAGCGGACGGCCTCCCCGGTAACTGCCTCAGAGCATAGCAAAGTGCTATAGGGCTAACATACAAGGAGCGGGCTTGCCCGCGATGGGGTAAGCTCGAAACAGATCTACGGAAGATTTTGGCCCTTCGCGGGTTACGGAATGGTTATTTGCCACGCTGCGGCCCTTCGCGGGCAAGCCCGCTCCTACACCACACCACATCACATCACACATTAATTGCTCAGATTTTAAACAAGAAGGAATCCACAAATGCCAAATGCGATTGTCATCGAGAAAACCGGCGGCCCAGAAGTAATGCAACTCAAGGAAGTGAAAGTTGGCAAGCCACGCAAGGGTGAGGTCACCATACGGGCCACCGCGATCGGCGTAAATTTTATCGATATCTATCAACGCACTGGACTCTATCCCGCCCCCCTGCCCTTCACACCAGGCGGTGAGGTATGCGGTGTGATTGAGGCACTCGGCGCAGGTGTTAGCGGCTTCAAGATTGGCGATCGCGTGGCTTGCGGAACAGCGGGCACGGGTTGCTATGCCGAGAAGATCAACCTAAAGGCTGGCGTTTTAGTAAAAGTACCCAAGAACATCAGTGACGAAGTTGCCGCCGCGATGATGCTCAAGGGCATGACCGTGCAGTATTTGATTCGGCAGATTTACAAGGTGAAAAAAGGTGACACAATCCTGGTGCATGCAGCCGCCGGCGGCGTGGGCCTTATTCTTTGTCAGTGGGCCAAATCCTTGGGGGCCACCGTCATAGGCACTGTGAGCTCCCCAGAGAAGGCTAAACTAGCCAAAGCCAACGGTTGCGATTATCCCATCAATTACACCAAAGAAGACTTCGTGCAGCGCGTCAAAACCATCACCAAAGGCGCCATGCTGAAAGTAGTGTATGACTCCATTGGTGCCGACACCTTCCCTGCCTCGCTAGATTGCTTGCGCAAGTTTGGTCTCTTCGTCACCTACGGCAACGCCTCTGGTCCAGTGCCTGCATTTCCACCAGCTTTGTTAGCGCAGAAAGGCTCACTGATGATGACTCGCCCTACGCTGTTTAGTTTTGTGAGCACTCCGGAAGAATTACGCACTGTAGCGGGTGATTTGATGAAGGTCATTAAGTCGGGTGCGGTGAAGATAGAGGTGAATCACCGCTACGCCTTGAAGGATGCCGCACAGGCGCATGCCGATCTGGCCGCGCGTAAAACCACAGGTTCAATTGTGTTGATTCCCTAAGTATAGAATCAGGGAATGCCCACTCGTGCTAACGCGAGTGGGTAAAACACAATGAGAGATTTTTCTTAGTGTGGCGAAGAAAACGCAGCGATGATGCGTCTCGCCTTTGGAATTTGGTGGGTCGTGAGTGACTTGAACACTCGACCAATTGGTTAAAAGCCAACTGCTCTACCGACTGAGCTAACGACCCGTGTAAAGAAGGGCCGTATAGTACTATTATGAGCGAAAAAGACAAGCTTTTTATCGCTAAAAATCAGCAAAGTAGCCCCCTAGCAGTAGTGTGTAGGATCCGCAACCCCCGCCTCTGTGAAGCCTTTCACTCTGAAACGACAGCTATCACACTTCCCACATGCGCGCCCCCGCTCATCGGCCTGATAACACGATACTGTCAAGGAGTAGTCGACGCCTAGAGCGCTACCACGCACGATAATCTCTGCCTTACTCAGATGGATCAAGGGTACTTCGATACGCAGCGTAGCGCCCTCTGCAGCGGCCTTGGTGGCAAGGTTCGCCATGGTCTCGAATGCCGCAATGAACTCAGGTCTGCAATCGGGGTAGCCGGAATAATCGCGGGCGTTCACGCCGATAAAAATAGTCTGCGCGTGAACAACCTCTGCAAGCGCTAGCGCATAAGAAAGAAATACTGTGTTGCGCGCGGGCACATAGGTGATGGGTATACCTGCCGATTCCTGCTCCGGCACCTCCATTTTCGTATCAGTTAGCGCGGACCCACCCAAGGCGCCGATACCAAGAGGGATCACCGAGTGTTGCGCTACGCCCATTTTCCCTGCCACCACACGCGCCGCTTGCAACTCGCTAGCGGAGCGCTGCCCATAGTCGAAGCTCAGGGCATAAATCTCATAGCCTTCACTCTTCGCGATGGCCAAGCACGTAGTGGAGTCTAGGCCACCCGAAAGTAAGACCACAGCTTTTTCCTGGTGTGTTTGTTGTGGATTGCTCACATCAATAACTCCGGCTACACCTTTCGTGCAGCATCGATTCTTTAGTGCCCTGGCTTGTCGCCCCAAATATGTTTATGCAGCTGTAATTGCATGCGCACGGTAAGGCGATCGGCAAGAATCCACTCCGCGAGATCGCGGTAGCTTAGCTGCTCGAAACTCGGGGAAAATAAGACCTCTGCAACTCTCGAGCGCAAATCGTATTGCTCAGTCTTAGCCTTTGCCCACTCATAGTCGCGCCGATCACAAATGACGAACTTTACTTGGTCGATTGGTTTCAGGTGTTTGATATTCGACTCGAGATTGCGATCACACTCGCCAGAACCAGGCGTCTTCAGGTCGAGTACAGTGACTACGCGCTGATCCACATTCGCGATAGACATGGCACCACTGGTCTCTAAGGAGACCGTATAGCCTTCGTCGCAGAGCTCTCGCAGTAGCCCATGGCACTCGGGCTGAGCTAGAGGTTCCCCGCCTGTCACGGTGACATAACGCGCCCCATATACCTTCACTTGCACTAGAATATTCTCCAACTGCAAGACATCGCCTTTATGGAATGCATAGGCTGTATCGCAATAAACGCAGCGTAGCGGGCAACCCGTCAGGCGCACGAATACCGTAGGCAAACCCACTGTTGCAGTCTCACCCTGTAGCGAGTAGAAAATTTCGTTAATACGCAGTGAAAGCGTGGTGTCCATGTGGGCTCGGAATTTGTGTGCCGAATCCGGCGGGTAGTAATAGAGGAGGTTTCAGAACGCGTAAGGGGGCGCTCCTAATTCATTGCTCGTAAATAGATGTCTGCGAGATTAGCCGCAGAGGTATTCGGATAACGCGATTGCACTTGACGCAATAATTCCTGTGCGCGCGCCGCATTGCCTAGCCTGTCGTAAACTGTGCCTAGCGAATACATAGCATCGTCGACTTTGCGACCGTCGGGGTATTGCGTCACGACCGTTTCGAAGGACTCACGTGCTTCGTTGAGCATCGACAAGTTGACATACGCCTGCCCCTTCCAATAGTAGGCATTCGTGACGAAGCGACCATTCGGGTAAAGACGCAGGTATTGATCGAACTCTGTTACAGCGCGCTGATACTGCTGTTCCTGCAACAATGAATCCAAGGCCATCTGGTATTGCTGTTGTTCGGAAAGGACGGTTGGCTGCAATGGTGCGGCTGTGTTCTGTATCGTGTTTGCCGCTATCGCTGTGCCGGTGCTTGGAAACGGCGTTACGGGCATCGGTGTTCCACCGGCCTGTATTGGGGCAATACTACTAGCGGTGTTAGGGCTTGGTCTTGGTGATGTGCCTTGCGTAGTCGCCACAGTGCTAGCTGGAGTGCTTAGTGTAGGGTTTTGCCCTGACACGCTTAAGTTGGGCGCAGGAGTAGGTCCTGACCCTTGAGAAACTTGAGGGGGTTGTGCCACTGGAGGCGTGGCCATCGGCATCGCCGGGGAGCCAGAGGAAAGCTGCGACAAACGGGAATCGAGATCGGTATATCGATCGAGAGATTCACGCTGCAAATTACGTATTTCGTAGGCTTGCTCTTCTACCAGACCGCGCAGAGAGTCGATCTGATTACGCATATCCCGAAACTGATCGAGCAACATTACTAATGCATCGTTCGAAGAAGCATTGCCCGACTGCCCTCCCGAAGGAGTTTGGCCGGGCGTATAAGGCTGTGCCTCAACAACTCCCGCAGCGCTCATAGCGCCAGTGCTCAGCAAGATCGCTGGCACGGCAATTAGTAACGCTGCAAGAGTGTGCTTCATATCAATGCGCCTTCGTGAAACTACTTGATTTCAACTCGACGGTTCAAACGGTATGCAGCATCGCCCTGACCAGTGTTTGCAGGACGCTCTTCGCCGTAGCTGACCGTTTCGATCTGCGACAGAGAAGCGCCGTTCACTACAAGGTAGTCGCGGATGCTGTTAGCACGACGCTCGCCCAACGCTAGGTTGTACTCGCGTGTACCGCGCTCGTCCGCATGACCTTCCAAACGGATTCGACGGCTAGAGTTTGAAGCCATGTTACGACCGTGAATAGCTAATACGTCGCGATCGGATGCCATAAACTCTGACACGTCGAAGTCGAAGTAAAATACGGTAGTGTTCAACGCGGCTGCTTCCATGCGCTGCTGAGCTTCACGCTCACGAGCCAGACGCTCAGCTTCCGCACGTGCTGCAGCAGCAGTAGTCGCATCGATACCGGAAGTATCTGCAACAGGTGCTGCCATTTCTTCGTCACCACTCGAGCTACAGGCTGCAACACCCATAATCGATAAAGCAAGGATAGTTGTTCTGAAAAATTTCATGCTGTGCGTACCCACTCTGCAAGTCCTCCGATAGGCTGATGCTACCAAGTTTTCAAGTTTAATAACTTTAATTTAAGAACGGCGACCATGATGGTTCCCGAACATCGCCCTGCGCGGATGGTAAACGGAACTTTACACGTCCGTCAATGGAAACGGCGTCTAGGATGCCTCTTCCATTAACCTTTGTGGCGAACATAATCATACTTCCGTTCGGTGCCACGCTGGGAGATTCGTCTAGTGAAGTGTCAGTAAGAGTGATGACCCGCTGTGTCTCAATATTGAAGATCGCTATGCTATAGCTATTATCTTCGCGGGTGTCACGTCTGACGTGGACAAGATTCTTGCCGTCCGGCAAGAAACGTCCCTTCGAGCAATAAAAGCAATCGAAGGTCAACCGCTCGGGGAAGCCTCCAGTAATAGGTACTTGATAGATCTGCGGCTGCCCTGTTCGGTCAGAGGTAAAGATCACGGAGCGACTGTCTGCTGCCCAGCTCGGCTCGGTCTCGGCACGGGGGTGATCCGTCAAGCGCGTTAATTGGTTGGTCGTTAAATCCATCACATAAATATCAGGACTGCCGTCTTTGGAGAGCACCATCGCGAGCTTTTTGCCATCAGGCGACCACACTGGCGAACTGTTGATACCTGGGTAATCCGTAATCTGGCGGCGCTGGCCCGTCGCGATCTCTTGGATATAGATGCGTGGCAAACTCGTCTCGAACGACAGATAGGCGATCTGGCTGCCATCTGGCGACCATGCTGGCGACATCAGTGGCTCTTGCGACTCCACTAAGACCTGCGAGCGATGACCATCATAGTCCGATTTCTCGATATGGTAATAGGTCAGTTCTGGCGAGATAAACTGTGCAGACACATAGAGTATCTCGGTAGAGAAAGCGCCACGCGTGCCCGTCACTTGCTGATAAACCACATTGCTAATTTCGTGTGCGATATCGCGCAGCTGACTAACATTGCCGGTAAGTACTTCACCGATCAGTTTCTGTTCGCGCGCGACATCGAAGAATTCGTATTGCACTTGCACTAACTGGCTGCCAGGTGAGTTAGTAATCTTACCCACTAATAGATAGTCTTGGGCGAGGATGCGCCAGTCACGGAAAAACACTTCAGCTGCCTCATCGGGCATGCTAAGCATATTGCCTGGCGGTAGGGCTCGAAACTCACCCACTTGCTGCAAATCAGCCGATACTACAGCTCCGATATCTTCACTAAGTGGACTTGAACCTTCCCACGAAAACGGCACGACTGCAATCGGAATAGGGTTATCGACACCTTGAGTAATCTCGATGTTCAATTCTGCCGCCACAGCCATCTTCGAAAAAATAAGCCCTAGCAAGAATATGTGTCGAATTGTCCGCATTAGTTCAGCAAATCCTGTGGTCTAAACGTTAACAAAAAAGATCTAAAATTTCGGTCAAACAATCTTGTTGGCATGCCCTGCAGTTCCCTGAAGCGACCTACCTTTAGCACGGCGCTTTCTGCTGCACGGTCGAAGGCGAAATCGCCACTAGATTGCACAATGGCTACATCTAACACATCGCCTGTAGGCACCATAGTGATACGCAGCACCACTATCATTCCATTTCTTGCACTCGGCGGTCGCGACCAGTTCTGTTGAACCAAGTCGTGAATCGCCGCGGAATACGCCATTACAAATTCCGCATCTGTTCTCGCTGCCTCACCCGCTGCGGCGTCTTGCTGTGCTGCCAAGGCCTGCTGCTGGCGACGCTGTTCCTGTCTTTGCGCCTCTTGCTGCGCCGCCACTTCTTGCTGGCGTTTTTGCTCCGCGTCGCGCTGCTTCTGTTGCTCTGCGTCGCGCTGTTTCTGCTGTTCTGCCACCTGGCGCTGCTCTGCCTGGCGTTTTTCCTGCTCCTGACGCTGCTGTAGCTCCGTGCGCTTTTGCTGCGCTACTTGCTCCGCCTCGCGGCGCTGCAGTTCTTCGCGCTGCGCAGTCTCAGCGCGGGCTTGTTCCTGGCGGCGCTGGTCTTGTACGCGCTGCGCTTGTTGCTGACGCTGCAGGGCCTCATTCTTTGCCTGCGGGTTCTCAGCCACCAACAAGGCCTTTACGGTTGCCGGCCTAATAACGTCGATCACCTCTGTATTTGCCTGCTGCATGTAAAACAGCGCAACGAAGATCAGAGCATGCAAAAGCATGGCGAAGAAGACCGAAACTGGATACCCGTTAAAGACTGTCACAGCGCTAATTAACTATTCCAATGGTTTAGTGATCAAATTGGGACTGGCCACACCTGCCGCCTGTAGTACGGTCATCAAACTGATGAACGAGCTGTAGCTGCTCTCGCCGTCGCCTTCTACGAACACTTGTATCTGTGGATTAGCGCCGACAATCTTGCTGACCTGGTCTCCCACCATTTCAAGTGCCATCGGCACCTGTTCATCTTCTTGCGTACTGCCCAAGCTAATAAAAAATTCTTCATCCGCAGTGATCGAGATCACTAATGTTTCAGCGTTCTCATCGACCTCTAAAGGCTCGGAATTCGCTTCTGGCAATTCAACCTTCAAGCCCTGTTGTAACAACGGAGCCGTCACCATGAATACGATCAACAACACCAGCATGACATCAATGTAAGGCACTACGTTGATCTCGGCCATCGGTCTGCGGCGTTTCTTCACAATTTCCATGCTGCCTCACACACCTACACTAAAGACCTGAATTAAGCAGCTTACTTACTCGGGCTGCTATATAACTGCCTATGCAGAATGCTCGAGAACTCTTCGGTAAAAGTGCCGTAGTTGCCAGTAATCGAATCTACCCGCGATGAATAGCGGTTATAAGCCACTACAGCAGGGATTGCCGCGAACAAACCCATCGCCGTTGCAATCAAAGCCTCCGCAATACCTGGAGCCACCACCTGCAAACTTGCCTGACTCTGGCTAGCCAGACTGATGAAGGAGTTCATGATTCCGATCACCGTACCAAACAAGCCGATATAAGGTGTGACAGAGCCCACAGTCGCCAAAAATGTCAGGTTCTTCTCAAGCTTCTCTTCTTCGCGTGAGTAAGCTACGCGCATTGCGCGTTGGGCGCCGCCCATGACTACTTCCGAGTCCAGCCCGCCTTGCTGACGCAGGCGCATAAATTCTTTAAAGCCAGCTCTGAAAATATTTTCCATGCCGCCGGTAGGTTTATTATCTTTCTGCTGCGTGCTGCCCTCGCGAAACAATTGGCTCAAATCCATACCTGACCAGAAGCGTTTCTCAAAACTAGTCATGCCCTTGTCCGCGGCACTCAACACCATCCAGCGCTGTATGATCATTACCCAGGAAGTCACGGAAGCGGCCATCAGAATTAGCATGACCAATTGCACGGCAAGGGTCGCTCCAGCGATCAATGCCCATACGTTTAATGACTCACCCACTACTCGATCCTCTTGACTGGCGAAAAACTGGCCGCATTATAAAGTATGTTTCACACTTCTCATACACAATCCGGTGTTTTATAAAGAGTTTTTCCGTAATTCAGACACCGTTCACACACGCCCGCATTTAACACACGCAATCTAACTTTCAGCCGCTGCAATGCTGACGGACTCCTGATGAATTGTGGCATAAAAAAGACAGCCTTAAAAAGACTAAATCTTAATGAAATCAGGGCTTAAAGAGTTCGGTGCTTGCACCAGGAGGGGGCATACCGAAGTGCAGATAGGCATGAGGCGTCACTACGCGCCCTCTAGGGGTGCGCATCATAAAACCTTGCTGGATTAGATAGGGCTCTAGGACGTCTTCGATAGTATCCCTCTCTTCCGAGATTGCGGCGGCGAGACTGTCTACGCCAACCGGGCCGCCGCCGAATTTTTCGATCATCGTAATGAGCAGACGACGGTCCATATGATCGAACCCGTTCACATCAATACTGAGCATATCCAGAGCCTGGCTAGCAGACTCCTTATTCATGACGCCATCGCACTTCATCTGCGCAAAATCCCGCACGCGGCGCAATAGGCGATTCGCGATTCGCGGGGTACCACGGGAGCGACGTGCGATCTCCGCGGCACCCTCTTCATCGATCTCGCAGCCAAGGATTGCGGCGGAGCGCGTCACAATGCGGCAAAGCTCCTCGGGAGTGTAAAACTCCAAGCGCTGGGTAATGCCGAAGCGGTCGCGCAACGGCGAGGTCAGCAAGCCGGCGCGAGTAGTGGCGCCGACCAGCGTAAAGGGCGGCAAATCGAGCTTGATGGAGCGCGCCGAAGGGCCCTCCCCAATCATAATATCGAGCTGATAATCTTCCATCGCCGGATAGAGTATCTCCTCTATCGCCGGACTGAGACGATGAATTTCGTCGATAAACAGCACATCTCCCGATTCTAGATTGGTCAGCATCGCCGCCAGATCCCCCGCCTTCTCGAGCACAGGTCCGGAAGTCGTCTTGATTGCCACATCAAGCTCATTGGCGATGATATTCGCCAGCGTGGTCTTCCCTAGGCCAGGCGGTCCGAAGATCAACACATGGTCCATTGCCTCGTTGCGATTGCGCGCGGCGCCAATGAAGATCTCCATCTGTTTCTTCACTTCACTCTGGCCAATATAATCGGCAAGCGTCAAGGGCCTTATCGCGCGGTCCAGTGAACGATCGTTGGGGCTGATCTCGGGAGAGATTAAGCGGTCTTCTTCGTTAATCATGATTGCGCCATGCTTCGCAGTGCCTGTCTAATGAGTTCATCGCTGCGTGAAATCGCGGGATCGGCCTTAAGAGCCTTCGCAATAATACGCGTGGCCTCGACAGGTTTGTAGCCCAGCGCTACTAACGCTGTCTCCGCCTCTTGCGAGAGCTGTCGCTCCGAAGGCACCTGCACTAGATCACCACTACTATAATCAGGAGCTCCGATCTCGACGCTCCACTCGCTAAGGCGATCCTTCATCTCGACGATCAGGCGCTCCGCCGTCTTTCGCCCTATACCTGGCATCCGCGTCAGCCCTGCAATATCGTTAATGCGCACCGTTTTAACAAATTCTTCTACCGCCATGCCCGAAAGGATGGCCAGGGCCATCTTAGGGCCCACCCCACTGACTTTAATGAGACTGCGGAACATACGTCGCTCCTGCTGCGAGTAGAAGCCGTAGAGCAGCTGAGCGTCCTCACGCACCACCATATGCGTATGCAGGACCACGTCCTGCCCGAGCGCCGGCAATTGATAGATGGTACTCATCGGCACTTGCAACTCATAGCAGACGCCATGCACATCCACTAGGATGTCTGGGGCCTGTTTCTCTGCGAGTACGCCTCTTACTCTACCGATCACCTAGTCTTCTCCTAATGTTGAAGTCTGCTTTTTCGAAACGAACGCGCGCCAGCCACTTTTAGAAGGCTCGCCTTTGTATTGGCGTGACAGATAGCAATCGCTAGTGCGTCGGCCGCATCGGCCTGTACGTCACCAGTGACACCTAATAGTACTTTAATCATGTGTTGCACTTGCGCCTTGTCGGCATTGCCATTGCCAACTAGTGCTTGCTTCACCTTGCGCGGTGAATACTCCGCCACAGGAAGATCGTGATGAAGGCAGGCAACCATGGCACTGCCACGCGCTTGCCCAAGCTTGAGCGCGGAGGACACACTCTTGCCGAGGAACACCTCTTCTATAGCGCTTTCTTGGGGACTGAACTCTTCGATGATCTGACAGACGCAGTCAAAAATTTTCTTGAGGCGCTGAGGATGGTCAATATCCGGCAGGCGAATTGACCCGCAGGTGACATATTCCAAACGATTACCAACCGAATTGACGATGCCGTAGCCAGTGACTCGCGAGCCAGGGTCAATCCCCAATATCAAGGCCATAAGCCGATTCCTATTTTTTCGGTGTTAAATGCCCGGTATCGACACTGCGCACGCGCTCTCTAATGAGTTGTGGCAACCAATAACTCTAGAGCTGACTCATCACTTCGTCGGAAATGCTCGCGTTGCTGTATACATTCTGCACATCGTCTAAGTCTTCGAGGTGATCCACGAGTTTAAGCAGCACCTGCGCCGTCTCTAGATCCAGTTCCGCCTCTGTTGACGCAACCATCGTCACGTCAGAAGACTCTAACGCTAGCCCCGCTTTCACAAGGGCGTCTTTTACTGCACCAAACTGCTCCGGCGTGGTAACGACTTCAAGGCTGCCATCACTATGTACCTGCATATCCTCTGCACCCGCCTCCAAGGCAGCCTCTAGCACCCTCTCTTCATCACTGCCTTTAGCGAAAACCAGCGAGCCTTTCTTCTCGAATAAATAGGCCACGGAACCACTAGTGCCGAGATTACCACCGAACTTCGTGAAGCCATGGCGTACTTCAGCGACCGTACGATTCTTGTTGTCCGTCAGGGTTTCAATCAGAATCGCGACGCCGCCCGGGCCATAGCCTTCGTAGACCAACTCCTCGAGATTCTCGTTCTCTGCTGTTCCTGCACCACGCGCAATCGCCCGCTCGACGGTGTCTCTCGTCATATTGGCGCCAAGTGCCTTATCTACGGCAGCACGTAGGCGCGGATTGTCTTCGACGTGCTCGCCGCCTAATTTGGCGGCGACCGTCAGCTCTCGAATGAACTTAGTAAACACCTTGGCGCGCTTGGCGTCTTGACCCGCCTTGCGATGTTTTATATTGGCCCATTTACTGTGCCCAGCCATTAGAACCCCGTCCTTTTACTCTGCTTTAGCCTGACGAATCTGAATATTCAGTTCGCGTAACTGCTTCGCAGACACCAAGCCCGGCGCTTCGGTCAGAGGACATGCCGCAGACTGAGTTTTAGGGAAGGCGATCACTTCACGGATCGAGCTTGCACCCGTCATCAGCATGATCAGTCGATCTAGGCCAAACGCCAAGCCGCCGTGGGGAGGGCAACCATAGGACAACGCCGAGAGTAGGAAGCCGAATTTCTCCTCCGCCTCTTCCTCACCGATCCCGAGGATGCGGAACACTGACTGCTGCATCGATGGCTTGTTTATCCTGATAGACCCACCGCCTAACTCGGTGCCATTGAGCACCATGTCATAGGCGCGTGACAGCGCGTTGGCAGGATCACTCTTGAGCTCTTCAACGCTACATGAAGGCGCTGTAAAGGGGTGGTGAATCGCTGTCAGGCTACCATCGCTGGTCTCTTCGAACATCGGGAAGTCGACTACCCATAATGGCGCCCATGCGCCTTTCACCATGCCCATATCTGCGCCAACTTTGAGGCGCAGCGCACCGATGGATTCGTTCACGATTTTCGTCTTGTCGGCACCGAAGAAGATGAGGTCGCCGGTCTCTGCCTCTAGGCGCGTCAACACACCGTTAACGACTTCTTCTGGCATAAACTTCAGAATTGGAGACTGCAGCCCTTCGATACCTGCAGCGAGATCATTGACCTTGATCCACGCTAAGCCTTTCGCACCATAGATAGAGATAAACTTAGTATAGTCGTCGATCTCTTTGCGGCTAAGACGCACGCCACCGGGCACTCGTAGCGCAACAACGCGCGAGCCTGGGTCATTAGCCGGGCCATTGAAAACCTTGAAATCTACGCTCTTCATAAGATCGGCGATATCCACCAATTCCATGTTAATACGCAGGTCCGGTTTGTCGGAACCAAAGCGGCGCATCGCGTCGGCGAAGGTCATTCTTGGGAACTCACCAAGATCGACATCGAGATGTTTCTGGAATACCTGCCGAATCATCGTCTCGGCAATCTGCATAATCTGCTCTTCATTCATGAACGATGTTTCAATATCGATTTGAGTGAATTCTGGCTGGCGATCGGCTCGCAAATCTTCGTCACGGAAACACTTCGCGATCTGATAATAACGGTCCATGCCGGCCGCCATCAGGATCTGCTTAAATAGCTGCGGCGACTGCGGCAGTGCGAAGAATCGACCCGGATGAGTGCGGCTAGGAACGAGATAATCGCGCGCGCCTTCCGGCGTGGCCTTAGTGAGCAAAGGTGTCTCGATATCGAGAAACCCATTGTCATCCAGGTAGTTGCGAATAGAATTGGAGACCTTGGAGCGGAAGCGCAGGCGTTCCGCCATCTCAGGACGACGCAGGTCGATATAACGGTAGCGTAGACGGATATCCTCGCCCACTTCGGCATGTTCATCCAACTGGAAGGGGGGCGTCTTCGCCGCATTGAGCACTTCCAGCTTCTTGCCTAGCACTTCGATACGGCCAGTGCCCATCACCTCGTTGCTAGTGCCTTCCGGGCGCAGGCGCACGATACCGGTGACCTTGAGAACGAATTCATTACGTACAGTCTCGGCAATGGCGAAGCTCTCTTCAGTATCCGGGTCAATCACGATCTGCGCGATGCCCTCGAGGTCTCGCAAGTCAACGAAGATGACTCCACCATGGTCGCGGCGTCGATGTGCCCATCCGCACAGGACCACTTCCTGACCCACGTGTTGTTCGTTTAGTTCTCCGCAATAATGGCTGCGCATAGCGTTATCCTGTAAATATTCTTAGTGATGTCTTCCGCTCTTCAAACTCGCCTTTTCGGCAGGCAGGCTAAGCGCTGGGGGTACTGGCTGCCGGAGGAGCCTTGGATTCCTTTTCTGCCTTCGGGGCAGCGGTATTCGTCGGAGCTGTTGTCTGCACCGGGGTATCTTGCGTCCCATGGCGTTTCGCATTGGTCTTGAAATCGGTCTCGTACCAGCCCCCACCCTTGAGGCGAAAGCTGCTTGCCGAGACTAATTTTGTCAAGCCTTGCTGATGGCAACTTGGACACTCTTTAAGAGGCGCATCGGCGATCTTCTGCAACGCTTCCAGCCGATTACCGCAGTCTTTACACTGATACTCGTAAATTGGCATAGCTGCCCTATCCCTCTAAAATTCAATTTATCTAGCAAACGCCGAGCTTGAAGATTACATTACGCACGTCGGCCGTAGCCAAATAAGCCAGAAAGGCCACTGCGCAAACTTACATTCAAGCCTTCCGAAAACCGGGCATTATACCTTACCTCGAAATCAACTGGCATCCCTATCGGAGTGATTTACGCACTATAATTTACGGTCTTTGCGCAAAAAGGGGGCAAAGTGATTTAAGCCTTGATCTCAATCACAAAAGTTGTGGATTAGTGCTTGCGGCTACTAGGCAAAAGCTTTATAAATAGAGCCCCACAAAAGCGTGATCTAAATTAAGTACACCACAGAATAAAAAAGCAGGAAGATATCCTGGGGTTCTCCCCTCATGCGGGAGCAACATAAGAAACACTCACTTATTAAAAGAGACATGGGCATGGCTGTAGCAAAAACTGTATCAAAAACTCCGAAGAAAGCATCCACTCCAGCACGAAAGAGCTCTGCAATTCAGCAGAAGTACACCAAGACTGCGATTCTAAATGAGATTTCAGAGAACACTGAACTTACTAAGAAACAAGTTTCCCAAGTCCTCGACGAACTGTCACTTATCATGGAGCGCCACCTCAAGAAGCGTGCCGTGGGTGAGTTCACTCTACCAGGGCTTTTAAAGATCAAGTCTGTAACGCGCCCCGCTCGCCCAGCGCGCAAAAATGTTCCTAACCCCTTCAAGCCGGGTGAGTTCATGGACATTCCGAAGAAGCCTACTAGTACGCGGGTTAAAATTCTGCCTCTGAAAAAACTCAAAGAATTCGCACTGTAACAATAGGCCTACGTCACTGCCTTTTGGGGCTTAGCGTAGACACCGTCTATCAGATCCACGCAAAGGCAGCCCTAGGGCTGCTTTTCGCATTTTAAGGTTCGTCTAAATGATTCGTGCTAGTCAGTATCTCATTGCCACTCTAAAAGAGACTCCCGCCGACGCCGAAGTCGTCAGTCATCAACTCATGGTGCGCGCTGGCCTCATTCGCAAACTAGCGACCGGACTGTATACCTGGCTGCCGGCCGGCTTGCGCGTGCTGCATAAAGTCACCGCTGTAGTAAGAGAGGAGATGAACCGCGCTGGCGCCATGGAGGTTTCCATGCCCGTGGTGCAATCGGCAGACCTGTGGATCGAATCTGGTCGCTGGGACAAGATGGGGCCAGAATTATTGCGTTTCGTGGATCGCCACGAACGCGACTTCTGCCTCGGCCCAACACATGAGGAAGTCATCACGGACCTGATCCGCAATGAGCTAAGCAGCTACCGCCAGCTGCCAGCCAACTTCTATCAGATTCAAACGAAGTTCCGCGACGAACGCCGCCCTCGTTTCGGGGTGATGCGTGCGCGTGAATTCCTAATGAAGGACGCCTATTCGTTCCATACCACCGAGGCATCCTTACAGCAAACCTACGATCTTATGCACGCCACTTATTGCCGAATATTCGAACGTCTTGGTCTCGAGTTCCGCCCCGTGCTGGCGGATTCAGGCAATATCGGCGGCAGTATGTCGCACGAATTTCACGTTTTGGCCGACTCGGGCGAAGACGAAATCGTCTTCAGTACAGAAAGCCCTTATGCTGCTAATATCGAGATGGCCACGGGGCAATTAGTCGATCAAGACTTCTCCAGCGCAGAGCCTAAAAAGGCCAAAGCCAGCCCAGTCGAGACACCTGATGCGCATTCCATAGAGGATGTATCGATGACCCTCGGAATCGAGGCACGGCGCCTAGTAAAGACGATGGTCGTAAAGGGCGAGTTGAGCGAATCGAACCCTAGCGGGCTTGTCGCCTTGGTCATTCGCGGCGACCAGAGCATCAATCCCGTGAAGGCGGAGAAACATCCCCTTGTGGCATCCCCCTTTACGCTTGCCGAAGACAGCGCGATAGAAGCTGTTTTGCACTGCAAGCCAGGCAGCATTGGCCCAATCGATCTTCCGATCCCCGTGTTGGCCGATGAGAGCGTGGTGTCGATGGTGAACTTCGTGTGCGGTGCTAACCGAAATGGCCAGCATCTCATCGATGCTAACTGGGGCAGCGACTGCCGTTTCGATAGCAGCGCAGATCTGCGCAAAGTTCAAGAAGGCGACATTAGTCCCGATGGCAAGGGCACGCTGCAGATCAAACGCGGCATCGAAGTAGGCCATATATTCCAACTAGGCACTAAGTACAGCGAAGCGATGAACGCCAAGGTATTGGACGAGAATGGCAAGAGCGTCACGATGATCATGGGTTGCTATGGCATCGGGGTGAGCCGCATTGTGGCCTCGTGCATCGAGCAGAGTCACGACGACCAAGGCATAATCTGGCCCGATATTATCGCGCCTTTCCATATAGCGGTGATTCCGATGAATGCTCACAAGTCTCCCGCAGTGGTGGAGCTGAGCGAGTCATTGGCCAAGCAATTGACTGAAGCAGGCTATGACGTATTGCTAGATGATCGCGACAAAAAGACGAGTGCAGGCGTGAAGTTTGCCGACGTGGAACTCATGGGGATTCCCCATCGCATCGTGGTGTCCGAACGTGGTATTGACCAGAACGTTCTAGAATACAAATCGCGTAGCGCCCAAGACAATGAGTTAGTTCCGGCTGACGACATCCTCCGCTTCCTGAACGAGAACATCCGCCTTGACTAAGCCCATCGCCAGCACAGCTGCTAGAGCGGTGCTGGCCGAACAGGACACAGCAAGATGAGTGATGAAAAGATTACGATGGCAATGCGATTGGAGCAACTAAGAGGCCGGTTTGACCAGTTAATGGTGCCGCCTTCCTCCGTAGATTCGCCACGCCGCGCATTCGGCTTGCGAGTCTTTCAGATTGGCTACGCTGTGTCGCGCGACCTCACCCAAGGGCAACTCAGCCTACGTGCGATGAGCTTGGTATACTACACCGTTATCGCTTTCATTCCGCTGCTCGCATTAACCTTTTCTGTCTTAAAGGGGCTTGGCGCACATAACGCCATGGAACCGGCCCTACTTAATCTGCTATCTCCACTCGGAGAGCGCAGTGCTGAGGTCACGCGCAACATCATTATATTCGTCGAGAATGTGCGAGTCGATGTCTTAGGTTTTGTCAGCTTTGGGGTACTTCTGTACACCGTGCTGAATATGATGCAGAAAATTGAAGCTGCGTTTAATTTTATATGGAATGTCTCGAAGGGGCGCAAACTCTCGACGCGCATTAGTGACTACTTGTTCGCGTTAATCGTGAGCCCACTGCTCATTTTCATCTCCGTTGGCATCTCCTCCTCTATAAACGCGAACTTCTTCGCACGCTACTTAGAATCGCTTAGTTTTGGTGGCACCATTTTAGAGATCGTCGGCATCTTGTTCGCTTTTCTATCTATGTCGATGGCCTTCGCCTTCGCCTACCGCTTCATTCCCAACACGCGCGTGCAATTTGCTCCAGCCTTTGTCGGTGGAATGATGACCACGGTTATATGGAAAACCATGGGAGTAATCTTCCAGAGCTTCTTTGCCAACTCCAGCAGCAACGAAATCATCTACCTCGCATTCTTCACTATTATTCTGGTAATGATCTTTATCTATCTCGGCTGGTTGGTCCTGCTGACGGGTTCGAGCATCGCCTACTATATTCAAAACCCTGGCCGCATTCGTACGGGGCGTCAGCGCGTGCGCTTGAGTATCGCGGAGCACGAATCCTGTGTGCTCAGCGTGGCCTATTTGGTCATCGATCGATTCCAGAAACAACAAGAGCCCTGGAGTGCAAACGAGATCTCCATCTATTTGCACCTGAACGGGATCATCTTGGACGATGTGCTCGACACTCTGCTTGGCATAGGCTTCATTATTCCAACCAATCAAGAACCTGAGCGTTATCTCCCCACCGGCGCGGTGGCAGAACGCACTATCGAGACAATCTGGAAAGAATTGCGTCATTACGTCCCAGATCCGGTGGCACGCACTAAATTCATCCGCAAGATCAAGCCAGTCCAAGAATTTCTCGAGAGCGTTGAAGCGGGCGTGACGGAACATCTGAGCACAGAGACCTTTCATCGCCCAGAGACCGAAGAGCAGGTTCACTCGAAAACCGGACAAGACTAAAACCCCACTGTGCCGCGATTCCCGTTACAATAGCGCCTAGATGATCACGCCTGAGAAACCCTTATGAGTTCTACGAATACCGCCCCTTACATTCTCGTCCTGTATTACAGCCGCAGTGGCGCGACTGCGCAAATGGCTAAATTAATTGGCCGTGGCATAGAGCAAGTGGCGGGGATCGAGGCAAGGCTGCGCACGGTACCAGCCGTCTCAACGGTCACCGAGGCTACGGAGCCTGACATCCCAGATAGCGGCGCGGTCTATTGCACCGAGGACGACCTGCGGCATTGCGCGGGCCTCGTACTGGGCAGCCCTACTCGTTTCGGCAATATGGCAGCCGCGCTCAAATACTTTATTGATAATACCGGGGCACTGTGGCTCTCGGGAGCCCTAATAGACAAGCCAGCCGCGGCTTTCACTTCTACGTCCACTCTTCATGGCGGACAGGAAAGCACCTTGCTTAGCATGCTGACTCCTTTGCTCCACCACGGCATGGTGTTCTGCGGTCTTCCCTATAGCGAGCCAGGCCTGAGCAGCACTAGCAGTGGCGGCACGCCTTATGGTGCCAGTCATCTTGCCGGGCCGAACAGCGACCGCAAGCTCGACGCGACCGAAAGCGAACTGTGTGTCGCCCTTGGCAAACGCGTGGCCACTCTGGCCGTCAAACTTTTGCGCTAAACGCAGCCCCTAACACTGGAACCTCTATGACGACACAAGACACTCCACCTGCTTTGATCGAAAGCTCGCATCGCGCCGTGGTGATCTGCTATAGCGCCCTACTGCTTATCTTCATGCTTTACGGTCTATGGCAGATTCCTGGCGGCAACGTGACGGCCATCGTGGTACTGTGGCTAATCAAGTCCCTGCCATTACTGATCTTCGTGCCAGGGCTGCGCGCACGTAAATTACGCACCTATGCATGGCTATCCTTCGTGGTGTTGTTGTATTTCGTGCAGGCTGTGCAGACGGCGTTTACGGAAGACGCGCGCATTTACGGAATTGCGGTGAGTGTGCTTCTTGCGCTGCTATTCTGTGCGTTGGTGGTCTATATTCGCACGTTTCGCGACTTCTATAAGATGCCGCTATAGCTTAATAAGTCAGTCTAAGCCTCGGGAATGTCCATCAACTCGCGTAGCAGAGGCACGGTAATACGCCGCTGACTTTGCAATGAGAATTGATCGAGGCGCTCTAATAGCTCGAACAAACTTTGCATGCTGCGATCATTACGCTGCAGGACATAACTGATCACTTCATCGCTAAGCGCGATGCCCCTGAGCGTCGCGCGCAGCTGCAAGGCCTTGCGCTTACCTTCGTCGTTCAAACCATGCACCTGAAACACAATGCCCGATTGCAGGCGCGAGAGCAGGTCCGGCAGTGCCACTTGTAATTCACGCGGACTACAGCGCGCTGCGACTAGTAGACGTGTGCCACTCTCCCGCAGGCGATTGAATAGCGAGAACAGGCCTAGCTCCCAGTCGCGGTGCCCCGCTATGGCCTGCAAGTCATCCAGACACACGAGCGGAAAACTCTCGAGCCCCTCAAAAATCTCTGGGCTATAGTCGCGAAATTGCGCTAGGGGCAGGTAGAAACTAGTAGCCTCACGCGCATCGAAATTATGACAGATGGCCTGCAGCAAGTGGCTGCAACCTGCGCCGTTGGCACCCCATAGAAAGACAAATTGATCTAGCCGACTACTCGAATCGGTAACCAGATAATCCACAACCTGTTTGTTAGAGTCGACAACGAAGAAGTTTTCGAAGGTAGCAGAGTCTTCAAGGCTGATCTGCAGCGCCATCTGCCGGCGAGACTCGCTCATGACCTAGCGCACCCAGCGATAATAAAAGACATTCCCACTCTCTACCTGTGCGAATGATTCTTGCGCCTGCAGATCTCGCCCGAGTGTAATGAACTCGGCGAATAAGAAAGGATCGCCAATGAGGCTTACATCGAGCTCGATACCAGAGCCATCGAGTAAGGAGGCAGAGGCGCTCTCAACCACTGCCAAACTCTGAATATATTGCAGTAAATCGACATAATCTTTCGCGCTATCCACCGCCTCTACGCGCACTTTTACGCGTATCGACTGGGGCAGTTTGATCAGGCCAAAATGCGTCGCCATTTGCGCGGTTACTCGCTCCAATGCGCCATCTGCATAGACCTTCAAATCCCGTTCAAAGCTGTCGAAGGTCTCCACGTTGTCGCGGAACAAGAACTGCCAAAGCCCCACTAGCTCACCACTGGGAGACTCCAGTACCCGCCCACTGAGAATGGCATTCGCACCATAGCGCGCACTTGCCTGGCGAATGGCCTGCTCGTCTAGACTCCATGCCACGTCCGTCGGCAAATTGCGGCGATCTTCCAAGTCCAAAAGGGGAAATAGCAGCGGGACGCCACGCAGGCGGGAGAACTCTTTCACGATGTCCAGTAAGGGGTGGTCCGAGTCTGCGCTCAATAACTCGCGACGACCGTCGGCACCTTGCACCGAAAGCCACAGTATGACCGCGGGCCGATTCTGGTCCCACACTGGAATCCCAGCGTCGTTGAGCATTCGGTCCACGAGCGCCCTATCGAAACGCACGTTAATGAAATTACGCTGTTCGAGCGGACCTGAGCTAGTGCGATAGCTGACCTCTTGCACATAGCTCTGCGCATCCCGCACCGCACGCTCTACCGCAGAGTTACGCAACCAGCGCTCTGCACCGGTAATCTTGAGCACAACGGCTGCGAGGCCCTCACGATAGGCCCGGATACGCTCGGCATCGCCCTGCCCTTGTACGGCGATCTCCTGATCATAGAGACCATCGACAATCAAGGCGAAGGACTGCGGGCTCGCCCCTAAACACACGAGTAGGAGAAGAACACGCGCGCGAGTAATAAGTTTAATGAAGGTTTTCATGCCGCGCATCATACCCGATCTACCGCGCCTTGACACGCGCAGACTAAGGGCTTGCGGGGTATTTGCACAAATTACTATCCAGCAAAAATGCAAGTAATCGGTGGGAAGTATTACCCTGAAAAGCTCGCAACTGGTAGAATTCACTCCCCTGACGACCAGCACACGGACCCCCTCCTCATGACACAAACCACGAATCAAGCCACGAAGCCTTCGCTCAGCTACAAAGACGCCGGTGTCGATATCGACGCAGGTGACGCTCTAGTAGAGAAAATTAAGGCCGTCACACAGAGAACTCGCCGCCCAGAAGTGCTCTCTGGCCTTGGCGGTTTTGGCGCTCTATGTGAGATTCCTGAGGGCTATAAGCGCCCAGTGTTGGTCTCTGCAACCGATGGTGTGGGCACCAAACTCAAACTGGCGATCGAGATGGGCAAGCACGATACCATCGGCATCGATCTGGTGGCGATGTGTGTTAACGACCTCATCGTGTGCGGCGCAGAGCCCTTGTTTTTCCTAGACTATTACGCAACTGCTGGCCTGAATGTCGAACAAGCCACACAAGTGGTAGAGGGCATTGGCGCAGGCTGCGAACTAGCGGGCTGCTCACTTATTGGCGGCGAGACTGCCGAAATGCCGGGCATGTATCAAAAGGGCGACTATGACTTGGCTGGTTTCTCTGTCGGCATCGTGGAGAAGGACGAGATCATCGAGAAGGGCCGTGTAAAGCCGGGCGATAAACTCATAGGCTTGGCCTCCTCTGGCCCACACTCCAACGGCTACTCACTTATCCGGAAGGTCTTGGAGGTGAGCAACACCCCTCTTTCCACGCCTTTTGCCGGCAAGACACTAGGCGAAGTACTACTGACGCCCACCGAGATCTATGTGAAGGCCTTCCAAGCCCTTAAGGACGAGGCCACCGTTCATGCGCTCGCGCATATCACTGGCGGCGGCATCGTTGAGAACCTGCCACGGGTTCTGCCGGAAGGCACTCAGGCAGTAATCGACTTAAATAGCTGGGCACGGCCAGAGGTCTTTCATTGGCTGCAGCGTGAAGGCAATATTAAAGACTCCGAGATGCTGCGCACCTTCAACTGTGGAGTCGGCATGATCGTGTGCGTGCCAGCCGAGGACTGCGCGGCCGCGCTCGCAATCCTAAAGCAGCATAATCAAGGCGCCTTCGAGATGGGCTATATTAGAAGCGCAGGCCCAGATGCCCCGCCGGTGGTGCTGGAAGGACAGCCTCGATGAGTCAAACGCCCTGCCCGATCGTCGTGCTGATTTCCGGCAATGGCAGCAATCTGCAGGCCTTGATGGACCATAGCGTCGAGGGCGCCTATCGCGTCTGCGCAGTCATTAGCAATAAGGCCGATGCCTTCGGCCTGCAACGCGCTAGCAAAGCGGGTATCCCCACTCGCGTGATCGATCATCGCGACTATCCGGATCGCCTAAGTTTCGACCAGCGACTCATCGAAGAGATCGATAGTTTTGACCCCGAGCTTGTCGTGCTGGCAGGGTTCATGCGCATCCTCAGCGCCGAATTTGTGCAGCATTATGCGGGCAGAATACTGAACATCCACCCCTCCCTCTTGCCCGCCTATCGCGGCACACACACCCATGAACGGGTGTTAGAGGCCGGCGAGAAAGAACATGGCGTGAGCGTTCATTTTGTCACAGAGGAACTCGACGGCGGGCCTGTTGTGCTCCAAGCGAGCGTGCGTATCAACGATGACGACACCCCAAGCTCACTCGCTGGCCGTGTCTCCCAACAGGAACACCGCATCTACCCTAAAGCGGTTGCCTGGTTCGCCGCAGGAAGACTTTGTATGAATGAGAAGGCCGTAGAGTTTGACGGAAAGCGCCTAGGGTTAAACGGCATACACGAGCCAAGCTCATGAAAGCACTCGGGTCGTTCACATTGCTACTATGCCTTAGCGCCACCCTAGTGCAGGCCAACGAACCGCGCCCCTTTGATGCCACTTATAAAGCGCAAGCGCTCGGCATGTCTGCTACCGCCTTTCGTCGCCAGACACTCACCGAACCGCAACATTACACCCTCGAGAATAGTCTTTCGCTCACCGTACTAGGGGCCAATGTCGGCAGTGTGACCGAGACCAGCGAGTTTCGATGGAAGGATGGCACTATCGTGCCATTACATTATGAATACGAACAGACAGGGTTTAGTGCAAGCTCGGAACGCATCGACTTCGACTGGGTGAAGGGCCTTGCCGAGAGCCGCAGCGATGGCGACGCTTGGCAGCTGCCCCTAAGCCAGGGCGTGCTCGACAAACTGAGTTACAGCATTCAAATTGGGCAGGACATAGCCATTAAGGGGCTGGAAGAGTTTCGTTATCAAGTGTTAGACGAGGAAAAATTTGACGAACACGTTTACCAGATCCTCTCTGTAGAAGTGCTGGATACGCCGCTAGGAAAACTCAACACCGTAAAGATTGAACGCGTTCGCGCGACCGATAGCCGCCGTAGAACAACTGTATGGCTGGCGAGCGACTGGGATTATTTACTAGTGAGATTAGAGCAAGTTTCGAGCTCTGGCACTCAGACTGAGTTAATGATCGATACCGCCACGATGGCCGGCACGGTTGTGACGGGAATTTAAATTATTCGCCTTCATTATTCTTGCGCTGCATATCATATTTGCGCATTTTTTCCACCAGTGTCGTGCGGCGGATGTTCAATCGATCGGCGGCGCGCGCTACTACCCCACCACAATCTTTCAAAGCTTGTTCTATCAACTCTCGCTCTAGATTCGCGAGGTACTCTTTCAGGTCCAGTCCATTCAGAGGCAACAAGGCCTGCCTCGGGGAGCCTTTGCCTTTCTCCACAGTCGGCGCAGCGGCTGGCGGCGGCAAGTGCTTTAAACTAGGGAGCCTCTGAACAACTCTGATATGTCTCTGCGTGAGTCTGTCGCGTGTTGCCGCAAGGCGTCGTTCGAAGGCAATGGCCGTAGCCCTTGGCAAGAACGACAACGCAGCGGCGGCGCGCGACAGGCCCGCCCTTCGGGGCCTTCAGGCAATCGTGCTGCCTGCGTTACGTTTTCTCGACAGGCCGACGCATGCCTTCAAAAACGCGCCTTGTCAGCACGATTGCCTGAAGGCCAGAGATATATCAGAGTTGTTCAGAGGCTCCCTAGCAATCTCTTGTTCCTCTATGTGTCGAAATTTCTTGGGCAGATCGTTGACGCCGACGATGCCATGGGGATGGAGTATTGCCATGCCAGCTCCAAGAGCATTTTGTTTCGAATAGCGCGCAGAATGCGGCAAGCCAATGGGCGCCGCGATGCACAATTTCCAAGACTAATTCAAGTTGTGTGCCAGCTCTTAACGTAAATCCCAAGCATCTGTCTTACATAGAGTTTATCGGCATGAGCCGCGATTTCTTAACCCATTGACGCCTGTTGATGGTGCATAATGGCAAAGCCTTGCCGCTAGCTGCGGACTTGCTTATCCGCAGCAGCTGCATTACTTTCGGAAAGTCCCACTGAATCTACTACACGCTCTGTCGGAGGAGCTTGATATGACCGCCCTATTCCCACGACTTTTTAGCCTCGCTGTGCTGCTCTTCACCACTGCCGTACAAGCACAGGACGACTACACGGTGCCGCGCACTGCTGATGGTGTTCCAGATCTGCAAGGGATGTGGCGCAACGCGACAGTCACGCCATTAACTCGTGACCCCGCACTTGGTAATCGACAGGCCTATACGCCCGAGGAAGCCTATGCGATGGAGCGCAGCGCTCAGCTCGAAGTCGAAGAGGACAATAAACCACTGGACCCCAACCGTCCGGCACCCGTAGCCGAGGCTCTGCCACCTGTGGGCAATTACGACCTGTTCTGGACCGATCGCGGCATGACCATCCCCACCATTAACGGAGAGTACCGTACCTCCATCGTTATCGATCCTCCCAATGGGCAGATCCCTGGCTACACCGAAGAGTTCATGCAGGTGCGCGCCGCACAGCGCCGCAATGGTCCCGACCAATTCGATGGCCCTGAGGGCCGTGGCGTGGGAGAGCGTTGCCTGCTCTCTTTCGGCTCCAATTCCGGCCCCCCCATGTTGCCCGTGATGTACAACAGCCAATACCAGATTTACCAGTCACCGGGCTATGTCACTATTCTCGTGGAGATGGTGCACGACGCTCGCATCATCCGCATCGCCGATGCACATTCGGATACGGCAGCTATCCAGTCTAAGTGGATGGGGGATTCGATAGGCAGATGGGAAGGCGACACACTGGTAGTAGAGACCCGGCACTTCAACCCCCAGCAGAATTTCCGTGGCGCCTCCGAGAACTTAACGGTTACCGAGCACTTCACCCGTGTAGCGGAGGATAAGATCGTTTACCGATTTACCGTGGATGACCCAAGTACGTTCACCTCGTCATGGACCGGCGAGTTGCCCCTGTCTGGCACACTAGATCCCCTCTACGAATACGCCTGTCATGAAGGCAACTATGCCCTGCCCGGCACACTGGCTGGTGCGCGTGTTGCAGAAAGGGACGCGGCCGCCGCCAAGGAAAACTAGAACATGGCAGGACAAGTGATTGAAGTTCATACCGCCTCTCTAATGGATGCACCCGCGCAAGCCCAGCTTGCCGCAATATTAGAGGCAGGCCACGGCATCATCGGGGATCGCCATTATTTGCCGCAACAAAGCTTGGAGATGGGCACGCGTCAAACGCGCAAAGAAGACATCAGCATCATCAGTGCCGACGAACTCGACGCCTTCAACACTAAGTTCCAACTCGCCATCCCCTACGGCGAGTTTCGGCGCAACATCATCACCCGCGACATCGACTTGAACGCACTGGTGGGCAAACGCTTCCGCATTGGCAAGGTTTTGTGTGAAGGAATGGAACTGTGTGAGCCCTGCAGCAAGCTGGCCAGAAACGTCAACCGCAACGTTCTCCCGCACCTAGTAGGCCGCGCAGGCATCCGCGCGGCGATCATCGAAGGCGGAATGGTGGAACCTGGTGACAAAATAGAAGCAACCACCCTGTAGGCGTATTGCATTCCATAGCGGGTTTCTGGTCGCCTGCAGGCAGGCTCCTACCCTAAAAACGTGCTCCGATTCTTGAAACAGCGCTCCGATTTTTGGTAGGAGCCTGCCTGCAGGCGACCTGACACTTAAACGGAGGCACAATCCTTAAATCAGATCTAAAATTAAAAACCCCAAAAAGAAAAAGCACGCTAAGAAGCGTGCTTGAAGGGTTTAATCTGCCAGTTGGTTTGCTGGCCAGTCTTTATCTTAGAGTTAGACTTGCTCCGTGAACAAAAAGATCGGTTCCTGTGCGTCTAGTTTTTTAACTAACTCTAACGCTTCTTTACCACCAAACTGCCGTACTAATTTTCTTGAGTTTCTGTCCACAACGGTCACCGAAGGTTCGGCTTCGCCCAGTTCTATGCCAAAAATAATGTCCTTTTGAATCGTTTGAACATAGTCGTTCAATCTTGCGACTGCTACTTCCAATTGTTGCTCATTCGTTTTTGCTTCCTGGGATTTTGCATCAAGGTGTCCGTTCTCTTCTTTGACGTATTGCCGTTCTTCGTCGCCTCCAGAAGAAAAACTGGAATGCCCCTGATCATTATTCTCGGTTTGCACTGACTTAACCTTGTCTCGCGAGACAGTCGTCGGCAGATATCTTGTTATACTGATGTCAGTCAAGGTATGCCTCCAGAACGCGTCTCTAAAATTACTCAATCATCTAAACCAGCTTTGTAGAATATCTGCTTTGTCCCTCGACTCAAGGAGCCGAGGGACAAAGCAGAAACTAACTTACTGAAGTAGTGACAGTACTTGCTGTGGAGCAGCATTCGCTTGCGCAAGGATAGAGATACCTGCCTGTTGCAGAATCTGACTTCTTGACAGAGCCGCCGCTTCAACAGCGAAGTCAGCATCAAGAATTCGAGAGTTTGCAGCCGAGAGGTTCTCGGAGGTAACCGCTAGGTTAGAGATAGTAGTCTCGAAACGGTTCTGGATCGCACCGAGGTCGGCTCGCGCGCTGTTTACAGCGTTAAGAGCGTTATCGACTGCAGTCAAAGCCTTGTTAGCACCATCTTGAGTAGAGATGTCCACCTCCGTTAGGAACTGACCGGCGATACCACCACCGAAAGAGCCTTGCGAAAGACCAAGATCAGTCAACGCGACGTTACCATTCGTTCCGCCAGCCAAGTTGATTGCACCACCGGACGAAAGAGATACAGTTGAATAAGTAGTGACTGCACCTTCATTCGCGCGTGTGAGACCAGTTGACCCACCGTCGGCAAAGTTACTTGAAGAGATACCCGCGCCAGCTAAACCGAAGTTCGCTGCACTTACACTCCCACCGTTTTTATCCAAAGCTAACACTATATTGCGACCGTCAGCAGCGGTAAGTGTGACGCTCGTACCGTTGTCTTCTGCCGCGACACCAGTTTGCCCACTTACGGCGTTGATCTGGCTAACTGCAAAGGCACGATTAGAGTCTGCACTGCTTTGTACGGTCAAGCCGATAGCAACACCGTTCACATACATCGATCCCGTATTTGATGCAGACCCCGCAGTAGCAGCTGAGGTACCTTTAGCCACTGTTGCGTTTACTGAGGTAGATACTCCAGTAGAAGCAGTCGATGAGTTGATTGCAGCTGCTATCGCGATACCTGAAGCCTCTTTGGAGCTAGAACTCGCGGCCGCATAAGATGCCGTATCAGCAGCAGCACGGGCAGCACCAATAGTCACGCCGTTGATAACAAGATCGCCAGCTTCCAGTTTATTCAAAATTGCAGCGATGATATCAGTTCCAGTGTCGCTTGCAGGAGCTGCAAGACCTAATTGCGCAATTGTAGTGCCACCGATTGCAGACGTAGCAATTGAGCTCGTTGCGCCAGTAGTGCTTGACACGATCTGCAGATTGCCACTGTCATCTAAGCTTGCTAACGCACCAGCCAACTGGCCATTGATTGAAGCCAAAAGCGCAGTAGAGTTGGCAATGATAGTGTTGATGTTAATAGCCTGAGTACCACCACCATCTACGGCAACGGAGAAGGTCGCGTTAGTTGCACCAGAAGCTGCAACACCAGTGCCAGTCAGGCCAGCTCCGGCATATCCAAACAAGGTTTCAGCGTTGGGCGTGCCTGCGCCGTTGGCGAATGTCACAGTACCAGCACCGTTTGCTTGTTCAGTAATAACAAGCTGATTGCCAACGTTAAGAGTTGCGTTATAACCAATAGTGTTGACCTGCGCATTAATAGCGGCAGGCAAGGCAGTATTGCCAGAGCCAACACCAGTACCAACTGTTGCGTCCGTGTAGTCACTGTTTAATGTAACGGTTACAGCTGGGGCTACACCGTTTTCAAGAGTAAACGCAGTATCAGCCGCGGCAGTTCCGTTCGCAGTACCAGCCTGAACACCAAGTTGTGCCACGGCAGTACCAGTAAAGTTGGAAGTCACAATCTCAGCAGCCACGCCTGTGGCTGCTGACTTAATTACTAAGAAACCTGAAGTGGCATCGAGGCTTGCCACTGCTGTGGCACCTAAGTCTGAGTTTATAGCAGCCAGTAGTCCAGTAGAGTTCGCATAGTTGCCTTCCAAAGTAACCGTTGTTGCGGCGCCGCCGTTTATCGCGACATCGAACGAGGCTAGTTTTGTTTCTGTAACACCCTCTGCAGTATCGTTGGCACCGGCGAATCCAAATGCGGCTCCGGAATCCGCATCATCAAACTGCGATGTGAAGATCACAGTTTGAGTCGTCCCGGTGTCCTGCGTGAACTCTAAATTATTACCATGCATTGCAGCAGAGATGCCAGAACCAGCCAACGCAGTGTTGATGTCAATAATCATGGTGGCGTTATCACCAGTGTAATCTGCGACTAGTTGCACATCAAAATTTGTGGTGGCACCAATTGGTTCAACTGTTGAAATACGGAATGAAACATTGTTAGTGGAGAAGTCAAGTCCCGCAGGAATATCAACAGTACCAGTTAGTGTTGCAATAGCCCCATCTGAAGTAAATTCATTCGCGAAAGTTGAAAGGTCTATATTACCAGCAGTCAATGATGCTTGTTGCGCAACCAAGAAACTAGTACCAGTTCCACTCAATCCCTGAGTACCAGTGAGTGTCGCGAACTCAGCTTGTATACCCTGGCTGAAGTCGAATGCGATGCTGCTAACATTGACGCCACCAGCAACGGAAGCAGCAGTTGCAGCAGTTGCAGCAGTTGCAGCAAGTTCCGCATTCGCAGTTCGAGCAGTCGAGCTCACTGTAGAGACACCAGAGGTGAAACTACCAGCAACTAGGCCTGTATTGGAGAGGTTAGCGCCAGAAACAGCAATCTCACGTACCTCGCTGCTTGCAACGAGTGTGAAACCGCCCGTCTTAGTTCCTGCAGCAGAAAGGCCTGTGCTCGCCGAAGTCAGTATGCCAGTGAAGAAGGTAGTGATGTTGCGGCCATCTGAGGCAACTAAACTAACACCTAAGCTTGCTTGGCCATTGTCTACCGCGGTTACGCCAGTCAAAGAAGACTGAGCATCGATGGCAGCGACAACCGCCGCACGTGAAGAAGTTGCATCTGCAGTTGTCTCCACAGAAATTGTCGTTCCGTTCAGCACTACAGTACCGGCAGTAATAGCTGCTGTCATTGAGCTACCAGAAGCAGTTGTCTTGTCGACGATTGCCGAAACACCAGTCTGGCTAGACGAACGATTTACAGCTGCAGCTTTTGCGATCGCAGACGCGCTCTGGTTAGCTGTAGAAGCTGTGTCGTCGGATGCGCGGCTTGCGCCGATGCTGATGCCGTTGATGACCAAGTCACCGCCTGCAAGCGCAGAACTAGTGGCAATGGCACTAACACCAGACTTAGAGGAAACACCTAGTGTGTCCGCAGTCAATTTGCCGATGCTCACACTGATAGTCTCGCCAGCGTTTGCACCTACTTGGAATACAGACTTGAAGCTACCGTCGAGTAGGTTCAGGCCGTTGAAGTTAGTCTGTGAACCAGCGCGCGCGATCTCGGCGATTAGCTGCTGTGTTTCAGAGTTCAGTGCCTAGCGGTCTGCATCGGAGTTAGTACCGTTTGAAGATTGCAGGGCCAGTTCACGGATACGTTGCAGGGAGTCAGTCATTGCACCCAGTGCACCTTCCGCGGTTTGTGACAAGGAAACACCGTCGCCGACGTTTCGGATCGCCACGTTCAGACCATTGATCTGGGACTGGAAACGCGTGGAAATTGCCAGACCGGCCGCATCGTCCTTTGCACTGTTGATGCGAAGACCTGATGACAAACGCTCTAGAGCCTGGTTAGTAGACGCTTGTGAACTGTTCAAGTTACGCTGAGCGTTCGGTGAAGCGATGTTGGTATTAATGATCTGAGGCATGCTTTGATACTCCTGATTGTACACGTTAAACTGAGTCGCATATCGAAGAGGAAAACTACTGCTCGCCTTATGCGTTATCAGGGTTAACGACTAATTTGCACAAAGCTTTAGCGTAAATGTGAAAAATTATTACGCAGATCAAAGCTCTTTGCGGCCAAGTATACTCCCCACACCTCATTGTATGAGGAGCGCTAAGAAACCATGGTATCGGCGGGAGTTGTTGGGGCTTTAAGGGGTTGAGGAAAAAATTTGCTGCTAGACCCACTGATTGCAGGAGCGGGCTTGCCCGCGAAATGGTTCGATTGATGAGGATCTGTGGAAGATTCTCCCTATTCGCGGGCAAGCCCGCTCCTTGTATGTTAGCCCTATAGCACTTTGCTATGCTCTGAGGCAGTTACCGGGGAGGCCGTCCGCTCCTAGAGGCAGGGAATAATCTGACCTCGTTTGTAGAGAGGCCCC
>Ga0335398_10002347_pt1 | contig 30130 bp, 27 predicted proteins | sample BON03_FD_205742 | JGI IMG/M metagenome (GOLD analysis project Ga0335398, IMG submission 205742) | Freshwater microbial communities from Lake Bonney liftoff mats and glacier meltwater in Antarctica - BON-03 (spades assembly) (version 2) | ecosystem: Environmental > Aquatic > Freshwater > Ice >... | reverse complement strand
TTCGCCGCGCTCAAGCGAGAAAAAAGCTGTAGTAGCCGAGATAAGTGCCCAAGAGAACGAGGGCAATCCCGCCAGCCATTCTGACGGATGCTAAGCGGTCTGGGGATTTACTCAGCCAGTTCCTGGCGCTCCCGGCCGCCAGCGCCCACACCATGTCACTGGCCACACCAATGACGAAGAAAAAGCCCCCCAAGACAAACATCTGTGTGACTACAGAACCCCGAGTCGGATCGACAAAGAGGGGAAAAGTGGCGATGAAAAATACCAGTGTTTTAGCGTTGGTCAGTCCGACCACCACGCTGTCTAAAAGCACCCGCTTCGTCGACGTTGAAGCACCGGTTTCCAAAGCGCTCACAAACTGTTTCCGGTGCACGATGCCTTGGATTCCTAAGTAGATCAAGAACAGTGAACCCAGAACTTTCACCACGGAAAACAGTACCTCCGAGGCGTAGACCAGAGACCCCACGCCTAGGGCAACTGCGACAATCTGCACCCCGACCCCGACGGCGTTGCCCCAGACGCTCAGCAGAGCACCCCTGGTGCCAAGAATCATGGCGCGGCCTATGACGAAAACCACACTCGGGCCGGGGACGACGATGACGACAAGCGCCACCAAGAGAAAGGAAATGAGGGAAGATGGCTCGGGCACCGGGTTAGTCTATGGCGGCGGCGCTGGCTTCCGGTTTTCTCACGGGGCTGCGCCACGCCCACCACACCAGAGGAAGCTGGAGGGGTAACCGAACCCAGGCGATAGCCACCATAATCCAAGATTCTTCCCCGATGATGTCGATGGCGTACCACCAATTCGCCGGCCATACCGCGAGCAAAACAAGAACTGTGAAGAGGGGGCCTAAACGGTGCCGAGCGAGAAGAAGCCCCGCGGCCAGGAGCTCTGCCACACCGCTGATATACACGAGCGCTACAGGCCAGGGGAGAAAGGGCGGCATCAGCCAGACAAAACTGTGGGGCGACACGAGGTGTAACACACCGGAAAGCGAAAACATGGCGATGACGATCCATGATCCGACGGCGCGGTGACTCTTCATATTCTCCAATTCTAGGACGCAAGCAAAAGGTGGGGCCACAATGTGGCCCCACCTTTTGATATGAGGAGTTAGACCCTAACGTCCTCTTCGAGCTTGTACCCCGCTTCACCGTGAACCGCCGTGTCAATTCCGGCAACTTCATCTTCACTGGTGACCCGGAAGCCAATGGTCTTCTCGATTGCGAAGCCCAAACCGAGAGCCACAACGAAGGAGTAGATCATGATTCCCAGTGCGGCGATCGTCTGAACAGCGAGCTGACCGAAGTCTCCGCCGGTGAACAAACCCGTGTCGATGGCGAAGAACCCGAGGTACAGGGTTCCGACTAGTCCACCGACGAGGTGGATTGCCACGACATCAAGAGAGTCGTCATACCCGAGCTTGTACTTCCAGTCGACCGCGAGAGCCGCGATAACTCCGGCAATAACACCGAGGAGAAGAGCGAACCCTGGTGTCACGTTGGCACACGCCGGCGTAATTGCGACGAGCCCGGTGACCGCACCTGAGGCGGCACCGACAGCTGTTGCTTTCCCGTCTTTGAGCTTCTCCACGATCAACCAACCGAGGATGGCTGCAGCGGTGGACCCGAGTGTGTTGACGACGATAAGTCCCACGCCCGGCATCCCTTCTGCAAGGAACTCGGCTCCGGCGTTGAAACCAAACCAGCCAAACCATAGCAATGCGGCCCCCAGGAGAACGAGGGGGACGTTGTGAGGCTTGTGCGCGCCCTTACGGAACACAACCCGGCGTCCAAGTACTAAGGACAGGGCGAGCGCTGCTGCGCCCGCGTTGATGTGAACTGCGGTACCACCGGCATAGTCAATGACAGCGGGGTAGTCGCCCAGCAGGTTGCCAAGCTCCAGAACCCATCCGCCGCCCCAGACCCATGCGGCAACCGGGAAATACACGACGGTAACCCAGATACCGGCAAACACCATCCAGCCGCCAAACTTTGCTCGGTCTGCGATAGCTCCCGAGATGAGCGCGACAGTGATAATGGCGAACGTTGCGCCAAAAGCCGCACCGAGGAGGTCCTCATTGCCAAGACCCTCCAAGCCGAACGCTGAGAAAGGGCTTCCGGCGAACTGCCCCGGGCCATCCACAGCAGACATTCCATAGCCGTAAAGAATCCACAACACCCCGACGAGCGCCAAAGACCCGAAACTCATCATCATCATGCTGACAACGCTTTTTGCTTTAACGAGACCACCATAGAAGAAAGCAACTCCCGGTGTCATCAGTAATACGAGCGCGGTTGCGGTTACACCCCACGCTAATTGTCCAGAATCCATTACTCCCCCTCAGTGTGTGCGGCGACCACGAACCGTGGCCGACCCCTCAGTGTCCCGTCGGAGTGTTTCTCTGGTGGGGCAAGGATGTTACAGACTGATGACACAAAGGAAAGAAATGTTAAGCCTAGGTTTCCTGAACCCCCCACACTCGTCAGTGCCGCCACGAATACCGTGCAGACGGACCTTCGCCCATTCGAGGTTGTGGCGTTCCCGAAGGAGTCTCCGTTGCCGGGGTGGCTTTTTAGACGGCGTCTGCGTCGCTGCGGGGTAGCGAGGGGCCGGATGAGTCCTTCGTCGCTGCCACGGCTTGGTCAGCGAGTTCATCGGGCGCCGTGGTGGATACCGGCTCGCTGCCGGTCAGGTAACCAGCGCGAGCAAGCACGAAACTTCCGATTGCGCTGGTCAAGAGCTGGGCGATGATGGCGATGATGCCTTTGACCAAGTTCAGAGCGCTGAAATCCATCACCACAACACCGGCAACAATCAACGCAACACCGAGACCGGCCGCCGTGCCAATCGCACTGGTGCGGGTATACAGATCGGGCAGTCTGATCAGGCCAATAGCGGCACTCGCGATGATTGCCGCCCCAAAAATCAGGAGCCCACTGCCCACAACGGTGATGACCATGTCCGCGTTCATCGCTTGCCTCCCTGGATCAGGCGCGCCAGAGAGAGAATGGAGAGAAAACCGAGCAGGGCAGAAATCAGAATGATGTCAAGCACCGCGTCAATCGAGAATTGCAGACCGAACACGGCAACCACACCGATGAAGGCGAAGAAGATCAGGTCCCCAGCCACCGACGAATCGCCCTTAGTAGGCCCCTTCCACACGCGCACCACCGCAAGGATCAGCGCAAAAGCAAGGAGACCAAGAACCACAGCGGCAACAAGGTCAGGAATCATGCCGTGACCTCTTTCCGCGGGCGTGCTCGGACGCCCCTCACCAGACGGTCGTGGGTGTCGCGAAGTGACGCTCGAAAACTCTCCGCGTCGCCAGCAACAAACATTCCATGGACAAACATGCTGCCCTCTTCGCGGTCGACGGCAATCACGAGCGTGTCTGGGGTGATGGTAATCAGCGCCACCAACAAGGTGAGCTCGGTGTCGCTCAACCGGTCAAGCTTCATGCGAACTATGCCCGGTTGTGGCTGCCTGCCCGGGGTGAGAATCAAAGCGCTGACCCGAATGCTGGTGAGCATGAACTGGCCCGTAAACCATCCTATAAACGCGAGCATTCTCAGCGGCAAACTCCACGGAGAGTTCATTGGCCCATCACCGCCCCAACGTAGCCGCTGGTGTCGGTCAGCACACTGCTGGCGTGCTCTGCAAGCTGCAGCAGAAACTCGCCTCCAAAGCCCAAACCGACAGACAGGCCAGACAGCATCAGGGCGGGGATGACCAGGCGAAGAGGTATGCGTGTGCCACGGTGGTCGTGAGGATCACCCGAGGCCAACACTCCTCGGGGCGGTCCGTGTTGCTCGAGCGCCTGAGCTGCTTCCGCGGCCGCCGTGTCCGTGTCGATGACAGCCCCGTCAAACAAACCCTCTCGCGTGCGAATCCGTTCTTCCGCAGCCAAAACTTCGACGTCCGTGTGTCGCTTACCGTTGAACATGTCTGCCCACACTCTCATCAGCGACATCAGCGACAGGAGGCTCACGATAATCAGGAGGCCCGCAATGAGGACCTGTCCGGCGTCTGCACTTGCCAGAACCACAGCATATTTGGCCACAAATCCAGAAAACGGCGGCAAGCCGGCCAGGGACAGCGCAGAAATCACAAAGGCGGCGGTGAGCAAAGGTTCGCGGGTGCGCAAACCGGCTACCCGATCGAGACGGCCAGAACCGTAGGTCTGCTCGATGGCACTGGCAATAAGCAACAGTGACCCCATCACCACCATGTGGTGGACCATGTAGACAATTCCTGCGGTGAGCCCCTCGGGAGTGAACAGGGCAACACCGATGAGTATAAAACCGATACCGCTCACCATCTGGAACAGCAGGAGGGGGCGAATTTCTCTCTCCCCCAGTGCGACTAAGGCTCCCACCGCAAGGGTGAGAGCGGCGACCACCATAATCGCGGTCATCCACGCACCATCGCCTTCGAACACTACCGAGCTAATGCGATAGACGACATAGACCGCCACCTTTGTGTGTAAGCCTGAAAAGAGAGCCGCGACCGCGGGTGAGGCGGAGCCATACGCCCGCGCAAGCCAGCCGTGGACAGGGAAAACAGAGGCCTTCACCGCAAGTGCACCTAAGCACACTGCAGTCGCAATGGCGGTGGCCGGATCGTCCCCCGCACCAGCAAGCGCTGCCAGGTTGACGGTGCCCTGCACCGCATAAATCAGTCCGACCCCGGCCAGGAACAGTGTGGAGGCAAGAAGGTTGACGGTCACGTAGAGGCGTGACGCAGCCATGTCACCGCGGCGACTCAAGAAGAGCAGGAGCCCGTAGGAGGGGAGGAGCATGACCTCGATAAACACAAAAAGATTGAACAGGTCTGCCGTCAATAGAGCGCCGGCGACACCGCCGGCGAGGATCAACACCAGCGACGCAATGGAGGGGCTTTGCGCTTCGCCACTGGCAATCATGTAGTGGAAGCTGATGACCGAAACGATTGCCGCCACCACCAAAATCAGGCTGGAAAAGGAGTCGGCAACAAACGGAATGGAAATACCGCCGGGCCACAGGGCAATCTGATGCACGAGGATTGTGCCATCGAAAGTGAGAATCAGTAAAACAATGGCCCCGCCGAGCAGCGCAAGAAGAGAACCCATGCCCATGATTAGCTGCAGTGGATGATGACGGGGAACCACGAAAAGAATGCCACCAAGAAGCAGAGGTGCGCCGACAAATAGTGGGAGCAATAATTCCACGATACCGATCATCGTCGCTCACCCTCGCTCTCGAGCTCACTGTCAGGTTCACTGTCACGTAGAGCGTCGAGTTCCCCGTCGTCCACTTCGCTCTGCGACGGGGCGCCGTTGTCGGCTTCGGTATCGTCGTCCCGGCGACCGACCACGGCAAAGGTAGCTAAAACCACGGTGATGGCGAAGGCGATCACAATGGCTGTCAACACGAAAGCCTGTGGCAGAGGGTCTGCTGCCTGTGACGTGTCGCCGCCGAAGAAGGGTGCGTCGCGGCGAGAAACTCCGCCCGCGGCAATAATCAAAAGGTTTACGGCGTGAGTAAGCAAAACAAAACCCAAAATGATACGAATCATTCCACGCTGCAAAACCAAGAACACCCCGGCTGCTGCCAACACCCCAATACTCAGCGCCAAACTCATCGCACGCCCCCCTTGCTCTCCTGCTTCGAGCGCTGCTCCGATACGCCCTCCGTGCTCAGTTTTCCCTCACGCTCGCGCACCCCACCGAGCTCGTTGATGACGGCAATGATGATGGCCAACACGGCCAGATACACGCCAACATCAAAAATCAATGCACTGGTGAAGGCATATTCCCCGCCCCAAGGCAACGGGATGTCCCACCGGATGGGTTTGAGGAAAGAACCCACGGCATAGCCACCAACCCCGCTTGCGACACCCACGATGATTCCCGCTGACAAGAGTCCCCGGTAGGGCCAGGCAACCGGTGCGCCGCGATCAGCAGGAGCGCCGAGATAGGCCAGAGCGAAACCTGTAGCCCCCACCAGTGCCGCAATGAACCCTCCACCGACCTCATAGTGCCCCCGCCAGAACAGGTGAAACGACAGCAAAATGATGACCGGGGCCGCCCACCGCGCGACAACACGAATGGGCAGGGTGTTATCAACACTGCGCATCAGGGCTGTGCCCACCCACGCTTTAAGATTCGGGGTGCGCTCGGGGAGCATGGGGCGGGTTGCCAAAATACCCATCAGCACAATGCCGGCCACAGCGATGACCGTCAGTTCGCCAAACGTGTCCAGTGCGCGGTAGTCCACGAGGATCGTGTTGACGACGTTGGTTCCCCCGGTGTCGACATAGACCTCATCAAGAAAATACTGCCCGACCGGCGACATGTCGCGCCTACCCGTGAAGGCAAGAGTGACCGCGGTCGCAGCCACCCCCACCGCAAGGGCGATGGCCGCCGTGAGTGCCTGGCGGACTCGGGCCACAGGATGAAAAACGGCGGGAAGTCTGCGCAAAATAAGCACCAGGGCCACCACCGTCAACAGCTCGACCAACAGCTGTGTCACGCCGACGTCAATAGCGCCAAGCGCAAAGAACCACAGGGCAACCACAAACCCTGCCCCACCAACCAGAATGAGGGCGGTAAAACGTTGGCGGGTGATAACGGCCGGCACGACGACAACCAACAGAAGCCCCAGCAACAAAGCATCGGTCCATGGCTCAGCCTCTTGAATTACGGCTCCAGCCGACGGCGCGGTAGCAATGGCAGCCGCCGCAATGAAGCCAATCAGAATCCATGGCGCAGCGAGGTGGGATGAGGGTGCGTCGGTGCGTGTTGCACTGCCGATGCGGATTCCTAAAGCGATTGCTCCGGTGCGCAACGCCTCCACCACGCCGATGGCGGTGAAGGGCAAAATACGCCGCTCAAGAATGCGATCCAACGGGCCTCGCAGAACAATAGCCAGCGTGCCCAGAGCAATGATCGTGACCGACAGCGCAAGTTCGATTGTCAACCCGCCAAAAAGCGCAAAGCTTGCGCGGTACGGTTCCCCCGCAGCGGCGCTCCCCGCAGCACCCATAATGGGGTGCAGCACAACGATGGCAGGGCCCAAAATCAAGCCCAGAAGAGCAGGGACCAATGCTGAGCCGATAAATGCCGGTGATGCTTCCGTCACCTCTTCGGGCATGCGCTGAGTGTCCAAGTCCTCATCAACGCGGTGTGTTCCCCGATAATCGCTAAAAGCGCCCAGCAAAATCCGACCCGTGTAGGCAAACGTGGTGATTGCCCCAATCACCGCAATAGCGGTGAGTAGCGCCCCGAGCCAAGCCGGCCCTCCGGGCTCCAGCATCTGACCGAGCAGGTACTCCTTGGAGATAAAGCCCAGCAGAGGAAATACTCCGGCCATGGATAACCCCGCAAGCAGCGTGGTGACGAAGGTGACGGGCATGCGTGCCCACATCCTCCGCAGCAATCGAATATCACGGGTGCCCGCCCGCCTATCGATAACGCCCACGATCATAAACAGCGACGCTTTGAACAGTGCATGGGCGAGGGTGTAAAGCGCTGCCGTGGCGAGTGCAGTAGGCGTCCCAATGCCTATAACAGCGACAATGAGCCCCAGTTGGCTCACGGTGGAATATGCCATGATTTCTTTCAAATCGAAGCACCGCATGGCAAAAATGGCACCCATTACCGTCGTCAGGAGACCCGTCGAAATCAATATCGATTGCCACACAATGGTTCCACCAAGCGCGGGAGAAAACAGCAGCATGAGATATATGCCGGCCTTCACCATGGCTGCAGCATGCAGGTAGGCGCTGACTGGTGTGGGGGCCACCATGGCGTCGGGTAACCACATGTGGAAAGGGAACTGGGCTGATTTTGTCATCGCAGCTAGCGCAACCAGGACCGCAATACCGGCGGTGAACCCAGGGTCAGACACCCACACCTCATGGACAAGAGCCTCGCTTACGACGGTCGTTCCCGTTCGCACCACAATCAGGACCACCGCAAACAACAGCGAGAGGCCACCAAAACCGGTCACCAGGAGTGTGCGGACCGCAGGCCCGCCTGCCCGGTCCCCGGAGCGGTTGATGAGGAAAAAGGAGCACAGTGTTGTGAGCTCCCAGAAAACGAAGAGCAACACCAGATCATCGGCAAGAACAAGGCCAGTCATGGCAAAGGCGAAGAGCAGCATCCAGGTGAAATACCCGGTGTGCGGGTGGACGATGCGTTCTGTCATGTAGCGGGCCGAGTAGGCCATAACCAGCGCGCCAATACCCAAAACAATAATCAAAAACAGTGCAGAAAGGCCATCAAGCCGGAGGCGCAGTGCAATATCGAGGCTCGGAATCCACGGCACGGCTTCGCGGACAACGCCCGTCGCCTCAAGAACTTCTGGCACTCGGAGAGCTACCACGAAGGCGAGGGCTCCGAGCCCGGCGGCGGCGAGCCAACCCGCGTTTCGACCGAGGAACCTGGTTGCCACTATCGTGATCGCGACAACAACCAGCGTTCCTCCAAGAATCGCGGTGAGAGTCACAAGCAGCCCTTCACACAGCGCAGGAGAAAAGATGAGCGCGAGAACGTCATGGTCTCCTCATTGTCGGGCTTTCCAGTGTCTCGCACACCGCACAACACTTCCGTGGAGCATATTTCTCTGCTCCACGCGCCGACCAGGCTTCCCGGCACTCCCTCCACAATCCTATCGGTCACCCCTGCGCCGAGCTGTCAGGTCACACCGGGAGCGAACGCGGAGAAATGCTTTCGGCGCTAGGCACCTCGAGACCTCGCCAAACGCGTGAGCGCAATCATGCGGGACGTGGCGCGAAGGTACTTTTTCCGATACCCGCCACTCACCATGGTGTCATCAAAAACCTCGTCAAGCGCCACACCGGTATTCACTATCCCTACCCGCGCGTCATAGAGCCGGTCGACTAACGCCACCAGTCGCAGGGCTTGGGCTTGATCATGAAGTTGGGCAACGTCGCTCCAAGCCACAGCAGCTAACCCCTCGACAAGGCCCACGAAACGGCTGGGGTGGATGGTGGCAAGATGTTCTATCACCTCACCAAAACGATCCACCGCAATGGCGCCCCCGATGGATGCTACGACGGTATCGAAGTCAGCATCGGAGGTGACCTCCGCGTGTCCTTCAAAATCCCGCTTTCTATAATCCTCACCATCGATGGGAATGGTTTCGAACTTGTCGGCGAGTGCTGTGATTTCTCTCAGAAAATCTTCGGCCGCGAAACGTCCCTCGCCCAGCGCTGCCGGTGGAGTGTTGGAGGTCGCAGCCAACCGGGTGCCAGAGGTAATAAGTTCTCCCAACAACCTCGACATGACCATAGTGTCGCCGGGATCGTCCAGCTCAAACTCGTCGATGGCAAGAAAGTCTGCGCCACGGAGGTGATCAACGGCACCCCGATAGCCGAGGGCTCCCACAAGGGCTGTGAACTCAATAAAGGTGCCGTAGTAGGTCCGACCGGGAATACGGTGCCACATTGCTGCCAGGAGATGGGTCTTGCCCACCCCAAAACCACCATCAAGATAAATGCCGGGTTGCACAGGCGCACCCTTCGCGCTTGCTCCCCACTTTTTGGCCACTTTGGCGCCACCTTTTCCGGAGACAAAGGCTTGCGCCCGTTCCCTCGCAAATGTTTGCGAGGGGAACCGCGCATCCGGCACATAGTTCTCCAACGTGGCGCCCCGGAATTGTTCCGGGGGCACAAAGTGTTTCAGCATCGCATCGATGGACATTTCCGGGTGGCGATCACACAGGCTCACTCGGGTGTGACCCTTCGGGGGGTGCTCTGACATCAGACTCGCTTCGTCACATTCCCCGATACAATTCAGGGGGGCCTGGCAGAATAAGATTCCAGCGTAACGGGCAAAGATGAGAGCCTGAGATGAACCAAGGAGTAACAGTGCCAATAGCCCACGACCCCACTGCAAACCTTGCCTCCTACGCCCACCCCGAACGTTTGGTCACGACCGCATGGCTAGCGGAAAATCTCGATACTCCCGGGCTGGCTATCGTCGAATCTAATGAAGACATTTTGCTCTACGACACCGGACATATTCCCGGTGCAATCAAAGTGGACTGGCACACGGAACTGAACGACCCTGTTGTTCGGGACTACGTGGATGGGGAAGCTTTCGCGGCCCTTATGTCGCGCAAGGGAATCTCCCGCGATGACACGATTGTCCTCTACGGGGACAAGAGCAACTGGTGGGCTGCCTACGCGCTCTGGGTGTTCACCCTTTTTGGCCACCGAGACGTTCGACTTCTCGACGGCGGCAGGGACGCTTGGATTGCCCAAGACCGGGGACTCACTCGCGAGGTTGCCACGAGAGCGACAACCGAGTACCCCGTCGTGGAACGCAATGACTCTGACATCCGCGCTTACAAGGACGAAGTCCTCCCCCACCTCGGCAAACCGCTAATCGATGTGAGGAGCCCCGAGGAGTACACGGGAGAGCGCACCCACATGCCGGCATACCCCGAAGAAGGTGCCCTGCGCGGCGGCCACATTCCGACCGCAAAGAGCATTCCTTGGGCTCGGGCCGCCAACGATAACGGCACTTTCAGGTCTCACGAGGAACTCCATGACCTCTACGTCACCCAACAGGGGTTCGACCCTGGCGCTGAAGTCATCACGTACTGCCGCATTGGCGAGCGCTCGAGCCACACGTGGTTTGTAATGAAATACCTGCTCGGGTTCGACTCGGTCAAAAATTACGACGGCTCGTGGACAGAATGGGGTTCCGCAGTGCGGGTTCCCATTCAGACAGGAAACATTCCAGGAGAAGCCCCCTAAACCATGCCTGAGTCCCCCGACAACCTGCCCCCGACGCTGGCAGCAATTCGGGAAGAATTTCTGGAACTCGATGTTCCAGATCGTCTTCAATTGTTGCTCGAATACTCAGACTCCCTCCCAGAAGTACCGGAGGGGACGGTAAATCCCGAACACTGGGAAAGGGTAGAAGAGTGCCAATCCCCCGTTTTCATTGCTGTAGAGGCAGACGACACTCAGGTGCGTATTTTGGCAACTGCTCCTGCTGAGTCGCCCACCACGAGAGGCTTTGCTTCGATTCTTGTGCACGGGCTTCGGGGCTTGAGCGCGCAGGAAATACTCGATACTCCACCAGACTTCCCTCTGCAATTAGGTCTCCAAAACGCTGTCAGCATGTTACGCCTTCGAGGGATGTCGGGGATGTTGTGGCGAATAAAACGGCAGGTCGAAGAAGCTCTCGCCCGGTGACAGTGCATCAGCTGTTTCCCACTCCCGGCCTCGCTTTCGACCTGACAGAGCCCCTCGCGCGGGACTCCTTCCGGTCACTCTTGCAACCAGGCGCACCCGAGTGGATGAGGGCCACCATGGTGACCACCTCTGGCGGTAACACCGCAGGTCCCGATGGCACCAGTAACAGCGTGACACGAGGCCTGGACCGAGAGATTCTTAACCTTCTGAGGTCACTGGCCGATGGTGTCGTGGTGGGAGCGGGCACTCTGCGAGTTGAGCGAATTCCTTACCCCACAGCTTCCCCACTGGTGATTCTCTCCGCCCGTGGCGACATTGCGACCCATAACCTCGTCCCCACGGCTGACGGGGATGATGACCTTGTAGTGATCACCACAGAGCAGGGAATCGCCACCGCCAAGAAAAAGTTGTCGGGTATCCGTCACCGCATTTTCATCAGCCCCGAAGCCTCACCACCCGAGGATTTAGCCCAGCACATCCGTCATATCTTGGGCGCTGGCCATCTCCTCATCGAAGGAGGTCCACAAGTGTGGAAACTCTTGGCTCCGGTGACGGATGACCTGTGGCTAGCAGTGGTTCCCCCCCCATCGAGCAACGCCGAGGGGATGCCTGGATGGTGGCCACGAGGCTCAGGCGACTGGGAGCTTGGCTCCATGTTTACGGACGAGGCCAAAATGCTCTATTTTCTCCACCGCAGACTCCGCGGCGCGCCCTCAAAGCCCTAACGCGCACCCACCATAGTGTTAAAACGTGGATGTAAAAGACCCCGAGACAGACGTGCCCGCAGAATTTCGTGATGCGCTGGCGTCAATAACTTCTGTGGCCTTCCGACCCGAACTGCGGGTCTTTGAAACATCTGCGCCGCAGGGCCTGGCCCCCTTCCAAAGCGCCTGGGCCGCCGATGTCGAACCCGGTCACACCAGCGACGACCACGAGTACGGCACCGGTCGCCTGGTTTTTCTTTGCGACCCAAGCCGCCCTGAAGCTTGGAGTTCTGTCTACCGGATGGTGGTCTTTGCCCAATCCCCCATCGACCAAGATATGGGCTCGGACGAGTTCCTCCCTGATGTCGCGTGGTCATGGTTGATTGACGCCCTCGACACTCGCCAAGCGCAGTATGTGCGATCCGCAGGAACAACCACGACGGTTCTTTCCACCGGCTTTGGGGACTTAGCCTCTGAGGGCTCTGGAGCGCAAGTAGAGGTGCGGGCGTCGTGGAGCCCCACCACGAGTGATCTTGGTCCACACCTCGAAGCGTGGAGCGAATTTGTCTGCATGTTGGCGGGTTTTCCGCCCACTGACGATGGTGTCTCCCACCTGCAGCCGGGCCGCCGTGCTGTATGACTGATGGTGAAGAGGCCGCCGAAAAGCTGCCTGACGCAGAACTCACCGCTTCGATTGTGTTGGTGGAGACTGGTGATCAGTGGCGCGCGGCACTTGATGATCTTGCCGGGGGCGAAGGCCCTCTCGCGGTGGATGCGGAGCGCGCGAGTGGATTTCGGTTTTCCCAGCGCGCTTATCTTGTCCAGCTTTATCGTCACGGGGCATCGAACTACCTCATAGACCCCATCGCGCTTCCTGACCTTTCGGCTTTGACAACTGAGCTGGGACACCTGGAATGGATTATCCATGCTGCTCACCAGGATTTGTCGTGCCTGCGCGAGGTGGGCATTGACCCTCTCCACCTTTTTGACACTGAGCTGGCGGGCCGTCTTGTGGGGTTGGCGCGAGTAGGACTTCAAGGTGCTGTGGAGGACCTGATGGGCCTCGCCCTGGCAAAAGAGCACTCCGCGGCGGACTGGTCAACCAGGCCTCTCCCCTCCTCTTGGCTGACCTACGCCGCCCTCGATGTTGAACTTCTTCCCTCGCTTCGTGACATTATCGCTGCCCTTGCCGAGGAAAAAGACCTCTGGGAAGTCGCTCAAGAGGAGTTTCAGGCCGCACTTTCCGCACTGCCTTCCCCCCCGCGTGAAGAACCCTGGCGCCGCCTTTCTGGTCTTCACCAGGTGCGAGGGGGAAGACAACTCGCTGTCGCTAAGTCGCTCTGGGAAGCCCGGGACTCATACGCCCGAGAAATCGATCGAGCCCCGGGACGTTTGGTTCCCGACCGATCACTCGTCGCGGCGGTCTTGGCTAATCCGACGAGCCAGCGGGAGCTTGCGGGAATTAAAGCTTTTCACGGTCGAGCATCGCGAAGCGAGCTTCCTCGGTGGTGGGCAGCCATCGCTGAAGGCCTGGCAACCGAGGACCTCCCGCTGGCCAGAGCTCGCTCCAATGGCCCGCCGCCACCGCGAATGTGGGCGGACAAAAACCCAGAGGCAGCTGTTCGTCTCAGTGCGTCAAAGGAAGCGTTGGAGGAGGTCTTCCAGGAGACAGGAATCCCTGTTGAGAATCTGCTCACCCCGGACCACCTGCGACGGGTGTGTTGGTCCCCGCCAGAGGATCTTTCCCTCGAGTCACTCAACGTCGCCCTGAACGCTATGGGGGCGCGAGCTTGGCAGCGAGCAAGAGTGGTGCCGCTGCTTCTCAAGGCTTTTGTCCCCCAGGACCAATAACCTCCTCGCTGAGCTCTAGTCGGATTGTGGAAAGACGGAAAGCGCACCCCGAGTACGGCATAGTTCCGTAGCATGGAATCCTCACAGGCGAGAGGTGTGTCATGAAACACGAGCAAATCGTATTTGTTGATGGAGTGAGAACTCCCTTTGGGCGAGCCGGCGAAAAAGGAATGTACTGGCGGACTCGCGCGGATGACATGGTTGTGTCCGCCATAATCGGGCTTCTGGAACGCAATCCCGGCATTCCCCCCGAACGCATCGACGACGTTGCTATCGCAGCGACCACCCAACAAGGCGACCAAGGCCTCACCTTGGGCCGCACCGCGGCAATTCTCGCGGGACTCCCCCAGAGCGTTCCTGGTTATGCGATAGATCGCATGTGTGCCGGAGCGATGACGGCTGTAACAACTGTGGCTGGCGCGATTGGCATCGGTGCCTATGACATTGCTCTTGCGGGCGGGGTGGAACACATGGGTCGCCACCCACTGGGAGGAGGCGTTGACCCCAATCCTCGCTTCCTGTCGGAAAAACTTGTCAGCCCTGACGCTCTGAATATGGGCGTTACCGCTGAGCGACTCCACGATCGTTTCCCCCAGCTCACCAAAGAAAGATCCGATGCTTTTAGCCTGGCGTCTCAAGCACGAGTGGAAGCGGCCTACCAAGCCGGACATATCCAGCCAGATCTTATTCCTGTCGCGCTGCGCACCGACGAGGGATACGGCCTTGCCACAGAGGACGAGGGTCGTCGCCCCAGCACCACAATGGAGGGTTTAGCGGCGCTCAAGACTCCTTTCCGTCCTCATGGCAAGGTAACTGCCGGTAACGCGTCGCCACTCACCGATGGCGCCACTGTGGCCGCTATGGCATCCGAATCCACAGCGAAGGAACTCGGTTTGGGTATCAAAATGACGATGGTGTCTTTTGGTTTTGCCGGAGTCGAGCCCGAAGTGATGGGGCTGGGGCCCATTCCTTCGACGCAAAAAGCACTGGAGAAAGCAGGCCTGGGAATAGAAGACATTGGCTTGTTCGAATTGAACGAGGCGTTTGCCGTCCAGGTGTTAAGTTTTCTTGACCACTACGGGATAGCCGATGACGATCCCCGAGTGAACCCCTGGGGTGGTGCCATCGCTGTGGGACACCCGCTAGCGGCCTCAGGTGTGCGTTTGATGATTCAGCTTGCCCGCCAGTTCGAGCTCAACCCTCACGTTCGCTACGGCCTGACAGCGATGTGTGTGGGGCTTGGCCAAGGCGGAAGTGTGATTTGGGAAAACCCTCACTACCAAGGAGTGAAATAAATGGCTGATAGCGCTATTGCACAGTACGACTCTCTTGATGTGAGTCGACTCCTTGAGCATTCACCCGATGAGGTGATCACCCACTCCTACGTTCGCCACGTCCCTCTTCCCAGCACGGGTGGAACGCTGGCGTTGGTCACGTTGGATAACGGCAAAGATCACACCCGACCAAACACTTTGGGCCCTCACAGCTTGGTGGAGCTACGCGACACATTGCGCGACCTGCGCGACAAGGCACAACAGGGAGAGGTCCATGCGGTAGCAATAACGGGGAACCCTTTTATCCTTGCTGCAGGCGCAGACCTTTCCAAAGTTGGCGACATCCCCGACGTCGCCACAGGCCTCACCATGGTGCAGCTAGGGCATCAAACGTTGGGACTTCTTGGCGAAATGGGCGTTCCCTCGTTCTGCTTAATCAACGGGTTGGCCCTCGGCGGCGGATTGGAAGTCGCCCTCAATTGTGACTACCGAACGCTCTCCAGCAGCGCGGCCGCTCTCGCGTTGCCCGAAGTGTTTCTGGGTCTTATTCCTGGATGGGGTGGCGCGTGGCTGTTGCCGAACCTGATTGGCATCAAGAACGCTCTCACAGTCGCGATAGAAAATCCTCTCAAAACGAACCGGACGCTCAAGCCTGCTCAGGCGCTGGAGATGGGTATCGCCGACGTCATGTTCCCCCCAGCCCGCTTCCTCGAGGATTCTGTGCGATGGGCTGACCTGGTCGTAGCGGGAATAGAAAAGGTCACAAGACCCCACCAACCCGGCATCATCGAACGCAACACACTGTGGCCTGTGGCCATTAATGTCGCGCGAAAGAGCCTTCAGGAAAAAATAGGAACCGTCGCTCTATCCCCCTACGCTGCCCTTGATCTGCTCTCAGCGGCACGCTCATCCACCAAAGCGGAAGGATTCGCCGCGGAGGATGCGGCGTTAGCGAGTCTCATCGCCGGAGACCAATTCCGCGCCAGCGTCTATGCGTTCATGCTGGTCCAAAAACGCCAGAAAAGTACCCCGGGCGCCCCGGATAAGGAACTCGCGCTTGCGCTGAACAAGGTGGGAATTGTTGGCGGAGGCCTCATGGCGCGCCAGTTTGCGCTTCAACTCCTTCGGCGCCTTGAAGTGCCCGTCGTCATCAGCGATGTCAGCGATGATCGCGTCGCTGCAGCGGTGAGCTGGATGAAGAGCGAGATTGAGGCCCTGCACGAGAAGGGCCGACTGCACACCGACGCGCTCCAGAAACTGTCGGCGATGATTATGGGCACCACCCACATGTCGGATTTCGCAGACTGTGACCTCGTCATTGAGGCCGTGTTCGAAGAACTCTCCGTCAAGCAAGAAGTCTTTAGCGAACTGGAGAAACACGTCCGGCAAGATGCTATTTTGGCGTCGAATACCTCTTCACTCTCGGTTGGCGATATTGCCAGCGTGCTCAAGCACCCTGAGCGGATGGTGGGGATCCACTTCTTCAACCCCGTCGCAGTGATGCCGCTAGTGGAAGTGGTCTCAGCTGCGCACTCCTCCGACGCGGCGGTGGCCACAGCGGTTAGCGCGGTGCGCAAACTCGCCAAGACCCCCATTGTCACGACCGACACCACGGGCTTTGTGGTCAACAGGTTGCTGGCGAAACTTCTCGGCGAAGCTATGCACGCCATCGAGAGTGGCACACCCTATGAGGTGGTTGATGAATCAGTCCAGCCTTTGGGGCTGCCGATGGGACCTTTTGAACTCCTCGAACTTGTCGGGCTTCAAGTTGGCGCGCATGTGCTTGATACGCACCACCGCGCGTTCCCAGAGAGATTTTTTGCCAGCGACGCTCTTCGCGAACTCGTCAAGCAGGGCTCCATCTTCGAGCGCGATGGAAAGAAAAAAATCAAGGGCGTTACCCGCGATGCTCAGGCTCTCATTGGCTCAGGTGAAGGGTATTCCGCCCAGGAGCTCCGCGAGCGAGTCCACCATGGACTCGCTGACGAAGTGTGGCGGATGCTGGAAGAGGGCGTCGTCGATAGCGCCGAGGATATTGACGTGGCCATGATTTTGGGAGCTGGCTGGCCTTTTCTTATGGGAGGCCTCACTCCTTACCTCGATCGGTCGGGAGCGAGCGAAGAAGCCCGGGGCAAAACATTCCACACCCCACCCATTCGAGGCGTCGCTTAGAGCGTATCCTCGGCTCCCCGGATTACCGATAGAGACTGATTGACAGAGGCTTCGTCCGGAAGTGGACGCGCAACGGGGACTTTCATTCCCATCACCTGAGCGACAAGATTCAGGGCAATGTTTTGGGCCGTCAGGCCGGTTTCTTCGAGGATTTCGTTCCTCGACGCGTGATCGAGGAACTCATCAGGAAGGCCAATCTCATCTACCGCGGTGTCCACCCCGGCAGCGCGCAGCTCCTGGCGAATGCGCGTTCCTATTCCGCCCACCCTCACACCATCTTCGATACTGACAACAATGCGATGGTCACGTGCTAACTCAATAATGCTTGTGGGAACCGGCACGACCCATCGTGGGTCGACCACGGTGGCTCCGATGCCCTGATCAGCAAGTCGATCCCGCACGTCCATTGCGAGCGCTGCCATGGGTCCGACAGCGACAATCAACGCATCTTTGTGGGCAGCTTCAGCAAGGACATCTACCCCGTCTGCCGTTCGTCGAACCGCCTCCAGCAAAGGGGACACCGATCCTTTGGGGAAACGCACGACGGTGGGGGCGTCGCTGACGCCAATAGCTTCCCTTAGCTCTTCTCTCAGGCGTTTCGCGTCCCGAGGAGCGGCGAGACGAATATGGGGAATAACTTGGAGAATTGATAAATCCCACATGCCATGGTGGCTAGGGCCATCCGGGCCAGTGACTCCGGCTCTGTCTAAGACAAAGGTTACGCCCGCTTTGTGAAGGGCGACATCCATCAGAACCTGATCGAAAGCGCGATTGATGAAGGTGGCATAAAGAGCAACGACGGGGTGCATTCCGCCATACGCGAGACCCGCAGCGCTCGTCACGGCGTGCTGCTCCGCGATTCCTACGTCAACAACTCTGTCGGGGTAAGCGACCGCCATTTTGTTCAAACCGGTGGGGGCAAGCATCGCTGCGGTAATCCCCACGACGGACGGATTGCTATCAGCAATCAGCACCATTTCGTCCGCAAATACACTCGTCCATGAGGGTGCGTCAGCGGACTCCAGCGCCTCGCCCGTGAGCGGATCGATTTGTCCCACAGCATGGAACTGATCCGCCTCATCGTTTCTCGCCGGAGCGTAGCCGCGGCCTTTTTCGGTAATGACGTGAACAATAACGGGGACACGGCGCTGTTTTGCCTGTCGCAAAGCGTGTTCGATATCACCGATGTTGTGGCCATCAATCGGGCCCAGGTACTTGATGTCGAGGTTGGAATACAGCGCATCATTGCCGGCGAAGCGAGAAAGGAAACCCCGTATTCCCCCGCGTAGCCCACGGAAGACGGCCCGCCCTGACGCGCCAAACATTCCAAAAAAACGTTCCGTCGCAGTCTTAAATGCCCGGTAAGAACCTTTTCCTCTGACGTTGCCCAAGAAGCGGGCCATGCCCCCGATGGTGGGCGCATAGGAGCGACCGTTGTCGTTAACGACGAGGATGAGGTTGCGTTCATTGTCGTGAGAAATATTGTTCAGCGCTTCCCAGGTCATTCCCCCGGTGAGCGCCCCGTCCCCGACGACCGCGACAACGAAACGATCCTGCTGTCCTGTCATGTGAAAGGCGCGGGAAATTCCTTCGGCCCAACTCAAAGAACTTGATGCGTGAGAGCTCTCCACGATGTCGTGCTCGGATTCCCTGCGCTGAGGGTACCCCGCAAGGCCACCTTTTTTCCTCAGCAAACCAAAATCTTTGCGGCCCGTCAGGAGTTTGTGAACATACGACTGGTGGCCGGTGTCCCAGATAATGGGGTCGCGAGGAGAATCAAAGACGCGGTGCAACGCAATCGTGAGTTCGACCACACCCAGGTTGGGGCCTAAGTGTCCCCCCGTTTTAGAAACGTTCTCTATGAGGAATCCGCGAATATCCGAGGCCAACTCTCCGAGTTGGCGCTCGCTCAATCCGGTGAGGTCGGCTGGGGAGGAGATGGAATCGAGCACGGACATCTTCCTACCCTAAACGCTGAGATGTTGAAGTAGGTGCAAAGACCCTGAGTGACTCCCTACAGAAGCTGGCGCAACACATACTGAAGAATTCCACCGTTGCGGAAATAGTCTGCCTCGGCAGGGGTATCAATCCTGACCCGTGCTTCAAAGGTCACCGGGTCGCGTTGCTTGGCCGAATGGGCCGAGCTTGTGGCGACCACGTGAACTGTGGCAGGAACGACGCCCGCGTTGAGGGTCTCGATACCGGTTATAGAGAAGCTTTCCGTACCATCAAGGCCGAGTGAAGCCGCACTCTCACCTTCGGGGAACTGAAGAGCAATAACACCCATTCCAATCAGATTGGACCGGTGGATTCTCTCAAAGCTTTCGGCAATAACGGCCTTCACTCCTAGCAGAGTGGTGCCTTTGGCCGCCCAGTCTCTGGAGGAACCCGAACCGTACTCTTTGCCCGCCAGAATCACCAGAGGCACTCCCGTGCTCTTGTAGCTCTCACTCGCGTCATAAATAGCCGCCTGGTCGCCAGCAGCGGTGGTGAAGTCGCGGGTAAACCCTCCCTCCACGCCTTCAAGCAGCAAATTCTTCAGACGGATGTTGGCAAAGGTCCCACGAATCATCACTTCGTGGTTGCCGCGCCGAGAACCATAGGAGTTGAAATCGACGCGGTCGATACCGTGTTCATTGAGATAGCGACCGGCGGGAGAATCCGCCTTGATAGAACCCGCAGGGCTGATGTGATCGGTGGTAACCGAGTCCCCTAGAAGGGCAAGCACTCGCGCGTCGACGATGTCAGTCACGGGCGCAGGTTCCAGTGTCATGCCGTCAAAATATGGGGGTTTGCGGACATAGGTTGACTCGGAGTCCCACTCAAAGGTGTCTCCGGTGGGGGTGGGCAACGAACGCCACCGCTCGTCGCCTTCGAAGACGTTTGCGTACTGTGTGGTAAACATTTTGGTGTCGATGGAGGAATCGATGGTGGACTGAACTTCATCGGCGTCAGGCCAGATGTCGGCGAGGTACACGTCGTGACCTTCAGAATCTGTGCCGAGAGGTTGGGCATCAAAATCAAAATCCATCGTCCCTGCAAGTGCGTAGGCAATGACGAGGGGCGGACTCGCCAAATAACTCATCTTCACATCCGGGTTAATGCGACCCTCAAAGTTTCGGTTTCCTGAAAGAACCGCCGTCACCGCGAGGTCATTGTCATTGATGGCCTCAGAGATTTCTTCCGCCAAAGGTCCAGAGTTTCCAATACACGTGGTGCACCCATATCCCACCAGATAGAACCCGAGAGCTTCCAGGTCGCCCATCAAACCCGCTTTTTCGTAATAATCGGTGACCACTTTTGACCCTGGCGCCAGGGAAGTTTTCACCCATGGCTTTGAGGAAAGACCCTTCTTTACAGCGTTTCTCGCCAGAAGTCCCGCAGCGAGCATGACTGACGGGTTAGAGGTGTTGGTGCAGGAGGTAATGGCTGCAATGGTCACCGCTCCATTAGCAATCTCAAAGTCTTTCCCACCGCTGCTGACCCCCACCAATTCACGTTCGCTGGAATCAGAAAGGAAGTCGACGAGGTCGCGGCCGAACGCGTCCTTGGCTTCGGTCAGCTCAATACGGTCTTGAGGGCGTCTGGGGCCCGCAATGCTTGGCACCACGGTGGAGAGATCGAGCTCCAAATACTCGCTAAAGCGCGGCTCAATATCCACGTCATGCCAGAGGCCTTGGGCCTTTGCATAAGCTTCCACCAAGGCGATCTGTTCGGCGGTGCGGCCTGTGAGGGTGAGGTAATCCAGCGTCACTTGATCGATGGGGAACATCGCGGCAGTAGAACCAAACTCGGGGCTCATATTTCCAATGGTGGCGCGGTTCGCTAGGGGAACCTGAGTCACTCCAGCACCGTAGAATTCGACGAACTTTCCGACGACCCCATGCTGGCGCAACATTTGCGTAATGGTGAGGACGACGTCGGTGGCGGTCACTCCGGTCGGGATGGCACCCGTCAGCTTGAAACCCACAACACGAGGAATCAGCATGGACACGGGTTGTCCGAGCATTGCCGCTTCCGCTTCAATACCGCCCACGCCCCAGCCCAGGACGCCTAAACCGTTCACCATGGTGGTGTGAGAATCAGTACCCACACACGTATCGGGAAACGCTTGGACAACTCCATCGATGTGTTTGGTGTACGTGACTTTCGAGAGGTTTTCAATATTCACCTGGTGGACTATTCCCGTTCCCGGGGGCACCACCTTGAAGTTGTTGAAAGAATTTTGGCCCCAGCGCAGGAATTGGTAGCGCTCGCCGTTGCGCCCATACTCAATGTCCACGTTTCGTTCCAAAGAGTCTGGTTGACCGAAAAGATCGGCGATTACCGAGTGGTCGATGACAAGCTCTGCCGGCGAAAGAGGATTTACCTTCCCAGGATCTCCTCCCAGTTCCACAATCGCTTCGCGCATCGTGGCGAGGTCAACGATGCAGGGAACTCCGGTGAAGTCCTGCAGCACCACGCGTGCAGGGGTGAACTGAATTTCCGTGGCTGGCTCGGCTTTTTCGTCCCAGTTGCCCAATGCAGAAATTTGCTCACCCGTGATGTTGGCACCATCTTCAGTGCGTAAAAGATTCTCCAACAAAACTTTAAGGCTAAACGGTAACGTCTCGTGTCCGGGAACAGCGTCAACCCGATAAATTTCAAAAGTCTCTTCACCGACGCTCAGGTCAGCTTTTGCGTGGAAACTGTTGAGTGAACTCACGGGGACTCCTCACGGGGCAGACGCCCACTTATCTTTATGTCGAGATAAATCCTATCACTCAGCCTTGTCTCGCTCGCGGTGAATGACGGAGCGAAAAAAGAGCCAGGTGAACCAGAGGCCCGCAGCGTAGAGCGGTATCCCGAGAACAAGCTTTGCTATCGCCAGGGCACCGACCTCGCCCGCCGCATAAAGCGGCAGCTGGACTGCAAGTCGCGTCCCAAAAATACCCACCCACATCCAGGTTGCGACGAGCCCGATGCGACGCACTGCTGCGTCCTCGCGCCAGCCAGAGTGGCCACGCAACACGGCCACAATCCACCCCACCAGCGGGCGCTTCACCAGTAGGGACACCACGAGTGCGAGAATCCACACCGCGTTGACCCAGAACCCCAGTAAAAAATTGTCTTCTGCCCGGCCCGAGGACAGCGCAACTAACGCCGATGCAGAGATGCCCACAAGGCCCGCAATGGCAGGAAGAACGGGGCTTCGCATCACAAGTCGAGCCGCGATGAAAAGGACGGCCATGACCACCGGAGCACCAACAGACAAGAACACATCGGCTGTGATTGTGTAGACGGTGAGAAAACCCACACCGGGTGCGAGAGACTCAACCAGGCCACGGCCTTTACCCACAGCGGACCACAGAGCCGCACCACTGGGCGCTTCGCCGGGGGAAACCAGACCGAGCTTGGAGCCTTCTGCAACCTTACGAGCAGCGTCCACAAATCCAGGTTCTGGAACAGGATCTGGCATCTGTTTAACCTGCGCCTTGGGTTTCAGCATCTCCCGAAGCAGGAGGGACGCGAAGAGGAAGTAAATCCCGCGGAGGCATGGGAGTGTCTCCGCGAACTACCACAACGCTGTGAATTATGGAGTACATCGCCTCGGCAGCACCATCGTCTGTTGCAGCGTCTCCGCCGATGACCGCGCGGAGAAACCAGCGAGGTCCATCGATGCCGACAAATCGGACGGCACGGGTCCCATACTTGCCCTCGGCCTGCACCGGCACGACGGCTTTAAGTTCGGGACCAAAAGGGCCATCAACTTGGGTGACAGTGCCGCCTTGAGTTTTAATTTGTGCCTCGATTTGGGCTCTGATTCCGTGCCACAAGCCACTGGAGCGAGGAGCCGCAAATGGCTGGAGTTGGAGAGTCGAACCGTAACTCTCCAGCGTGACAGCCACAACGCGGTCTTTGGTCTTGTCCACTTCCAACCGAAGCAACATCCCTCTGCGGGGTTCAATCCGAAGGCTGCCTAAGTCAACAGAGGGCTTGATTGCACCGGCTTCATTGTCGTCAAATGGCCCCGAAGTCGCCCGGTCTGCGGGTGCGGACTTTTCGTGCTCGCTGTCGCCAGCGTCGACGCTCGTAGAAATATCACTCACCAGGACACCCTAGTGTTTGCCGACGCCAGTTGAGCCAAATCCACCCTCTGAACGTTCAGTTCCCGGCAGCTGGGCCACGGGATGAAAAATCGCATGGGCCACCTTGTGAACGATGACTTGAGCAATCCGATCACCGGGATTGACAGCAAATTCCTCGGTGAGGTCATGATTAATCATCACGACGCGTATTTCACCCCTATAGCCGGCGTCGATGACGCCGGGAGAATTCACCAGAGAAACACCGTGTTTCAAGGCCAGGCCGCTCCGGGGCACCACATACGCCACGTACCCATCGGGCAGGGCGATCGAAACCCCGGTATCGACAAGGGCCCGCTCGCCGGGGGCCAGAATATGGGCCGACGTGGCCTCAAGATCAGCGCCTGCGTCGCCTGGGTGGGCATACCGCGGTGGTCCTCCCAGGACAAGAACATCGACTAATTGCTTGGTCACAATCCCCAGGGTATACGTGGTGCAATAGGGGAATGCTGTCCTTCCGAGAGAAGCTCGCCCCCGCCTGGTGGATTGTCCTCGCAGTCGGTTGGGTAATTCCCGCGACCACGCTGGTGTTTTTGCCGCTCAACCTGGCTCTTGGGGTGGGAATCGGGGTCACACTGTGGGCAGGAGCAGTGGGCCTGCTATGGGTGGCGTCTCCCACAATTTCGCTGGAGGGCGAACACCTTCGAGCAGGGCGAGCCACGGTCGAGTTGCGGTTTGTCGAGAATGCTCAAGCTTTTCGTCTCGATGCTGCTCGCGAACAGCGCGGAGTGGCTCTTGATGCACGGGCGTGGCTCGCCATTCGAGGGTGGATTGACCCCGTTGTCAAGGTCAGCCTCAACGATCCCGAGGACCCCGCACCCTATTGGCTTCTTTCCACACGGCGACCGGAAGAGTTCGTGGCCGCACTCGAGAAGGCAAAGCAGACTATTTAGAGCACTCCTGGCACACTGAGCCTAATTTGGTGTCGTGGTCGAGCTGAGAACGGTGTTTCACTAAGAAGCACTCGACACAGGTAAATTCGTCGGCTTGTGGCGGAAGTACCACCACGTCGAGTTCGACATTTGCTAAATCTTGTCCCTCAAGTTCGAGCGATCCCAGGTTGTCAGCATCGTCAGAGTCAACAACGCCGGAGAGTTTGTCGGGGACTCGCTCTTGCAAAGCCTGAATGGATTCGGTGTCCTCTTCGGTTTTACGGGGGGCGTCGTAGTCGGTGGCCATCGTAAGCTCACTCCCTGTTAGAAAAATAGGTGGAAAGTCGGGTGACAGTTTGCCGGGCAAAGCTGACAATTGCCAAACTCTATGCCCTCAACGCGCTACAGAGTAACGCCCAGGACCGACTTCACCAAACGCCACACCCGAAATATCACGAAAACCGGGCCAAAAGCGTGCAAAGCTAACGGTGCATGCACCGAAAGAAAGGCAGCCGTGATGAAAATGCTCAGCGTGGTAGGGATCGAAAATGACCACCTTGTGTTGGTCTCAGAAGACGGTGAAAGATTTCACGTCCCCCTTTCAGGTGCTCTCACGAATGCCTTGCGACGGCCAATCCCGCCTTCACCCGGTGCCCGCAGGGTGAGCCCCCGGGATATCCAGGCCCACATTCGTCGCGGTCTCTCCGCGCAACAGGTGGCCGACCTCACGGGGGAAAGTGTCGACTACATCGTCAAGTTTGAAGGTGCCGTTGTCGCAGAACGGGCTTTTATCGCTGACCAGGCGCTTGGCGTCCCGGTCACAACGCGCGCGGGAGGGGAAACCACCTTCGGCCAATCTGTTCGGAGCCGTCTGGCTGCAATCGCTGCAGCGGAGGAAGGATGGAGCGCCTGGAAGGAAGAATCTGGGTGGCACCTTGAGCTCGTTTTTCACGAAGGGGAGCTCGAACATCGCGCCCGATGGTCGTTTGAGCCCCGAAAGCACCTGCTGGAGCCACTCAACGACGATGCCGTCGTACTGTCTCGGCACGAACCTATGCCCACAACCCTGATTCCTACGTTGTCTGCTGTGGCCGAAGAAGAAGAGCCCGATCGTTTTGATTCTCAAATCTTTGAGAATTCTGACCTGGGTGCCACGGCGCCGCTTCTCGAGCCTGTCTCCTACGGGCGCAGCAGCCAAGATGAGAGTCGAATGGCGGACACTGCGGACTTGCTCGAGGTGTTGCGCAAAAAGCGCGGCGAGAGGGAAGCAGCCTCCGACGGGTTCGACGAACCCTCCCGCAACACTCACCCCTCTACCGGCGGCATCCGACTCGTCGACGATGAAGATGATGAAGCAGAAGAAGACCACCAAGCTTTTATTACCCCCATCGGACTAAAACGGCCCCCCGATGACGATGATGATCCGACCCCTCCTCCGGTGGGCAAAAAGAAGCGTCCCGAAATGCCTAGCTGGGACGACATTGTCTTTGGCGCCAGGAGCGACGACGACCCCGCTTAGCCCCAGGCCCCGAGCGGGATAACCGGTATTTCCCGCTCGCGTTGGGTGATAGATCCGTGTTGCCCCACCATTGCAGCGGACATCTTGGAAGCCGTAGGGGTGTGATAAATCGCGAGGGACCCGACACAGAGAATCACGATGTCGCCGATACGTTCGACTACGCCAGGGTCCACAGGCCCCAGCCAGCCACCGTCAACAAGTTCCTGCCGTGTAACAACGTGTGCTTGATCCCCGAGTAATTCCCGCCACTGTGCCACCAGCGAGGCCAGGGAGGCGCCAGGCGCGAGATAAAGCTGTGGGGCGCGAGGTTCCCCGGCCCAAGCCTGCACACCCTCCAGAAGGGGCGAGGAGTAGTCCACAAATATTTTGTCCTCGGGTGGGACGTCCACCATGCCGTGATCGGCTGTGACGATTAACCCTTCTTCGGGACCTAGCAGACGGTCTAGCTCAGACACCCACCCATCGAGCTCTTCGAGCCGGTGCAGCCACGAATCAGACTCTGAGCCGCTGGCATGGCCTGTCCTGTCCAGAGCGGGCCAATACAGGTACCCCAAAGCGCTGTCATGGCTATCGAAAAAAGACCTGAGGTTGTCGAACTGCTCGGTCAGCGACCCTGTTCCTGCAAAGTTGGAGCCTCGCCACACTGCCTTGGTGAAGTCGCTGTGCTCAAACCGAGGCTCACCCTGCGAAAGGGAGGGAATTCCCAGTGCTTGCGCTTTTTGAAACAGCGTGGGGACCCTCTGCCAGGTGGCTGGATCAACGAGGGGTGACCAGCTCTTCAGGTGATTAATGATGTCGCCGCTCACCGGCTCCTGGAGGGAGTAGCCCACAATTCCGTGCTGCCCGGCACGCACCCCGGTCGTCAACGTGGTGAGCGCGCTAGCCGTCGTCGACGGGAAACCCGAATCCGCACTGAGATCTCCGCGGCGCCACGCCCTCATTAGCCCCCGTGCGTGGCCAGAATTTTCGCGCAAATTTTCCGCACCGAGGCCATCGACGAGCAAAACTGCGGCTTTCTTGACGGGAGAAAGACCCAGTGGATTATCCTCAGCTTGCAGGGCGAGAAGACAACTCGACAGGACATCGGCAAGCCTCACAGGGGCAATCGGTGAGACCAGTACCATGATGACAATCCTATGACTGTGCCCACTTCACCTCCCCAAACCGCGCCGACCGAACGCATTGTTGATGTTGAACTGACCGACGAAATGCAGGGCTCCTTTTTGGAGTACGCCTATTCCGTCATTTATTCCCGAGCCCTTCCCGACGCTCGCGATGGTCTCAAACCTGTTCAGCGAAGAATTATCTACCAGATGTCCCAGATGGGACTGACCCCGGAAAAGGGGCACGTAAAGTCCGCGCGCGTCGTGGGAGACGTCATGGGCAAGCTTCACCCCCACGGGGATTCAGCCATCTATGACGCGCTTGTCCGGATGGCCCAACCCTTCTCGATGCGTATCCCGATGGTCGATGGGCACGGTAACTTTGGCTCCCTTGACGACGGGCCAGCTGCCGCCCGGTACACCGAAGCCAGGCTGCGCCCGGAAGCCCTCGCGATGGTCCAGGATCTTTCCGAAGACGTTGTGGATTTTATTCCCAACTACGACAACCAGCTAACCCAACCCAGCGTGCTCCCCGCCGCTATCCCCCATCTGCTCGTTAACGGAGCAAGCGGCATTGCGGTGGGAATGGCGACAAACATGGCCCCGCACAATTTGGTCGAAGTTATCGCTGCCGCCCGTCATCTGCTCGAGCACCCCGAATCTACCCTCGGGGACCTGAGGACCTTCATTCCTGGGCCAGACCTGCCCAGTGGCGGAACTATCACGGGCATCGAGGGAATATCGGACGCCTACGCCACTGGCCGCGGAAGCTTCAAAACACGGGCGAAGGTCAGCATCGAAAACATAGGGCCGCGGAAAACGGGTCTCGTCGTCACCGAGCTGCCCTACCTCGTGGGGCCCGAACGCGTGATTGACAAAATCAAAGACGCGGTGACGAGCAAAAAGCTCACAGGAATCAGCGATGTCACCGACCTCACCGATCGCCATCATGGACTCCGGCTCGTTATCGGCGTCAAGGGCGGGTTTGACCCCGCCGCTGTTCTCGAGGAGCTCTATCGCTTGACCCCTCTGGAGGAGAGCTTTTCCATCAACTCCGTCGCACTTGTTGAAGGCCAACCAAAAACGTTAGGGCTTCTCGATCTTCTGCAGGTGTATCTTGATCACCGGGTTTCCGTGGTGACGAGGCGCTCTCGCTTTCGCCTCAACCATCGCCAGGAACGCCTTCACCTTGTCGAGGGGCTCCTGGTGGCCATCGGGGACATTGACGCCGTTATTTTAATCATTCGGTCTTCAGAAGATGCTGGGGCGGCACGGGAGAAACTCACGGAGGTTTTCAGCCTCTCCGTGGCACAAGCGGACTACATCCTCGACCTGCGGCTTCGCCGACTGACCAAGTTTTCTCGCCTGGAATTGGAAACTGAGCGCGATGCGCTGCTGGCAGAAATTGCGCAGCTGAGCTCCTTGCTCGCAAGCGAAGACCTGATCAAAGAAACTGTTTCCGGTGAACTTTCAGACATGGCTGACAAGTACGGCACTCCCCGACGCAGCGTCATTTCTGGACACACCCCACCCGTAGTTCGCTCCACACAGATCCACAAGGATCTGGCGATTGCCGATACGGCCTGTGTTGTTGTTATTAGCGCCTCCGGTAAGGCAAGCCGAGTGTCCTGGTCCGGCGGTTCGGGGGGCGTTCCCGCCAAGAGACGCGCCCACGACGCGGTGATGGCTCAGGTTTCCACGAGTATGCGAGGACGCCTAGGAGCACTCACCAGCACCGGCGTGCTCCACATGTTTCACCCTTCTGATGTGCCTGAAGCTCAGGCCGTGAAACCTCAGTGGGGCGAGGGAATTGTCCTGTCGGACTATCTGGGGCTCAGCAAGGACGACGGAGCGATTGTGGGGGTGTTTGCGCTTGATAACTCCAGCATCATCATGGTCGGAACCACTCGAGGGGTGGTCAAACGAGTCTCGCTGGGTGACCTCGGCGACAAGACCCACTACCCCCTCATCGCTCTCAAAGCCGGCGACCAGGTCGCAGGAGCTTCGCTTGCCCCCGACAGCCACCACATCGTTCTTGTCACTTCTGCCGGCCAACTATTGACCTTCTCTGCTGCGGAGGTGCGCCCGCAGGGCCTCGCCGCGTCGGGAGTAGCTGGAATCTCACTGCCCGAAGACGACCGGGTGATTTTTGCTGGCGCGGTGAAGCGAGAAACTGCACACGTCATCACGATTTCGGGTTCCACTGCGGTTCTGCCCGGAACAGAGTCCGCGAGGGTCAAGCGGAGCGTCCTCAAGGACTTCCCCACCAAAGGTAGAGCTACCTCGGGAGTTCGAGCTCACTCCTTCTTGAAGGGGGAAGATGTGCTTGTCGGCGCGTTCGTGGGCACCTCCCCGCAAGCGCTGGGAGCCCGTGGTCACGCTATGGAGCTCCCCGAAGAGATATCCAAGCGCGATGGCTCAGGGTCACTCGTGGAGGAGTCTTATGCGGCGTTAGGCGTGCAAATTTTCTAAACGTCGATGCGTTCTCTCGCCAGCCCAGGACCCTGAATGATGAAGTCCCTCCGTGGGGCGACATCATTACCCATCAGTAGCTCAAAGACCGTTGATGCCGCTTCGGCGTCGCTAACTCGTACCCGCCGAAGAGTGCGATGCTCACGATTCATCGTGGTCTCGGCCAACTGGTCAGCGTCCATTTCACCCAGACCTTTATAGCGTTGCAGGGGCTCGCGGTAGGTCTTCCCCGCGGCTTCGAGAGCTTTCAAGAGGCTTTTTAGCTCGTCCTCTGAATAGGTGTAAAGGATTTCTGAGGGCGCTCGGCCTCGGGCATTGACAACGACGCGATGGAGAGGAGGTACCGCTGCATAAACGCGACCTGCGTCAACCAATGGCCGCATATATCGGAAAAACAGCGTGAGCAGTAACGTGCGAATGTGAGCGCCATCGACATCAGCGTCGGACATGATGATGATTTTTCCGTAGCGAGCCTGGCTCACATCAAAGGTTCGACCTGAGCCAGCTCCGACGACCTGAATGATGGCGGCACATTCGGCGTTGTCCAACATGTCCTGAACGGATGCTTTCTGGGTATTGAGTATCTTGCCTCGAATAGGCAAAAGAGCCTGGTGTTCACTGTCGCGGGCAAGCTTCGCGGTGCCCAGTGCCGAATCACCCTCGACGATGAATAGTTCACTGCCCTCGGTTTCTTTACTGCGGCAATCGACGAGCTTGGTGGGAAGCGTCGACGCCTCCAGCGCGTTTTTGCGCCGTTGGGTATCCTTCAGCGCCCTCGCAGACACCCGCGTTTTCATTTCCGCCACAATTTTTTCCTGCAGCAGCG
>Ga0335398_10002346_pt1 | contig 30142 bp, 23 predicted proteins | sample BON03_FD_205742 | JGI IMG/M metagenome (GOLD analysis project Ga0335398, IMG submission 205742) | Freshwater microbial communities from Lake Bonney liftoff mats and glacier meltwater in Antarctica - BON-03 (spades assembly) (version 2) | ecosystem: Environmental > Aquatic > Freshwater > Ice >... | reverse complement strand
GAAAGTCCCAACCCGTACATTGCCCAGTAAGCATGGTATTTTTTGTAGTATGGGAAATATTCGTCCTCCGTCTCCAAGACTCGGAAATAGGTGTAAAACTCATCTTTATTGTAGGCATCTTTTCCAAAAAGTAAGCGGTCTTGATAGTTGTTAAAAAATTCACTCGCTCGTTTTGGCTGTCTTCCAAACTCAGCGATTACAGCTCCAATTCCAAAATTTACATTCGGATATTTATCCAAATGACCTCCAGCCTTATCCAGATCATTAGCCATCCAACCCATGTGTGCATTAATAAATGTCGTCCTGGGATGCTTCGCAAAAATATGATGCTGTTCTGCCATAATCTGCTCAAAAGGCGCTGGATTGGTATCTGATCGCTTTCGATTTGGATTCAGCTTCAGCTCCAGCCAACGCTCATTATTGGCATCCATTGGCTCCCAAAACTGGGAAGGATCCGCTGAATGAATGATCACCGGAATACCTAATTCACCTGCTTTGTCCCATACAGGATCCAAATCAGGATGATCTACAGGAACTCGGTTTCCATGGATATCTTTCACAGAGAAGCCCAGACTTTTATAGATTTTCAGACCAACCGCACCGGCAGCTACATCCTCTTCTAATTCTTTGACCGCTATTCGACTCCAATTCTCATCACCGATTCCAGCAAAATTGATATTGGTAAAAACCATAAATCGACCAGGGGCGTGGGCTTGAAATTCCGCTAGCATGGCTTTAATATATTCCTGCTGGGTATTACTATCTCCTCTGCCAAATCCTCTGCCACTCAAATTGACCATCACTCCCATATTGATTTCATCCATTTCGGAAATCAACTTATCGATTCTAGTTTCGTTGATTCCACCCTGATGACTATGAATATCAACGAAAGGAAACTTTGCTCGAGTGACAATGTGCTCAGGCACCTTCAAGGTAGAAGGAGGATTATATTTTTCAAAACTCATCTCTTGGGCAAGAATTGAACTTGCCATGGAACTAAGAAAAAATACAACCAATACTGATTTTATGGATTTCATAGGATGAGATTAAGTTTAGAAGTCTCTGAAACAAATAAACAAAGGCTTCTCTTGTCGAGAAGCCTTTGTTGCATTACTTAGTAGTTCCTCCGTCAATGATCTGTCCAAAGAAGATTGCATTGGCGTATATTTTATTTGTACCAAACCAGAAGGCCCGAAAATTCATATTGTCTGCGAATCCAATTATTCTACCTCGACCCACTCCCGAAATCCGAACTACTCCACTATTTTTGAGAATTTCCAGATTTGATGGATGTACATATCCGGAAGCAAGTGGAGAGTCCGTGTAAACCACAGGATTTGCATAGGGATTCTCGGAAGGCTCCATAAATAAATTATCATTTCGGAAAGTATGGATTGCCGAACTTTCGTAGCCATATCCGATCGGGTGAGTAATGTCCAGTTTGGCATTGAAGATGGCTCCACCTGTTACTTTGGCTCCTGTAGTGTTTTCATAGTCTGCATAGCTTTTTTGCAAACCCTTCTCTGGTGCAGCTCCTTCTCTGAAGGTAAAGTTACCTACTTCATTTTGAGCGAGAAAACGTAAAGCTCCACCTTTGGCCACTAAAGTCCCGCCTTCAGAGACCCACGATTTTAACGTTGCTGCTCCGGCTTTTCCCAAAGAATTATATCGCCCATCAGGCATTAGAATCACATTATATCGATCGAGGGTATTTCCTCCAATCGCATCCATTGGCAGCAAAGTCACCGGCATCTCATAGCGCTGATCAAGCAAGTGCCAGATTTCTCCAGCTTCGTAGCTATCTACTCCGCCATCAACCAAAAGTGCGACTTTCGGAATATTCAGCGGCGCCATGGTAGGCGAGCCTAAGTTTGCACCAGTGGTGTAGCCACTCGTCAGTGCATAGATGTCCACATGTGCTCCTTCAGCGATTTGGGTAAGTTTTTGATGCATTTGCTGCGGATTCATCTTGCTTTCGCCAGTTCCAATCAAGAGTGTTCCCCGACCAAATTCTTTTCCTCCCGGCACTCCAAAACCAGCTTGGGAGACGCGGACCAAAAATCCTGCTTCCATCAAATCGTATGCAGCTTTTGGCGCATAGTAATCTGACCATTCCATCGCATATTGATAAGCTCCAGCATTTCCAATTACTTTGCCGGGCGCTAGCTCAAGTGAAGATTTAGAGACTTCAGTTACATTGGCAAGATTCAGAATTTTGCTATTCAACGCCATATAATCTAGGTTGAAAGCCATGGGATAAGTCCAAGCTGAAATATCATAGAACAGACTATCCTGAAACGTAGTACGTGTCTCAAACATTGCCTTGATCAATCGATATTGCGGCTGATCTGCTGGCACGATATAGGCGTTTTTGCCTTTAAACTCTTTCCCGTTTAAAGTGATATCCTCATTAAGACTAAAGACCTTGATATTGTGCTGAATGATTAAATCTGCCAAGTGAAAACTTCTGGCATCATCGTCCTTACTCCCAAAAATGTATGCCTTATTGACATCAGCAGCAGTTTCTGTAGCAATGCCTTTGTAGAAATCTTTCATCCACTGATTCAGTTCCACTCGCATTTCGTTCGCTGCTTTGTAGGAAGAAAGGTTGGCGGTGAATTGGTTTCGGATTGTAAAGGGAAAGCTCAGCATCCCGTTTGCACTTTCCTGCAAATGACCTCTGGAACTCGCCTGCTCAAATAGAATTCCTATCGAACCCTGCACATCTGGATAAGTGGAACCTTTTCCATAGTAGAAATCATCGTAATTCTCTTTATTGTAATAAAGCGATCCCATTTCGTCCAGTGCTTTTGCATGGTAGGTTCCGATTTTCTCGGTCAACTCAAAATTCTTAGTCGGAGTGAGTGGGTGCATTCTGGAAGGAACTCCAGGCTGAAAGAAGAAAGTGCTGTTGGTCCCCATCTCGTGAAAATCCAAATGAACATTTGGAAGCCATTCCTGAAAAATCTTCACTCGATTTCTTGATTCGGGGTGCTGCACTGGAAGCCAATCGCGGTTAAGATCAAACCAATAATGGTTAGTTCGTCCTCTTGGCCAAGCTTCATTGTATTCCAGGCCATTTGGGTCACCGTTCAAATTGTAGGCTTTATGCGAATTCACCCATGAAGCAAATCGGTTTAGACCATCAGGATTGATTGCAGGATCAAGCAGCAGGACGATATTTTCCAATTCGCCTGCAATTTCATTTGCTGCGGCAAAATGATAAGCTGCAAGTAAAGATGCATTGGCACCGCTTGGCTCGTTTCCATGGACAGAATAGCCCATAAACATGACCACGGGCATTTTCTCAATATCCAGAGAAGAGTTTGGATCCCGTAGTTTCACTCGGTCCACCTTGATCTGATCGAGTTTAGAGAGGTTGGCAGGAGAGCTGATCGTCAAGACTACCTGAGGTCGCTTCTCATACGTCCTACCAGTTTCTTTGATAATTACCCGATCAGATGCTGCTGCGACAGCTTTCATGTACATCACGAGTTGGTCATGTGTCACATGCCAATCGCCTACTTGGTACCCCAACACTTGTTCCGGGGTTGGAATAGCAGGGTTGTAAGTATATCCCTTTGGGAGGTAATAGGAAAGATCCACCTGAGCAAAGCCCGTAAGGGTCAAGAAAGATAAAATCGTAGAAAACAGAATTCGCTTCATAGAAATAAATAGTTAAACTTTTCCTAAATTGTTATAATTTTTCGATCCAATCACTTAATTTAGGTTCAGTGGTAAAAATAATTGAAGAACAGGAATGGATTTACTGACTCCGGGATATTGGTTGATTTATTGGCAGGTTACAGGATTTGCTTATATTGGATTTTGGATATATGCACTATTGCACCTAGTGAGTTCTGAGTTCAGGGATCCTCATATGAAATTGATCTGGGCATTAATCATCATTTTCGTGCCTTTTGGAGTATTTTTATATCTGGCAAATTCAAGACGAGGAAGAAAACGAGGTTTTAGCCCTGACTTTTCAAAAATTTCTAAAACTGAAAAAACATGATGTTATCCTTTGTTTAGAATCTTAGAGGTCGGTTTTTGCTTATTGCAGGGGCTTTAAGCGCTATTTATTTTATTTTGATGATCTATTGCATAGAAGATATGATAAAGTCTGAGTTTAAAGACCCCAGCATGAAGCTGATCTGGATCATCATCTTATTTGCCCAATTGATTGGGACATTAGTCTACTTGATTTTGGGAAAAAGTACTAAATCTTTAACCTATTGATATGTTTGGAATTGGAATTATAGGACTTGCTATCTATGCTTACACCATTTACGATGTCTTGATTAGCAATTTCGCAAGCGATACAGATAAGTTGACCTGGGTGTTGATTGTGATCTTGTTGCCTTTTTTGGGGACGATTCTATGGTTTCTAATAGGAAGAGGAAAACGGATCGGCTGATCTCTATTTGAAGATATCCTTTGCTGCTCCTTCCAATTCCGGAAAATCAAACTCAAAACCTGCTTTCTGAATTTTCTGTGAGGATACTCTAGTTCCACCGAGCACCATGGCTGCCATCTCTCCCAGGGCTAATTTCAATGCAAAACCAGGGACTCCAATTCCAACGAAAGGCCTTCCTTTCGCTTTGGCGGCTACTTTAGTCAGTTGATAGTTTGTAGCGGGATTAGGTCCTACGGCATTATAAATCCCTTGCAGTGTGGTTTTTTCCACCGCAAAGACAAATAGTTTAGCAAGGTCTTCGATATGAATCCAGCTCATCCACTGATCGCCCGAACCTAAAGGAGCTGCTACTGGTGGTTTGAGCATCTCACCCAATGCGCCTCCTTTCGCGTCTAATACTATTCCTATTCTAAGCATCACGGTGCGAAGATGGAGCTCCTCAATTTTTTTTACCTCCTTTTCCCAAGCCACCACCACTTTAGCCAAAAAATCAGTTCCTGATTTGCCAGCCTCATCCACCAGTGTAGTTCCTGTATTGAATCCATAATATCCCACCGCAGAAGCTGAAATGAATACATCGGGCTTGGAATTCGCCATTGCGATATGCTCATGGAGCAGTTGCGTGCTATCCGTACGGGAATCTAAAATTTGCTTTTTACGATCAGCTGTCCATCGTTTGTCTGCAACACCTGCTCCGGCTAGATGAATGATGCAATCCGACCATTCGATACTTTCCTGATCAAGCTCTTTCTTGGCTATATCCCACAGAAATGATTGTTGACCTTGGCTACTTCGACTCAACCAGGCCACCTGGTAGCCTTTTTGCTCAAGCAATGCAGTGATCTGCTTACCAACGAGCCCAGATCCTCCTGTTATTAAGATATTTTTCATGATTTCAGCTTAGGGGTGATAACTTCTAAGTAGGGAAAAGGTTGGTCAAATCATTTGTTCACTCCCATTCCTAGTTTGATTAATTCCAATTTCTATTCCTAATTTGTCTTAAACTTCTAAAAAGAGCTAGTGAATATCCTGATTCTAATTAAAAATTTATTGAGATGGGTTGGTCTAGGAGGGCTGGTGGGTCTTCTTTCAGGCTCTGCCTCTGCTATCTTTTTGATTGGATTAGACTGGGCGACAAATTATCGAGAAGCTCATCTTTGGATTATTGCCTTCCTGCCATTGGTTGGATTCGCCATAGGTTGGACATACTTAAGATATGGAGAAAAATCGGTGGAAGGGAACAACCTTTTGCTTGAAGAATTATATCAAAGCAAAACCCCAATTCCTCTTAGAATGACTCCTCTAGTGCTGCTGGGGACTATTTTCACCCATTTATTCGGAGGTTCAGCGGGTCGAGAAGGTACCGCCATACAGATGGGCGGTTCCCTAGCTGATCAACTTACAACGCTTTTTTCACTGGCTGAAGCTAATCGAAGATTACTGTTAATTGCCGGAGTGGCAGGAGGATTTGCCTCTGTGTTTGGAACTCCCCTTGCTGGGGCAATTTTCGCATTGGAATGGATGCTCCATCGTAAATTTGAATGGAAATCTCTGTTTCCTGCTTTCTGGACGGCATTTATTGCACATTGGGTTTGTATGTATTTATGGGGAGTAGGTCATACTGCCTATTCGATTCCAGAAGTCGCCCCTCATACCTTAGCCAATTTACTTTGGATTATTCCTGCTGGTGTCGCCTTCGGATTGTCGGGGAGATTATTTGCCCAGACTACCCACTTTTTTTCTCGTCAGTTTTCAAAATGGATTTCTTATCCACCACTCAGACCGGTCGTTGGTGGACTATTGATCGCGCTAGTTGTGTGGTTTTCGGACAATACAACCTACATCGGATTAGGAGTACCCAGGATTTTGGAAGCATTCGAAACTCCTCTTCCCTGGTACGACTGGCTTGCAAAGACAGGACTGACAGGCCTTACGCTTGGGGCTGGATTCAAAGGCGGGGAAGTAACTCCGCTTTTCTTCACTGGGGCTACCCTGGGCAATGCTTTAGCTGCCTGGATTCCTTTACCTTTAACATTACTCGCAGGAATGGGCTTCGTAGCTGTTTTCTCTGGAGCGACTAATACACCCTTGGCTTGTACTGTAATGGGAATGGAATTATTCGGCTATGAAGCCGGAATTTTCTTAGGCCTTTCTTGCCTGATTGCATATTTTTTCAGTGGAAAATCAAGTATTTACAAGTCACAAAATTTAGAAAGTAAATTCCTTCTATTTCCGGAAAAGACCTACATTTCGGTCCTCAAAAAGCACTTTAAGCGGGCAAAATGGGAAAACTCAACTTGGTCTCCCGCCAAGAACCGAATGAAAAAAGTCTTTCCAATTTTATCTAATCCTGATAAGAATCTAATTCTTAACAGAAGAATAAAAAATCTCATTGAGTCACTGATCAGATATCTGAGTTTCGGCGCATTTGGATTGTTTGTTTATCATCTCGGTTATGCACCAAGCCAGGAAAGCTTAGAAATAACTTCCAAGATTTCCTCTGTGTTTTTATTTCTTCTCGGAATTCTGATGACGCTCAAAACACTAATGTCGAGCGAGTCAATCAAAAACCGCGGGCCAATTTTTGAGCTAACAATCGCTTTTTTTTTAATTGTCATGACCTTTGTCCGTTGGGAAATCTTTGGAGGAGATTTTTCTGAAAGTGCACTCAATATTTCGAAGCGTTTTTTTATCCTAAACATCCTTATCATCGTCCTCTTTTTCATGGAGCTCGGCAAGTTAAGTTTGATGGTAAACAAACTGAAAATCAGCCCTTCGTTAGTTTTTATACTTAGTTTTGTAGTCTTAATATTCACAGGTGCTGCTTTGCTTAGCCTCCCCAAGTCGACTACAGTACCGATTACTTTTATTGACGCCCTTTTTACATCAACTAGTGCGGTTTGCGTGACCGGATTGATAGTCGTCGATACGTCGTCTGTTTATACCGTATTCGGTCAAACAATCATTATGACCTTATTCCAAATAGGAGGTCTGGGGATGATGACCTTTACCAGCTTCTTCGGATTCTTTTTCAAAGGAAGTTTATCAATAGAGAATAGCCTTTATCTGAAAGATCACATCAATGAAAACAACGTCGGAAAAATCGGGTCGACCCTTGTAAAGATTATAATTTTTACGATTGGCATCGAATTGATAGGCACCATCTTAGTGTATCAATTGACCAGTCCGGAATTATTTACAAATAACACCTCCCGATTCTTTTTTGCCCTGTTCCATTCAATTTCAGCTTTTTGCAATGCTGGCTTTTCCACGCTTTACAACGGACTTTATGAGCCAGGATTCCGTGATCTTTACACTATGCATTTGGTCATTGCTATTTCAATAATTCTGGGAGGGATCGGCTTTCCAGTATTCATTGGCTACTACGAATATCTAAAGCGGGTACTAATTGGAAGCGCCAGACAACTCGCAGGAATTGAAAAATACACACATACCCCGAGAGTCTCCAACATCAATACGAGACTAGTAGTGTACACCACCAGCTTACTTTTGGTAGTTGGGTTTATAGCCTATTGGGTTTTTGAGCAGGAAAATTCACTGAAAGGATTAAGCACTTACGGAAAAATTGTCACCTCTTTTTTTGGATCGGTAACCCCAAGAACTGCAGGATTCAATACAATAGATATGACTACTTTGGCTGCGCCTACTGTTCTTTTTTATCTCATCTTGATGTGGATAGGTGCTTCCCCAGGCTCTACCGGAGGAGGATTAAAGACGACGACTTTTGCTGTAGCTATTCTCAATACCTGGAGTGTCGCGACAGGAAGGCAGCGAGTTGAAGTTTTCGGAAGAGAAATAAGTGGCGAAACTCTCAGAAAATCTTTTGCAGCAATTGCACTCTCATTTCTGGTTATAGGATTTGGCGTATTTTTAATTACGATTTTCAATCCTGAGCTGGAGCTCATTGATGTAGCCTTTGAGGTATTTAGCGCGTTTGCAAGTGTTGGCCTGAGCCTAGGCATCACTGCAAAACTGGGCACGGCAAGTAAAATTGTAATTATGCTTGTCATGTTCTTGGGCAGGGTTGGAACTATTACCATTTTGGTTGCCATTTCTCGAAAAATAGGAGAGCAGCAATACCGATACCCGGAAGAATCAGTAATTATCTCTTGATTAAATCAATATGAAATATACGATCATAGGAATGGGAAGCTTCGGAGCTTTTCTCGCACAAAGATTGACCGCATTAGGACATGAAGTAGTCGGTGTGGACAGTAGACCAAACAGAATCGAACTGATCAAGGATAAAATCACTCATGCTGTAGTGATGGATGCGACAGACCTTCAAGCTGTAAAAACTCTTCCCATGAGAGATTGCGATGTGGTCATCATCGCCATTGGAGAAGATGTGGGGGCGTCTATTATGGCGACTGCTATTTTCAAGCAAATAAATCCTAAAAGGATTATTGGTCGGGCAATAAATGCGCTTCATGAAACCGTAATCCGGGCCATTGGAGTGGATGAGATTATTCATCCTGAAGAGGAGACAGCTCAGCGGCTTGCGACAAGACTTGGGCTGAAAGGAGTATTGGACTCTCTGGAAATTTCGGACGACTACAATATCGTAGAAGTGAAATTGCCCAAAAGGTATATTGGACTTACCATAGTCGAATCGAATATCCGGGATGAATTCTCCCTCAACATTCTTTTCACTATCAAAATGAAAGAAAAGTCAAATCTTCTGGGAATGAAGTCCCTGAAAAAAGAGGTGGAAGGGGTGATCAAGCCAGATTATATATTTTCACAAGAGGATATACTCTTGATTTTTGGAATGGTCAAAGACATTCGCAGATTCCTGGATTTAGAAAGTTAATCGATCTTTGACCCACAATTTTTGCAAAAATTATCCTGGGAATCCACACCATCTTGTCCGCAAGATGTACAGGTTTTTATATCTTCGGGTGTTTTTGAATTTGAGATTTTTGACATCTCAGAAGTGATGATTCCAGTTGGTACGGCAATAATCGCATAGCCCAGTAACATGATCAGCGAGCTCGCAAACTGACCTAAAGGAGTGACTGGGTAAATATCTCCGAACCCCACTGTGGTCAATGTCACAACAGCCCAGTACATCCCTACAGGAATACTGGTAAATCCATTTTCAGGACCTTCGATGATAAACATCAGCGTACCCATGATGAGGACAATGGTGAGTACAAATGCAATAAAAATCAAAATCTTATGAAAACTAGCCTTCAAAGATCGCGTCAGATATTCTGCCTCTGAGACATATCTGCCCAGCTTCAATATTCGGATCACACGTAGTAATCTAAGTGCCCTTACGACAGAGAGCAACTGGGAATCCAGTACAAAAAAACTCAAGTATGAAGGAAGGATAGCCAGAAAATCAACCACACCGAAAAAGCTAAAAACATATTCTTTGGCCTTTTGGGACAGCCAGATACGCAGTAAATATTCAAGAGTAAAAAGTATCGTAGTGATCCATTCCAGCCTTAAAAATAACCATCCATATTCTAATCGGAGACTAGCCACTGAATCCAAAATAACAATAAGAATACTTCCAAAAATCAATATCAGCAAGGCGATGTCAAATGCCTTAGATGCCCAGTCATCTGACTCAAAAATAATGTGAGCCAATCGCTTTTTGGTAATTTTCATGCTTTAATTTAGAAAATAATCTCCTTTTTACTAATCCAGGTAATAGACCCGCTTCACCCTCGTACTAATATTGGTCAGCAATTCATAGGGGATAGTGCCGATTCGATCCGCCAAATCCTTGAGCGAAATATCTGGCCCATAAATGATAGCTTCATCCCCCGCCTGAGCTTCAATTTGCGAAATGTCAACCATTACCATATCCATGCAGACATTGCCGATTACTGGAGCCTTTTTACCCTGTATCAATACATAACCCTTTCCATTACTAAATCGACGATCGTAGCCATCTGCGTATCCAATGGAAAGAGTTGCTATTTTACCCCCATTTGGCAGACTTCCCTTCCGAGAATAGCCTACCGTTTCCCCAGGATCTAGTATTTTTACTTGTGAAATGGTTGTTTTCAAGATTGAAATCGGCTGAAGCGCATTTCCAAATCGGCCTGTCACCTCCACACCATAGAGCCCGATTCCCAAACGAACCATATCAAATTGATACGCTGGAAAAGCCACAATTCCTGCCGAGTTTAACGCATGACAAATAGGTGAATAGTCTAATAATTGAATGATTTTTTCCTTCATTTCATTGAACTTCTCAAGCTGACTCAGTGAGAAGTCCGTGTGAATTTCTTCATCTGCACCTACCAAATGCGTGTAAATGGATGCAATTTCCAATCTGGGATAAGCTCGGATCAGGCGCCCTAATTCTTGCATATCTCTCATTTCAAAACCCAAACGATGCATCCCAGTATCCAAATCCAAATGGATTTTCAGTGAGGAATCTTGGTTCATGCACCATTCTGCCAAACTTTGATAAAAAGAAATTGAAAAGACTACAGGCTCCAAATCAAATTCTTGACACAGATAAAATGACTCTTCGGCAGGGTTTAAAACCATAATTGGTAAGCGAATTCCTTCTTTCCTTAAGGAAACTCCCTCATCGGTAAATGCAACGGCCAAGTAATCTACCCCCAGAGTCTGAAGGTGATTGGCGATCTCAGCCGCCCCTCCTCCATAGGCAAATGCCTTTACCATAACCATGACTTTCGTGGTTGGGTTAAGCTTTTGCTTATAAAAATTTAAATTATGGGTCAGTGCGTTAAGATTGATTTCCAAAGAAGTCCCGTGAACTCGTTGCTGTAGACGGTTCACAATACGTTCAAAACCAAAAGATCTAGCTCCAGTAATCAAGATTAGATCATTGGCAAATGAATTTGGATCTACCCCAGAAAGTAGCCCTTCTGTGGAATCGAAGAAGCTAAATTTTGAGCCAAGCCCTTTTTCCAGAAGCTTGACTTCGATCCCCACACCATAGATTTCATCAAATCGACAGCGATCAATCAGCGCCAGCACCTCTTGGTACAGCTGCTCAGGACTACCCTGCTGAAGCATATCTGATATAATAAGAATTCTTTTACGCTTTGGTCGCTGTTGCTGCATAAAGTCCAATGCAACCTTCAGCCCCGCCAAATCATTGGTATACGTATCATCTATAATCAAGGAATCATTGATGCCAGGCTTCAAGGTAAGCCGCATATCCACTGGCTTGAGGTGATTAATTCCTGACTGAATCAAAGCTGGATCCTGACCTAGAGTAAGGGCTGCGATGATGACGTGTGTGATATTTTCCAGTGATGCTGCATCAGAGAATGGGAGTCGAAAGGTATTTGTGCTTAAGTCGTCTTTCATTAGGATCAGTCGGGAATTCCCAATGCTTACCTTTAGAGATCTGGCGTAATTCGTACCAGAGCGGTCCGACCAAGCAATTCTTCGATCAGGAGAGAATTGATTCTCCATCTGCTGCTTGACATATTCTTGGTCATTACAATAGATGATTAGGTCAGCAGCTTGAAAAAGCACTAATTTTTCAGAGAGCTTAGTAGTGAGATCCGAGAATCCTTCTTGATGGGCTGTCCCAATATTTGTAAAAATTCCTAGATTTGGTCGAATCATCGTGGCTAGTGCATCCATTTCTCCCGACTTGGAGATTCCAGCCTCCAGAATGGCTACCTGATGATCTGCTTTAATACCAAAAATTGAAAGGGGAACACCGACCTGAGAATTATAGCTCTTAGGACTTTTTGCTACCGCATAGCTTTGACTTAAGATTTGCGCCAACCATTCCTTTACGATGGTTTTCCCATTACTTCCGGTAATTCCAACAAGTGGTGCTTTGAATTGCTCTCGCGTATGTTTTGCGATTAGCTGAAGCGCCTTTCTCGTATCTGGCACCAACAGAAATACTTGCGCGGGATAGTTCTTTTCAAGTTCAACCCCTGATTCCATAGGTACTAAAAAAATATTTACTCCAAGCTCAATCAATGCTGGGATAAAACTTTCTCCTTTTGCTTTAGCACCTTGAAGGGCAACAAACAGCGTTTTTTCCGGACTATAAATCTGTCGCGAATCGATGCTGATCTGTTCGACCACACGGTTATCCCCATTATTGGCTAGCTTACCATTGGTGATTTTCACCAGTTTATCCATACTAATATTACCGAACATCAGGCGTTGATTTTTTTTTCTTTTTTTTAAAAAACACCTGTCTAATCCATCTAGGCAAGAACACAGCTCCTAGAATCAAGTAAGGATAATATGAGAGCAATCGCCAAAGGATACTGGTGATGAAGGTATAACCATCTAAAAATTGAGTGAAGAACTGAGCGAAAAAAAACTCTGCAGTTCCGCTACTTCCCGGTGTCGGCGAGATCATCATCACGATCCACATGATTACCTGTCGGGCAAAAACGATTATGTTTTGTTCAATGCTGAGTGTTACAAATGCCGAAATCAACGCATTCAACATAAGGTACCTTGATGACCAAATCAATATCGTAGCAAGTATCAGAGGGATCCACCAGCGCAGACGTTTACCAGATAATTCTTTAGCTGCCTCTATGATTTGATTTCCATATTCGTCTGCATCATGCTTCCACTTTCTGAGAAATTTGATGGAGAAAATCTTCATCAAGATCCACTTGAAAACACGCGGTCGATAAAAGAGCGCCAATGCCATAGTTAAACTATAGAAGGCATAAAGGGTATAACTTATCCAAAAAATCGGCTCTAGGCTATTCTGAAGTTGAGATTCTAAAACTTTATCAGTAGGAAAAATATTCCCTTGTGCAAAAAAAAGAATTACGGGTGCCCCAATCACAAAAAAAAGGTTGTCTAATATAGCAGTTACCATTACATAAGCGATTGCCCGGCCAAGCTTTATTCCTTCTTTATTAAGAATAAACATTGCTACTGCAGTCCCGCCTACCACGGAAGGGGTAACTGCTGACGCAAACTCCCAGAGAACGATCACATAGACCGCCCTAGTCCATGTAAGCTCCTTACCGGTAATCTCACGAATCCGAAAGACATATCCAGCATCTCTAATCAGAATAAACAGCGCGGCAACAATAATCCAGGAGATGGATGCATCCTTAATGACCTTCAGGCTATTCGCATTAATGGAAGGGTCGAAATAAAACATGGCAAACACAATAGCAAGTCCGATTATTACAGGTACCCACACCTTGTTTGGATTGAGTGTTTGAAAGATTTTTTTATTATCCAACATCATATCAAAGCAATCTCAAGTGATTCAGTCTTTTCTACCCAAAAATTATTAAACCCTTTTCCGATCACGATGGTCACCAATTCAAGTTGAAGCAGTTCGAGGATTGCCAGAAAAGTATAAATCACAAAAATTTTGTCAGTCTTATAATTGATGAAATCAGTGAAAGGGACCTGCTTTTTTAGGCTTATTTTTTCCAAAACAAAGTCTTTTTGTTGGGTTATAGTGTATGGATATTGGATCACAGTATGAGCGATCTGATTTTCTCTAGAACCCATTCCTGCCATCGTTCGCTGAAAAACCTTCAGTAATTTATACAAATCCAGATGCTGTATCGCTGCATCTACGTCATCTAGTTTGGTCAAAGCCTGTAACTCCGCTGCAATATTTCCACGTTTTTCTCTGGAAAGACGCTCCGATTCTAGTGTGACTAAATCTCCAACCATAGATTTATATTTTTTGTACTCCAACAGATTTCGAATCAATTCCTCTCTAGGATCAACCTCCTCTCCTATAGGATTGAGCTCAGGCCTTGGAAGAAGCATTCGTGATTTGATTCGCATCAGCGTGGCGGCAAATAGCATAAAATCACTTGCAACTTCAATTTCCATTTTTTCCAGATGATGGATATATTTCAAGAAGTCGTTCGTTATTTTAGCGATAGGGATGTCATAAATATCCAGTTCGTCACGCTCGATGAAAAAGAGCATTAAATCGAATGGTCCTTCGAAGAGTGGTAATTTGATTTCGAAACTCAAGGGATATTTAAATTAATGGTTAGTTTTACAACATGGAAGTCAAATGTATTCAATAAAGGTAAAATTTAATCGAAATACCTGTTGAAAGAGTAAAGACTGTCATACTAGTACTGGTGGACAAACAAAGACCCCAGAGTTATGTTATATTTTCGATGTAATTGAACAATCTGAATGCTTATACAACCAGGAGAATTATTAGCCCAAATCAATAGCCCAGCCGACCTTAAAAAATTTGATACTGATAAATTAGTTCAAATTTGTGACGAATTGCGCCAATTTATTATTGACAATGTATCCGTCTATGGAGGTCATTTCAGCGCAAACTTGGGAGTAGTGGAACTAACAGTAGCACTTCATTATGCACTGAATACGCCTGAAGATCAACTTGTTTGGGACGTAGGCCATCAGGCTTATGGGCATAAAATCTTAACCGGTAGGAGAGATACTTTTCATACAAACAGGATTTATGGCGGTCTTTCAGGATTTCCTAGACGAGAGGAAAGTAACTATGATACATTTGGGGTAGGTCATTCCAGCACCTCTATCTCGGCAGCCCTAGGCATGGCTGTTGCCTCAAAATATAAGAAGAATGATATTCAACATGTTGCCGTAATAGGCGATGGGTCAATGACTGGCGGTATTGCATTTGAAGCTATGAACCATGCTGGTGTAAGTGATACTAATCTGCTGATCATTTTGAATGACAACTGTATGTCAATTGATCCAAATGTTGGAGCACTAAAAGATTATTTGACAGATATCACTACTTCTCGTACCTACAATAAGGTAAAAGATGATGTTTGGAAGCTATTGGGTAAATTCAGTAAGTTCGGCAGCAGTGCTCAAGAAGTTATTTCAAAAGTAGAGAGTGGAATAAAATCTGCACTGTTAAACCAAAGCAACCTATTTGAATCACTTAATCTCCGTTATTTTGGTCCTGTTGATGGTCACGATGTAAATCATTTAGCTGAAATTCTAAAAGATCTTAAAGATATTCCTGGCCCAAAGATCCTTCATTGTGTGACTGTCAAGGGTAAAGGTTATGCACCGGCAGAGAATGGAAATCAAACTACGTGGCATGCTCCTGGCATGTTTGATAAAGTAACTGGTGAAATCTACAAGAAGACAGTAACAAAACCACAAGCCCCAAAATATCAGGATGTCTTTGGGCATACCTTGGTAGAACTTGCAGAGATGAATGATAAGATCATGGGAGTAACTCCTGCCATGCCATCTGGATCATCTATGAATATCATGATGAAAGCAATGCCTGATCGCGCTTTTGACGTAGGTATTGCAGAACAGCATGCCGTAACTTTTTCGGCTGGACTGGCTACTCAAGGTTTAATCCCATTCTGTAACATTTATTCTACTTTCATGCAGCGGGCCTATGATCAGGTGGTCCACGACGTTTGCCTTCAAAACTTACCTGTTGTACTCTGTCTAGATCGAGCTGGATTTGCTGGAGCGGATGGACCTACTCATCACGGTGCTTACGATATCGCTTACTTCAGGTGTATTCCGAATTTGGTGGTTTCTGCTCCAATGAATGAAGAAGAGCTTCGAAATCTCATGTATTCTGGTTCACTTCACAAGGGACCTTATTCGATTCGTTATCCAAGAGGTGCAGGAGTGATGCCAGAGTGGCGCACACCATTTGAGCAAATTCCGGTGGGACAAGGTCGAATAGTGAAAGAAGGTGAAGAAGTGGCTATACTATCTATTGGTCACATTGGCAATTATGTGGTGGAAGCATGTGAAAATCTTGAAAAAGAGGGTTTAAACCCTGCACACTATGATATGCGATTTGTGAAGCCTTTGGATGGAGAATTACTCCACGAGATTTTTGGTAAATTCCGAAAAGTAATTACCGTAGAGGATGGCTGTTTGATGGGCGGATTTGGCTCTGCAGTTATTGAATGGATGACAGATCATGGCTATCAGACTCAAGTGAAAAGACTAGGTATTCCTGATGAAATAATCCAGCATGGCGAGCAGATTGAATTACATCGCGACTGTGGATTTGATCCAGAAGGAATCGCAAGGACAGTCAGAAATTTTTCGAATGTCTCCAAAATTGCCTGATTAAAATTACTTGGATGTCTGCAATACATTTTTCTGATAAAGGGATGGGTCAGCCTATTGTCTTTATTCATGGATTTTGTGAAATCGGGGCTATGTGGGATGCTATTGCATACCCACTTGCCTCAGATTTTCATGTTTTTTATCCTGATTTACCAGCATTTGGTAAAACCCCAATGACCTCGAATCACATTACCTTGGAAGAGGTCGCTGTACAGCTTGAAGAATGGATGGAGGAGCAGAAGATTGAAAATCCTGTTGTAATCGGCCATTCCTTAGGTGGGTATGTAGCCTTGGCACTTTTAGAACTTATGGGTAACCGAATCAAAGGTTTGGGATTGATACATTCAACAGCTTTAGCAGATGATGAAGAGAAAAAGAATTCCCGAAACAAAACCATCACCTTTGTCAAAAAGCATGGGGTTGGCAAGTTCGTAACTGCTTTCGTCCCACAACTTTTTATGGCTTCTACTCGAACTCAATTTGAAAAAGAAATAGATTTAACAGTAACCCAATCCAAGGAATCAAGTCTTATCGGTTTGATTGCATACTCACAAGCCATGCGTGACAGAAAATCACGACTTCAGTTTCTTTGGGATTATAAAGGACCAAAATTATTGATTGCAGGAACTGAGGACGGTGTAGTAAAGATCGAAGAAAGTCGCCTTCAAAAGGGTGCTTTCACAGCATACCATGAATTAGAAGGTATTGGCCATATGGGTCATGTGGAGCGAAAAGAAGCGGTAATTGAGATTTTAAGCAAGTTTATGACGCTCGACTCTCAATAATTTCCTTTACTGCCTTCAATAAATCAGCTACTTTTTCCAGGTAAGGAAAAATCGTTTTTCGGTCAAAGTCAAAAAGTAATTTTAAATTCAAATGGGACTTAGGCTACGCTCGAATACTTCAAAATAAACAAGTTCGAAGCGCAGGTGCTTTCTGCAAAAGTTTCTTCTCGCAGGTGATGTTGATCCAGCCTATTTTAAAAATCTTTTATGATTCCAGTACAATAATTGTCGCTATCATATTTTAAAGTATATATGAAACGCTCCATAGCGTATTACTTAAAAGTTCTTTCTAGCATCCCCATCAACTTCTCTAAATACTCCTGATCCACTAAATCAAAATCATTCAGCTCGTCACTGTCCACGTCCAGCACCATTACCACTTCGCCTCCTTTAAACACAGGCACCACAACCTCAGATTTGGATGCGGCACTGCAGGAAATATGCCCCGGAAAGATCTCAACATCAGGTACCAATTGTGTCTTCTTTTCTTCCCAAGCTGTTCCACAAACACCTTTGCCCAGATTGATTCGGGTACAAGCTATCGGACCTTGAAAAGGTCCTAGCACCAATTGATTCCCTTTCACTAAGTAAAACCCCACCCAGAAAAATCCAAAAGCTTCCTTCAGTGCGGCAGAAATGTTTGCAAGGTTTGCATAAAGATCAGGCTCTCCAGAAATCAGTGCGTCAATTTGTGGAAGGATGGCTTCGTATTTCTCCGATTTGCTAGCAGAAACAGGGATATAAAGGTTTTCAGACATGGTAATAAATTTGGAGTAAATCCGATTGAATTTGATAGGATTCAGCAGTGACTTGATTCAATTTTGGAGCAGGTATTCCTGTCTCAAACTTATTTTGACTTGTAAACACACGAGCCTCATCCCAAAGTTCGGCCGATATAAATTTAGAAAGAAGAAAACTTCCTCCCTCCACGATAATACTTTGAATATTTCGCTTGACTAGCTCATTGAGCAACTCGGAGATCTCAAAACCCTCCCTCAGGCTTACATATTCCAAATTTTCCAGCTTTTCTGACCGCATGGTATTAAAACAAATGGTAGAAATGGTTTGATCAAAAATTTTGAGGTTTTGGGGCAATTCCAATCTAGCGTCAATAACCAAACGTATCGGGTTTTTGCCTACCCATTCTCTGATATTCAAGGAAGGGTCATCGTAAACTACGGTATTTTTCCCGACTAAAATCCCATCTTCCTCTGCCCTCCACTTATGGACCAATTGCCTGCTTGCCGAATTACTAATCCATTTGGAAGAAAAGTCTGATCTGGCCACAAAACCATCGACTGTCTGTGCCCACTTCAAAATGACGTAGGGTCTTTTTTTCTCTACTTGAGTAAAAAACCGCTTGTTCTGAATCCGGGCTTCTTTTTCCAAAACTCCTGAAATGACAGCTATTCCTGCGCCTTCTAAAATTTTAATACCTTTTCCACCTACCAAAGGATTGGAATCTACCACTGCAATCACTACGCGAGCTATCTTTTTTTCAACCAAAAGATTTGCACAAGGGGGTGTCTTCCCCCAATGGGCACAAGGTTCCAAAGTCACATAGGCGGTCGCGTTTTGGAGCAAGGATTGATCTTTCACCGCATTGATTGCATTCACTTCTGCATGTGCTTCGCCGTATTTTTGATGGTATCCTTCGCCAATGATTTGATCATCATGCACAATTATACAACCCACCATGGGATTTGGACTAACCCTCCCTAAACCCATTGCTGCAAGCTCCAGCGCTCGCTGCATATATCGCTCATCAACCGGACTCATGGCTTAGTTTTGAAGGTATAAACTAGAATATCTGTAGTTTTTCCCTCTTCTACTATCAGATTAAAGACCGTCTCACCCACATATCTCACATCTTTTGGATCAAAATAAAGCGAATAATTTCCTGGATCTACTCTGAATAAATATCCGCCGGAAGTAGTTGAATGGGTACTGATTGAATCTGTCCCTTGAATTAGATAAATGGCTGGTTTCAGTGTCAAGGGAGAGACAGTTCCCCGAAGTTGTCCTGATGAAGCCCCTTCCACAAGAGTAAAAACGGGTGCTAGTTGAAAAGTTAATGGAGCTGTGGATTTTTGAAGGATAGATTTTTCTAAATCCATATCCAAGATCAAGTCATAGGCAATACCACCCTCTAAGTCCAATTCTATTGCCAACGGAAAAAAGGGATCATTGATATCCTCCAGTGGCATATTGAATCCCTTTTCTCCTTGATAAAGCACATGACTTCGCCCCATTTGGACAGATAGGCCGATAAGTTTACCTGTTGGAAGTTCGTCTCTTCCCAGTATAAGTCCTTTACCTCCAATTAAGTCACTTACCCGAATCTGCTTATCTCCTGTTTTGTATTCAAAAAAGAAGCGCTGACTTTCGGTCTCCCTACCCTGAACAAGGATTTCCACCTCTACTCCCTCAATTTCTACAAGTACAGAATCCCATTTTGCAGGAGTATCCACTAGAATTAAATTAACCAAAGCCTTTGGTCCCGGATCTGCCGGCTCACAGGAATAGAGCAAGCAAGTTACAAGAAGCGAAAAGAGTAAAACGATTTTATTCACAGGAACAAATTTAACCCAAAAATTAAGGTAAAAAAACCGGATAAAACCGGTTTTATATTTACTATTTAATCAATACGTACATCCGCAATTACACCAGTAAAAAGCAAAAGCGAATAATATATGGTAAACACCAGCATTACCGGTACTTCTTCCGATGGCTATCGGAACCTCATCGGCCTGCCTCGCTGTGGCGGGCCTGCCTCGCTGTGGCGGGCCTGCCTCGCTGCGGCGGGGTGTTCCTGACAGTTAACCAAAGAAAGAGAGGTCAATGGCATCATTGCGGATAATCATATTAATTAATAAGGTAATCGGATCGACTAATCAGGTTTTATTTTCTTAAACTAAGCTATAACTTTTTTGTAATTGCGAAATATCCTGAATTAAGACTAACGGTTAAGGTGGATAGATCATCATCCATACCTTGTAATTTAAAATTACCATTTTCACCTACAAAGTACCGTATTCAAGATCTCCTTTGATTGCTTTAACAGCTACAGATTTGGGCTTCTCTTGGAAATACCTGACTCTAATTCCTGCTGCCACTTCGGCTACATAGGCTCTTAATATAGGCTTGAGGGCAATATTGACTGAATCGTCTAGCATCATAATGGACTTTTTCACATCGAAGTCTATTATGATATCATAAGACTTTCCTCCTTCGATAGACTCATTTAGCTTGATCTTTAGGCTACTTTGCTGTGCACTTGGAGTTTTCAGGCTGAGCGCTTCCTGTCTTTTGCTACGTAATTGTCATCGCCTAATATCAATCTCAGCTGATCAATTTCACCTTCGGGAAAAATCTCTGATCCTAAAAACTGCGAGTTCTCTCCTGTCAGATACATAAGATTGACATATCCACCCATAAAGATTCATCAGAATGGTCTTAAAGATCATTGTCATTGTTCGGGTCATTGTCATCAGCTTTGATGCGCAAAGCAATGACTTCAATCCATACCTCATCGAAATCTCCCGGAGCGTCTACTAGGTAGAAATTAACTTTTGCAAATTCAGCAAGAAGTTCCACGTCAATATTGCAGAAAGAGCCAATAAATACAATTAGCGATGGCATAAACTAATGTACAATTAACATCATTGAAATAGTTAGTTAATTTCAGTTTTAAGCAACATGCCATCATGATTCTTGGCTATCGTACGAGAAAATGCCGAGACCTTCTTATTTTTGCAGATGATGAAATGGGAATACCTCCTCACCAAGGGGAGATTTGGTGATACTCCGGACAAACAACAGCCGCAGGATACAAGAAGTGAATTTGAAGTAGATTATGATCGAATTATTTTTTCAGCACCCTTTAGGAATCTTCAAGATAAAACTCAGGTTTTCCCCCTTCCAGAGCAAGCTTTTGTCCATACTAGACTCACACATAGTCTCGAAGTGTCAAGCGTAGGCAGATCTCTTGGAAAAGTAGCCGGGGAGTTTCTACTCAATAAATACCCAAATCTGAGTAATAGAGGTATTACTGCTTATGATATTGGTGCCATAGTAGCTGCCGCTGCATTGACGCACGACATTGGAAACCCTCCATTTGGACATGCTGGAGAGGAAGCAATCTCAGATTTTTTCAAATTTCACCCGGCAGGAAAATATTGGGAATCTCACATCCGTCCAGAGCAATTATCCGATCTCTGCAATTTTGAAGGAAATGCGCAGGGCTTTCGAATGTTAACTTCTAAACAATTTGGCTTAAAACTTACCTATGCTACATTGGCAGCCTTTACCAAATATCCTAGACCAAGTTTGATCCAGCAGCGTGATTTCGCCCGACGGAGTCAAAAAAAGTACGGCTATTTTGCAAATCAAGCGACAGATTTTGAACAGCTTGCCTCTGTACTGGGCATGGAGCGATCCAGTTCGGAATCCTGGTTTAGACACCCGCTGGCATTTTTGGTAGAAGCTGCGGATGATATTTGCTACAGCATCATCGATTTGGAAGATGGATGCACACTTGGATTGGTTGGATTTGATGAAACGTTAAAGCTCTTAGCGCCAATTTTGAAAGATAAGTTTGACCGCAAAAAAATGGAAGGACGAACTAATGGCCAAAATCTTGGAGCACTTCGCTCCCTTGTAATCGGCGAACTAATTCAAGAAACAGTAGATATGTTCATTCAATATGAAGAGAGCATGTGCAAGGGAAACTTTGATAAATCGCTTACCGATATTATCCCTTCGGCTAAAGCTTTAAAAAAAATAACCGAAGTATCGGTCCAGCGGATTTATCGATCAAAGATTGTATTAGAAAAAGAAGCTGCAGGGTTTCAAGTCCTGGAGGGATTACTTTCAATGTTTTCAAAAGCACTTTACCATCAATTCTACCTTCCGGAGCGTTTTTCTGGACAGGACAAAAGCATTTTGAGGCTTCTTCCAGAGGATTTTCCGCTTAAAGGTTGGGGAGCTGAAGTAAATCCTTACCCCATACTTCGAGCTATGGTAGATTTCATTTCAGGTATGACAGATAAATATGCCTTGAATCTCTACAGAAGGGTGAATGGCATCTCGTTTCCAGGATCGTGAGATTAGTGGATAGGGCTTCGAAAGGCTAACATTCAATATTTTTATAGAATTAAAATATTGCTATTTCAGCTTAAATATTGCTGGTAAATAACTCCTCATTCTTAAATACTACGTAGATATTTAACGAATTCCCTGTTGATTGGAATAATTATAGTTCCATCCTCGAATCGCTTCAACTCACATATTCATGAAAAAAACAGTTTTTATTCTATTTGGGATTATCGGCTTTCTTTTAATTTCAGCAATTGCTTTGCCTTTTATATTCAAAGACAAAATCGCTGCAAGAATCGATCAGGAAATATCCAAATCCATCAATGCTCAAGTTATTTATGATTTGGATAATATTAGTCTCAGCTTTTTCAAGAGATTTCCCAATATTTCTGCACAACTAGAAGATTTCAAAATTGTGGGAAATGCACCTTTCGAGGGTGATACGTTGCTCGCTCTAAATGAACTTCAGATCGATTTTAATCTTAGGTCAGTACTAGTTGATGAGTATCCCACATTGACAGGGATTCACCTGAATGGGGGAAGCATTTACGTCAAAGTTTTAGAAGATGGTCGTGCTAATTATGACATTACCTTTCCAACAGAGGAAGCAGCTGCAACTGAAGTGAGCAACTTGAAAATTGCAGCAAATCTGATCGAGATTAATGGGCTCAACTTAGTTTATGATGACCGTCAATTAGCGTATTTTATGGCTTTGGGTGGAATTGAAGCTTCCGGATCTGGTGAGTTTACCAGCAGTGTTTATGAACTTCCAATTAAACTACGTGCAACTATTGCAGACCTCAGCTATGAAGGTGTCAGCTATCTCAGTAACAAAACTTTCACTGGAGAAACAGTCCTTCAAGTCGATATGGACAAGATGAAATTCGCTTTTGATGAGGGTAACTTCCAACTCAATGACTTCCTATTCGGCCTAAAAGGATACGTTGCGCTGCCTACCGATGATATAGCGTTGGATTTGGCTTTTGTGGGCAAAGAGAATTCGTTTAAAAGTCTTCTTTCCTTAGTTCCTGGGATGTATACTGAGCGCTTTTCTAGCTTGGAGACTTCTGGCACAATGGCTTTTCAAGGAATCGTAAAAGGAATTTATAACGATGAGAAATTCCCTGCCTTCGACATTACAATGAGCGTCAGCGATGGGATGTTCAAATATCCTGACCTTCCCCGTCCTGTGAAAAACATCAATCTTGAATTCAGCGCAAAAAATGAGACTGGCAACTCGGACAATACTTCAATCAGCATTCCAACGTTCAAATTAGATTTCGGCAGTAATCCAATTTCAGGAAAGTTCTTTCTGAAAGATTTGATCAGCTACACCATAGACGGGACTTTGAAAGGCGAATTAAACCTCGAGGAGCTGACCACTATTTTCCCGATTGAAGGACTGGCGCTAAAGGGGAATCTAGCAGTGGATGCTTCGGCCAAAGGTAGATATGATTCCTTATCAAAAGTTATCCCAGCCATTAAGGCCAAGCTTTTACTGACTAATGGCTATGCAAAAAGTGTTGACTATCCCGCTCCAATTGAGCAGATAAACGTATCAGCAAGCATTCAAAATCAAAGTGGTAAGATGTCTGACTTTTTGGTTGACTTAAGCCAGTTTGGTTTCGAACTAGAAGAAGAAAAGATCAGCGGAAAAATGAAAGTCATGGACTTTGACCAACTTATCTGGGATGGGAAAATCATAGGCGCAGTAGATTTGAAAAAGATCGTAGCAATTTTCCCAATGGATGGAATTCAAATGGAAGGTAGAATTCAGGCAGACTTGCAGACAAAAGGATCGTATGCAGCTATAGAAGCGGGAAAGTATAATCAGTTAGCTACCCACGGGACAATGAAAGTGGATCGATTCAAGTTTTTGTCAACGGATGTTCTACAAGGAGTTGAAATATCCAAGGCACGTGCAATATTCTCCCCAGCACAAATTGAGCTTACTGAATTTGAATCCATACTAGGGCAGAGTCCTGTTCAGGCCAGCGGCACACTGTCAAACTATATGAATTATTTCCTCACCGATGAGGGAACTCTTCAGGGTCAATTGACGGTAAAAAGTCCTCGATTCAATGCAAATGAATGGATGACGGAAAATGCAACAACGGATACTACTTCCAGTCTGAGTGTAATCGAACTTCCCAAAAACATAGATTTCACAATGACAGCAACTGCCGGCGAGGTGCTGTATGAAAAAATAACCTTGAAAGATCTTCAGGGAAAAATTATTCTACGAGAAGGGGTCTTGACTTTTTCAGATGCGAGCTTGACAACCTTAGGTGGAACAATAGGAATGGATGGAAGCTATGATCCAAGAGATCTGAGCAACCCAAAGTTTGATTTTGATCTGAATATTGCTGACCTCAGTATTGCAGAGTCTTTCAAGGCATTCAATACAGTTAAAGCTTTTGCGCCGATCGCTCAGAACCTCACTGGCAAGTTCAATACCAATCTGAAGCTCTCAGGAAAATTGGGACAGGATATGATGCCTATACTGGCTAGTTTAGATGCGAAAGGGCTTTTAAAGATTGCTGAGACAGCTCTCAAGGATAGTAAGATATTAGAGGGAATTACCAGTCTAACTCGATTGAAGGATGTCAACACAGTCCAGTTTAAAAATGTGGCTATACCAATCTCGATCGAAAATGGGGTAATGGATGTTCGCCCATTCGATGTGAAACTATGGGACTATCAAGCAACTATTCAAGGTAGCGGAGGTTTTGACGGTTCTTTAAATTACCTGATCAATATGCAGGTTCCTGCCGGTAAGTTTGGTGCACAAGCCAATACAATCTTGGCTACAATATCGGGCGTGCAAGTAGATGAAAACTCAATGATTCCTTTAGCAATAAATCTAACGGGAAATTATAATTCTCCGAAAATCACTTTGGCTGGAGGAAATAGTATTGAAGCGCTACTGGGCAATGCCCTAAAAGCTCGGATATCCGGCGAAACGCAGGCCCTTCAATCAAAAGCTACGCAGCAATTCAATGTTGCACAGGATAGCATCAAGCAGGAGCTCAAACTTAAAGCTGAATTGATTCAGGATAGCGTAAGAAAGGAACTCCAGCGGCAAGTGAATGGATCTAAAGATAAGGTTGTAGAAGAAGCTAAGAAATTATTAAAAGGATTCTTGCAGAAAGCCAAAGCCCCTGCAAAACCAGATACCACGAATGTGGATAATAACTAAAGAAAAGAGCCTCTGAAATAATTCAGAGACTCTTTTTTGAGACTTTAAAATCATTGAAAATCTGATCTAAATCCCTTAGAGCAGTTATCCAGACCGCCGCTTAAGCAACTGTCTCAAAGATTTTAAAGTCTTAGACGTTAAAAACATCCGGAAGAAGCTTTGCCTTTACTCAAAGTCTAAAGAATTTCCTGTCTTTACCAAGAGTGAAACCTTTGTGCGTAGCGAATACCTTTACGTACTTTGCAGTAAAATAATTTTTATCTAAATGGTTTCGCGATCCCCAATTTATCCATAATAATCACTCCTTTTTCATTTTGGTTAAAATCAAAGCGAATCTCACGGAGTGAGGCAGATCTGAAGTTTAGGTTTAGTGCACCCAACTTCTCCAAGTCAAAAGAGAAGGTCTGGAAAATATTTTCCGAATGATCATTATCATCCAAGAAATCTATTTTCAGCATTCGAGACTTGATTTGTCGCTGTAGGTGTGAAAACTCTGAAAGTAAAAAGGAGATCTTTTCACCATTTGAATCTGTCAGTATAATGTTAAAATCTAGTGGAGCATCTGGAGTTTTATCCTCGTCTTCTTCCGATTTGGCTTCCTCATTTTCGTCTTCGTTTTTAGCATCATTGGCTAGCTCATTTTCATTTGAGCTGCTTACTTCATTGTCATTGTCATTCTTCCATTTCCCTTCAGATTTTGGATTTGAGCTTTCAGTTGATTCTGCCAGAGAAAAAACCAAAATAGAAGTAGAGTCAGGCCGAAAGCTCATAGAATCGAGATAAATCGTATAGCTAGCCAAAGTTGAATCTTGAAGAATTGGCTTTACCCCAGCCTTCCAAATAGTATCGATTCCGGAATTCAAATTCTCGTAATTCCAACCAAGATAAACGGCTCGACTTCCCTTTTTCCCATACTCCATATCAATTTCACTTTCCCGCCAAACGGTCAAATTCTCACCTTGAGCCGCTCCGCCTGTTGCAGTGCTTGTCAGCTCAAAATCCTCATCAAAGTTCACCCAAAATCTACTTTTTGAATCCTCAAATTGACTCAGGTAAATCGACTCGGGAAGCCATTCTTTTCCTTTTCTCGCATCAGTAAACAACGGAAGATACTCGGAACGATTATTTAAGCTCGCTTCTAAGAATGCTCCAATGTAGACTTTAGCAACCTTCCGCTGCGCGTCAGCTTGCATCAATTGGCCGAGATTAAGAATTCCTTTAAACGTCAGTGAGAAATCATTATCTCCCCAAGTAGTATTAAACTGCCCATGATTCGCTCCCGAGATGTAGACAGTAGACTTGAAATGGTAAGCACTGTCGGTAAACTTGATTCGCTCATACTGCATTGCCCCGGCAAATGAAGTCACATCAGCGTCCTGAGCTCCGTGGATTGTCAGGTAATTCACATTTTCAAACTTTGTCCTGGAGTCTCCTGGCTTATATTGACCATCCACCGGAGCTATTGCCACTATCCCTCGGATATTGAAATGATAACCCAACTTAATCGAAGCATCGTCAGGATAGTATTCCAAGTCATTGAGCATGGCCGCATGACCAACGGCCTCACCTCCACGTGAGTGTCCCATCAAGGCGATTTTGTCCATGTCAGCCTTACCAAAAAGTGAGTGTGAATCATCTTTATTCCAATCATCCCAAACTTGCAAATGCTCCAAGAGTAGCCAGCCCCTTGCATCATTTTCCTTTTCCAACCGTCCAAAACGATCCGTCCAAGACCCATTGATAAAATTCTCATCCACAGAGGCCAAAATCATTCCGCGAGATGCTAAAAATTCACCTAGATAATCATAGCCAGGATCTGAAAAGTCTTGCATGGAATGATTCCCATGAACCACCAAAACCAAGGGAAATGGACCTTTACCTTCCGGCATCCAAACTCGCGCATTAAGAGGCAATTCTTTTGCGTCAAATCCCCAATATTTCTCCCTCCACCAACCGCCAAGCTTTTTCCAATTGTCCAAAAAAGCCCTTCCGTCAACCGATTCCGTCAGGTAAGTAGCTCCCTCAGCAAATTCTTCTCTACGAATATCTTTTCCCGAGCCATAGGTAAATATAGAAAACTGATAGCTTCCATTTTCTCCGGGAGAGGCGGCTAGAATCTGAGAAATTTTATTCTCAGTGAGTTTGGCAGCATTGATTTGTGGATCGATGTCCAATCCACGGACACTTCCAAAGTAAATTAAGGCACCTAAACCAGCAAGTCCCAAAAAAGCACCCAGACTAGCGATCACTTTTTTTGGAGTAGTTAGCTTCTTGAGGTGCCCTTTCCAAAACATGGCGATCCCAGCACCAGAAAGAGAGAAAATCAAGATCATAAAAATCACAAATCGCTCATCTTCCAGTCGAACGAGCGTGAGCAGAATGGCACAGGAAATTACGGCAAGTTTGTAGCTTCTCGGAATCTCAAAAATTACCTTTATCAGCTTGACTGAAAGAAAAGCAATCAGGGTGACCGCAAGCAAAATCAATAATGCAAAAAGTAGAATCCAGGGATCCTTGATATTGATGCTCCTTCCCACCACCTCTATTACGAAAACGATCAAGGTCAAAACCAACAATCCAATAGCCGCGCCTTTGATCGCAAACGGCCCTGGTTTGATGAGGTTGAGCTTTGACTTAATCCATGTTCCTACTTTTTTGAATAGTTTTTTCATTGGTTTTTATTTTGGGGAATGAACTTCCCGTATATGATATCTCTAAAATTTTTATGGAGTCCAATTCCATCGTAAGGAAACAATTGGACGAAAAGTACTGCGACTAATTCACTTTGAGGATCTATCCAGAACAAGTTCATAGCGTATTGATGATTTTATAGATTTTACCCTGATTCTTATTCATAATGTAAAGCTGCTTTTCAGCGTCAATTCCAAATTTTAGACCTACTCGTCCGCCTACCAACTCCTCCATCGCCGTATCCAATGTAGAGTAGGCCAAAGTCAGGGATCTCCTTTTTTAGAATTGGGATTGAATGTAAGCTCCTGTATCCCGTGAGCTTGGCAGGAATTAGCTATCCGAAAGATTTCGCGGTCGGTTCCTTCGAAGGTTTTGGCATTTGGATCATCCATCCTCGATTCCGTCAGCATCCATTGCATGAAAACTTTCAAGCTGCCGGTGTAGCCAAAATCCGAAGGTTGCGTCCCTGCTGATTCAGTATGGGCAGTATAGAAAAGACCATTCTTCTCAAATTCAGGATGAAAGGCAAAACTAGCTGGACCAGTATCCCATCCTGGTTTGCTCACCATATCTGGTCTTAGTTGCTTTAGATCTAGATAGCGTTGTGCCTTTTGGTCAATTAACTCATAGATCCCGATTCGCTGGTCATTGATCATCATACACCTTGTCCCTGGGATTGGCTCCATTTTAGTCATTTTGGCTAAAGCAGGCATAGTGTCCGATGCGGGTAATTGGGCAAAAAACTCCAGCTCCACCCGTAACTCAGAGTCCTGAATTTTTTCAGGGATAAGATTAGAAGTAATATCTCCAAAAATCCCAATAGTAAGTGATTCGAACGTGTGAAAGCAGCTCAGGATATTGTCAAGATCCGAATCAGAAAAGTTTATAAAAACTGGTATTTCAGTCTTATAAACAGCCAAAAGCCTCAACGTTCTTTCGTCTTTAGTAGCAATTAGCTGTGAAGGATTCTTTATGAATTTTCTAATCCAGTCAGTCTCTATCTGGCGGGTCAATCCACTCAAATTTGGGCCAATTGCATTCTCGTTGAAATTATGGCAGGAGCTACAATTTTGTTCAAAAAGTGCCCTGCCATTTACTACCTGATCAGAAGAAGTTGAAATATCCTCACCGAATTTTTTGTCTTCTTGGGAAGAGCAGGCTGAGCGCATAAGAAAAAGTAGTAGCGCAAAAGTGACGCGTAAATTCATACAGAATACGGTAGAAGCTCAGGATTAATAGGTGATAACGGCTGATAATATGCAAATTCTTCTTGGAACTGGGAAACCAGCAAAATAAATTGGACTTTTTCAAATAATATAATTGGTATATCCCGCATTACTTTTGGCATCTGACACTAATGCTCACTGAGCTATTAACGTATTCACTTTGAGTATTCTGAATTGAAGCGCTTCAATAATACTAAAATGGTTTTTTATCATAAAAAAAGGGGAAGCTAAAAGCATCCCCTTGTAATCGAACGAATAATTTTAATAATTCTTCTTACTCTCTTTTTTTGCAGCTTTATCAGCTCTTTTTTCTTTCAGTGTTTTAGTAGCCTTAGATTTATCGTCCTTAGGTTTACCTTCTGGTTGCTTCGCCATGAGTTTGGGATTTAATAATTATGGGTAAAATTATCCGTTTTATTTTCCTACGGGTTGAAAGAAAGTTAGTAATAAAATCTAGGAAAAAACTTCCTAGCACCTTAAGATTGGAAATAAAAAAGCCTCCGATTAAAAAATCAAAGGCTTAATTATTCTATCTAATTATAGTTATACCCTTAAGTTAGTGGAACATATAAATAAAGTGACTTACCATACAAAACGTGCCTTTTACCAAAATCATGTATTCGCTGATTTACTGATCTTTAGGATAATCAACTAAATTAAAACAATACCTAACTCCTGATTT
>Ga0335398_10002342_pt1 | contig 30183 bp, 27 predicted proteins | sample BON03_FD_205742 | JGI IMG/M metagenome (GOLD analysis project Ga0335398, IMG submission 205742) | Freshwater microbial communities from Lake Bonney liftoff mats and glacier meltwater in Antarctica - BON-03 (spades assembly) (version 2) | ecosystem: Environmental > Aquatic > Freshwater > Ice >... | reverse complement strand
GCAAGACGCACATCCTCTGCGCCATCGGCCACGCTCTGGTGGAGGCCGGGCATCGCGTCTTCTACGCCCGGACCAGCGATCTGGTGCAGCGGCTTCAAGCCGCGCGTCGCGACCTTGTCCTCGAGGCGGCCTTGGCCAAACTTGACAAGTTCGACCTGATCATCCTCGACGACATCACTTATGCCCACAAGGATCAGGCTGAAACCGGCGTCCTCTTCGAACTGATCGCCAGGCGCTATGAATACCGCAGCATCGCCATCGCGGCCACCTCAGGAAAATTTTGGCACTATTCATAGCTGCCATATTGACCGCCATCTGGCAGCCCCCGGCCGATCAGTTCACACCAAAAACAGTCCGAACGCGTTGTTCAGCGTGAACGAAGTAGCATGGCTTGAGGAAAATCAGGGTAGGGGCTGCGAATTATTGTATATGCGTCCCGCAGAACCAAATACGACAGGCGACCATTATGTCTCATTCAATCGTGCCACCTTCGCCCTCTCCACGTTGGCTTTTCACGGGGGCAAGTGGTCGCGTTGGGCGGATGATTATGCGGTACTGGGCGACTGAGCCACCTCAGGCGACAGTCATCCGTCAAGGCCGCCAACCTGAAGATGCTGACGCATTACGATGGGATCCGCTCCGCGGGCCTATCCCTGCCGAGTGCGGGGCTGTCGACTGCCTCATTGCCTATGCGGGGGTGACTCCGGCCCATGGGTCGATGCTGGACCTCAATATTGCGCTGGCCGAAGCGACTCTGGCGGCAGCCTATGCCGCTGGTATTTCCCGCGTTCTTCTTACCTCATCATCGGCTGTCTATGGTGTCCCCTCCAGCGATGTTTCGCTGTGCGAGACCGACGCCCCACACCCTATCAACGCTTATGGACGTGCAAAGCTCGCCATGGAGGCGGCCTGCGCGCCTTGGCGTGGACGCGGTATGGAGATCTGCTGTCTGCGTATTGGAAATGTGGCCGGGGCCGACGTGCTGTTGCTCAACGGGCTTGCCGCCGGGCCGCAGAACCCGCTGCGTATCGACTGTTTCGCCGATGGGTCCGGTCCTGTCCGTTCCTATATCGGTCCTGAAACGCTGGCACGGGTTACCGCCGCACTGGCCGCTCATCCCGGAAAGCTGCCCGATCTGCTCAATATAGGTGCGCCAGAGGCGGTGGCCATGGCCGGACTTGCCAGCGCGGCCGGCATGGAGTGGCGCTGGCAGGAGGCTCCCCAAGCAGCGATTCAGCGCATCACGCTTGATATCACACGGCTGGCGTCCTTGTATTCCTTCGCTCCCAGCGATAGCGATCCGGTCGAGATGATCCGCCAATGGGCTGCAATAAGAGGTTCTTCATGACGCCAGCCAAGCGACTGTTCGACATCAGTGTTGGACTGATCCTGGCCCTTCTGCTGATCGTTCCGGTGGCGATCACTGCGATTTTGATCCTGATCCGCGACGGCCGCCCGGTCTTCTATGTCTCGGAGCGGATGAAAAGTCCAACTGAAGGTTTTGAGTTGTTCAAGTTTCGCACAATGACGGTGGTAGACCGCGATAGCGGTGTCTCGGGCGGCGACAAGGCTGCGCGGATCACCCGGACGGGTCGCTTATTGCGTCGTACAAGGCTGGATGAGGTCCCACAGCTCTGGAACGTTCTTAAGGGTGACATCAGCTTTGTGGGCCCGCGTCCGCCGCTACGCCAATATGTGGAGCGGTTCCCGGATATCTATGGCGAGGTGCTGAAATCACGCCCCGGAATTACCGGACTCGCCTCGGTCTATTTCCACGCCCATGAAGAGAAGATGCTCGCACGAGCCCGCTCCACCGAAGAGACGGATGCAATCTACTCCCGTGCCTGCGTACCCAGGAAAGCGCGGATTGATCTGATCTATCAGAAACACAGGAATGTCTGCATGGATGCGAGGATCATGCTGCTGACGGTTTTCAAGAAGATGCGGTAGAGCTTCCAGCTTCTTTTTCTGACTTCGGTCGTTTCACAAAATGGGCCTTGCGCGAGCAGGGGTATTGTTCGGCCACTTCGCTCAGCCATGTCTCGAGATCGCCATAGATGCGGGCCCCGGAATAATGTGCCATGAAGTAATCTCTGGCGCGTGCTCCCATGGCCGCACGTTCTGCGGCAGGCATGGCCAGCATCTGGGTAACAGCCCCAGCCAGCGCTGCCGGATCCGACGGAGGCGCAACTAATCCTGCGCCCGATTCTTTGATGATGCGCCTTCCCTCACCGGCAATTGCCGCCAGGATCGGGCGTCCGCAGGCCATATAACACTGGATTTTGTAGGGAACGGTCAGATTGAAGATATCATTGTCGCGTAATGGGACGATCAGCACATCGGCGTGGGCGAAAAATCCGGGCATCGTCTCTTCTGGATGGCGTCCTAGAAGATGAAACCGATCGATGACTCCCAGATCGACCGCTCTGGCGCGTACCCGATCAAGATCGCGACCACTGCCGATAATAACCCAGTGCAAATCTTGTCTTTCGCGTAAGATGTGTGCGGCTCCTAACAGCGTGTCAAAATCCTGACTTTCTCCGATATTCCCTGCAAAAACTATACGAAAACCAGCTTCGGGCATCAGTGCTCGTGCTGCCGGTGCTTCATTGGGATCCATTGGGCGATACATCGGCGGCGCAGTATTGGGCAGGACGCGGATACGCTCAGGTTGGATGCCGAAGCGTGAAATCACTGGGGGGAAGGCGGCGCTTTGCACCAGAATGAGATCAGCCCGCCGAAAGATCCAACCAGAGATCGCCGTAAGCATCCCTACGACGAACCGGTTCTTCAACCCCAGCGTATAGATTGCACTTTCTGGCCAAATGTCTTGTACCCAGTAAACCAGTGGCACGCGATGGTATCTACTCACGAAAATTGCAGGAATGGCTTGGAAGATTGGGGACAACAACGAGGCGAAGACGACATCTGGGCGGGTACGTAAACGCCGCAGCGCCGTCCAAGAGCCAGTCACTGGAAAAGTCAGGTAATTGAGCAGAAGGCGCAGCTTGGTTTGCCTGCGTGGGACAGAACGGGCCCTATAGATACGGGCGCCGCGCCAATCCTCTTCGCGCCGCTTGCTGTTGGAATAGCCATCGAAAAAACCGTCTCGCCCATAATTGGGCACGCCGGTCACAACATCAACCGCATGCCCACGCCGGACGAGCTCCTCGACGATGGCATTGTTGCTGAACTGTTCAGGGTAGAAATATTGCGAGACAAAGGCGATCGAAAGTGGTTCCATCATTGTATCTTCTTCTAACACCAGATCCGTTGTCGCGACTCCCTGCGCGACATCTAACTTCCTTCTCCGGCCTCCGCTCATATCAAATCATTCATCCGGATGCCATCCCAGCCGTTTGACAGCCGTGCTGTGCCGAGGATGAGGCTGAGTACCCGCTCCGAAGTGTTGATGATCGTATAATCTGCAGGCAGAGGATGGGGCCTGCCAGATGTAAGCCGTTCCTGATGCAGGCGTGTAACCGCCGCGACCGCCTCGCGAATTGTATCACGGTTGAGGCCTGTCATGATGATGCAGCCGACATCCAACCCCTCTGGCCGCTCTATCGCATCACGCGGGGTGATCGCCGGAAAGCCAAGGATCGAACTTTCCTCGGCAATCGTGCCGCTGTCAGAGATCGCGCAGAAGGCGTTCATTTGCAGGGCGTTGTAGTCATGGAATCCGAAGGGCTTCATGTACTGCACCCTTGGATCAAAGCTGCCTTCCGCACCCAAGGCATCGAGTCGCTTGCGGGTGCGCGGATGGGTCGAGACTATGACGGGCAGGTCGTAATCTGCAGCCAGTTCATTCAGCGTGTTGCGTAGCGAAAGCAGCCGTTCGGCGTTGTCAACATTCTCTTCGCGATGCAACGAGACAATGAAATAGCACTGCCGCCGGAGCGAGAGCCTTTCCAACACGTCTGAAGCCTTGATCCGGTCCAGGTAATGGTCGAGAACCTCGCGCATCGGCGATCCGGTCAGGTAAATCCGGCGGTGCTGTATCCCTTCCGAAAGAAGGTGCCTGCGGGCGTGTTCGGTATAGACGAGATTGAAGTCGGCAATATGATCGACGATTTTGCGATTGGTTTCTTCCGGCACATTCCGGTCGAAGGACCGGTTTCCGGCCTCCATGTGATAGACCGGCACCTTGAGACGGCGCGCGATGATCGCGGAGATTGCGGAATTAGTATCGCCGAGGATCAGCACAGCATCAGGCTTCTCCTCATTGATCACCTTTTCACTTTCGATCAGGATCTTTCCCAGCGTTTCCCCCAGAGACCCCCCCCCGGTGCCCAGAAAATGGTCGGGCTGACGCACGTCGAGGTCTGCGAAGAACACCTCGTTCAACTCGTAGTCCCAGTTCTGCCCGGTATGGACGATGCAATGATCGGTGAAAGCGTCAAGACGCGCCATGACCCGCGACAGACGAATGATCTCAGGTCTGGTGCCCAAGATTGTCATCACTTTAAGCTTTCCCATGGTCAGCCTTTCAACACGGGATCGAAATATGTGTCCGGCGCGGCTGGATCGAACAGTTCATCTGTCCAGAACAACGTCAGCAGCGGCTGGTCTCCGATGTTCTGGATCGAATGGGTATGCAGGGTGGGGATGTCAACTGGTGCCGGCGTTGAACCGCTTACTCGGTACTCCCGGACCTGATTGCCCATCACGCAGCGGATGCGGATCATCGCCTCGCCTTCCAGCACGAGAAAACGCTCAACCTTGCCGAGGTGGAAATGGTCGCCTCGCGTCACACCTGGTTCTGTCCAGCTCAGGAATGTCTGACCACCACCGCCACCCCGGACCGCGTCAAAGAGCGTGCCGCGCGAGTCAGTCTTGAATTTCAGTGGCCGTGGGAACCCTGCCGGATAAAGGGCGGCGCGGTAGCTGTTGAAGAGGTCGCGGATGAAAGGATCGGAAAAGTCCGGAAAGAGGTTCTCCGCATAATCGGCATGAAAGCGCCGCAATGTCTCGAAAAGCCAAGGTACCGGGGTGGGGCGCGGCTCAGGTATGAGATCGCCGCCACGCCCGCACATAATCGCATCGATCGCCGCATTCGCCGCCACCCCGGCATGCAGCAGATGCACCATGCCATTCGGGTCGATCTGCGGTGTTTCACCCCCGATCACGGCCTCGATAAAGGTGGCGGTCACGTTGTTGTAACGGGGCCGCGCTCCCTCGCCGAAGATATGGGGCAGGATCATGTTGGTATGGCATCCGCCAATAGCCGCAAGGATCGCGCCTGCATTACGCTTTGATAATCCATAGACAGTGCTGCTACGGGAATGGGTCGAATTGGCATAAATGACATGCGGCCGTGTCCTGGCCTCGGCGCAGAAATTGGCAAGCCGTTGCGCGATGGCAGGATTTCCCTCGGCTACCTCCGCCTCGGTGCCGCGATTGACGCCGGCAAAATGCAAAACCGCCGCTGCACCGTCAAGCGCCACTGCGAGGGTCGTGTCATTCTGAAAACCGATACGGTCGAGCTGCACGATCTCAAAGGGCGGCGGCGCCTTGCGGAATCTGGCCGCGCAATTCGCCGCATGCAGCCGCGCAGTCGCATGCCAGCCAAGCAATCCACCAGCCCCGGTCACGACAATCTTCTGCGACATCGACTACCCTAACATGCCCTGCGCAGGAAGTTGACGGAAGGAAAGTAGATCATAGCGCGACCTTCAGAGGATGATGAATCTGTCCGGCCGGATCGCCCCGCCCGCAATCGCACTGCACCTAGCGCGGATCGAGCTCACGACTCAAGGGAAACTGGCGCTACTGGCCGGAAACCCTCTGCCGCCACCCTCAGCTCGACTTTGTACATCTTCTGGACATGGACCTGACCCGAAAATGTACAAAGTCGAGCTGAGGCATTGTGGGCGGCAAAATCCGGTGATATCGCTCAAAATTGAACGATGGGAACTTCGCCGTGGCTGAACAATATCTGAGACGGCTGAGCAGTCTCGTCTTCGCTTCTGCGCCCTGTCTGCGCAGCGTAAGCGTCTCTGTGGAAGAGATTTGATGTCAGACCAGCGCAAGAGGATACAAGACGAAGTACGCTTTCGCGTTCTGCGTCTGATTGATGAAAACCACAACATTTCCCAGCGCGAACTCGCTCGCGCAGTTGGTATCAGTACCGGAGGCGCACACTACGTTCTGAATGCTCTGATTGAGAAGGGCCTCGTGAAACTCGGCCGGTTTGCCGCCGCCACGGATAAACGGCGCTACGTCTATGCTCTTACCCCCAAAGGGTTAGCCGAAAAGGTTGAAATCACCCGGATCTTCCTTGCCCGGAAGATGGAGGAGTATGACGCCCTCAAGGCCGAGATTGAGTCGCTTCAGTCCGAAATAGCGCAACAGGACCGGGACAATTTGGAAAAGTCGCATGGCTGATCGGTGGACAGGCCTGCTGAACGTCGGTCTGCGCAGCTTGACGCTGGGCATACGGTTCCTGTTCATCTTCTTCCTCGCCCGATATCTCGATCCGGCATCGCTCGGCTACTATGGCCTGTTTACCGCGACAGTAGGCTATTGCCTCTATTTCGTGGGGCTGGATTTCTACGTCTATGTGACGCGGGAGATCCTCAAGGCACCCGAGGGCATCCGGGGGCAGCTGCTGAAGGCTCAGGCCGCCCTATCTGGCCTCCTCATTCTTGCAGTATTTTTGATCGCAGTGCTCCTACTGCCCCGCGCGGGCTGGCCGGGACACCTAGTCTGGTGGTTTATGCCGATCCTGCTGTTTGAATATCTCAATCAGGAAATCTACCGGCTGCTTATCGTGCTGTCGAAGCAGATCACAGCAAGCCTTCTGCTGTTTATGCGTCAAGGTAGTTGGGCGCTCGCGATCATAGCGCTTATGGCGGGCATACCAGAGAGTCGGGATATCGACACCGTCATGGCGCTCTGGTGTGCGGCTGGAGGTATGACCGCGGCTTTGGGTATCTGGACAATTGTTCGGCTTCGATTCGGCGGTTGGCATATGTCGGTTGACTGGGGATGGGTAAAGCGGGGGATCAACATCAGCCTTGCCTTCCTTGTGGCAACCGTTGCTTTACGCGGTATTCAGACCATCGACCGCTACTGGCTCGAAGCTCTTGGCGGGATCGAGACGGTCGGCGCCTATGTGCTATTCTTCGGCATGGCGAGCGCACTCATGACCTTTCTTGACGCCGGGGTCTTTGCCTTCGGCTACCCTGCGCTGATCCGCCATCACCACGCAGGAGAGCATGACGAGGCTCGGGCCTTGTCGCGGCGGATGCTGGCCCAGACTATCGCCGTCTCGTCAGGCTTCGCTGTGATCAGCTGGTTGGTTCTGCCCTATCTGCTGGACTGGATTGGCAATCCGATCTACAGGGACCGGATCTATTTCTATCCGTGGTTGCTGCTTGCAATGGTGCTCAACGCCCTTGGTATGGTTCCGCACTACACACTTTACGCAAAGGGTCACGACCGGCCCATCATCTACAGCCACCTGGCCGCCTTGGCCGCCTTTGTGCTTTTCACCTTGGCATTGGCCCCAAAAATGGCAGAATTCGCGGTTCCCATCGCACTCAATGCTGCCTTTGCGCTTGTTTTGATCTGGAAGAGCATCGCCTATCTTTTGCTTGGCAGAGCCGGCCGAAACGCCACACCAAAATCCTCTTAACTCAATCACGGCGATCAAAAATGATCCGTTACGGACAACAAGACATCACTCAAGAGGACATCGATGCTGTCATCGGTGTGCTGAAATCAGTCAATCTTACGCAGGGTCCGAACATCCCCGCATTCGAACAAGCGGTAATGGCCGAGACCGGCGCCCGGCACGCTGTGGCGGTGAACAGTGCAACCTCGGCGCTGCATATCGCCTGCCTTGCATTGGATCTTGGGCCCGGTGACTGGCTGTGGACTACGCCCAACACTTTTGTTGCCTCGGCGAATTGCGCGCTCTACTGCGGCGCGCAGGTGAGCTTCGTCGATATTGATCCAAAGACATGGAACCTCTGCCCGAAAGCACTTGAGCAAAAGCTGATCCACGCCGCCGCCGAAGGCTGTCTGCCGAAAGTGGTTGTGCCGGTCCATCTGACTGGCCAGCCATGCGATATGGCGACGATCCATGCCCTCGGGCAGAAATACGGATTCCGTATCATTGAAGATGCCTCGCATGCGATCGGAGGGCGCTACAAGGACGAGCCGATTGGAAACTGTCGATACAGCGACATCACTGTCTTCAGCTTCCATCCGGTCAAGATCGTGACCACCGCCGAGGGCGGTATGGCTATGACCAACGACGACCATCTCGCCACCCGCCTCGGCCTGCTGCGTAGCCATGGCATCACCCGCGATCCGACACTGATGACCGGCGAGATGGAAGGTCCTTGGTATTATCAGCAGGTGGATCTGGGCTATAATTATCGTATGACCGACATGCAGGCTGTGCTGGGAGTGAGTCAGATGACCCGCCTGCACCGCTATGTCGCCCGCCGCCATGAGATAGCGGCCCGCTATGACAGGCTCCTCGCCGATCTGCCGCTGACACTGCCCTGGCAGCACCCGGACAGCCATTCGGCCTTTCATCTTTATGTGATCCGCCTGCAGCTCGACCGCATCCCGGCCAGCCATCTGCAGGTTTTCGAGGCGCTGCGCGCCCAAGATATCATGGTCAACCTGCACTATATCCCTGTGCATACCCAGCCGTGGTACCGAAAAATGGGATTTCGTGACGGCGATTACCCACAAGCCGAGCAGTATTACCGCGAGGCGATCAGTATTCCAATGCATCCGACCCTCACCGATGCAGAGCAGGATTTTGTCGTCGCCGTATTGCGTGAGGCCATTGAGGTATGAGACTGGCCGTCATTCCGGCGCGGGGAGGGTCGAAACGCATCCCGCGCAAGAATATCCGCTCCTTCGGTGGGCGGCCGATGATTGCATGGCCGATCCAAGCGGCGCTGGAGAGCGGCTGTTTCGACCGGGTGATCGTCAGCACCGATGATGCTGAGATCGCAGCCGTGGCACAGGCCGAGGGCGCAGAGGTTCCCTTTTTGCGACCGGCTGAGCTCTCCGATGACCACACCGCCACCATTCCGGTGATCGCCCACGCTGTGGCTTGGCAAAATGCGCATGGTGCGACGGCGCAAGAGGTCTGCTGCCTTTATGCCACCGCCCCTTTCGTGCGCGCGGAATATCTGCGCCGTGGGCTGGAAGTGCTACGCGAAACCGGCGCGAGCTATGCTTTCTCGGTCACCAGCTATGCTTTCCCGATTCAACGCGCGATCCGCATCACCCGGGAAGTGCGGATCGAGATGTTCCAGCCCGAGCATTTTAACACCCGCTCGCAGGATCTGGCTGAGGCTTGGCATGACGCCGGTCAATTCTACTGGGGTCGGGCCGAGGCTTGGCTGTCAGACGGGCCGCTTTTTGGACCTGACAGTGCGCCTGTGCCTCTGCCCCGCCACCGGGTGCAGGACATTGATACGCCCGAGGACTGGGAAAGGGCGGAATGGATGTTCCGCGCAATAGCCAGCTTGCCGGAGCCGTTCCAGAAATGAGCTTTGCTGCCCGCCGCATCGCTTTCCGCGCTGATGCCTCCCTGCAGATCGGGTCCGGGCATGTCATGCGCTGCCTGACGTTGGCCGATCTGTTGCGGTCGCAGGGGGCGGATTGCCTGTTCATCTGCCGCGCGCATCCGGGGCATCTGGGTGATTTGATAAGCGCACGGGGGCATCGGATCCACCTGCTGGAGCCACCGCAGCCCACAGAAGACACACAGGGGCAACCAACGGGTACCGCCCATGCCGCATGGCTTGGCACCAGTCTGGCGCGTGATGCAGCCGAGAGCCGCAGCGCACTGATCATGGATTTTGCGGAGGAAGGGCCTTGCGACTGGCTGGTGGTTGATCATTATGCGCTGGACCAGAACTGGGAAACGGCACTGCGGCCGCTGTGCCGCTATCTCATGGTGATCGACGATCTGGCTGACAGGCCACATGACTGTGATCTTTTGCTCGATCCGGGCCTTGGGCGCAAAGTCGAGGATTATGCCGAATTCGTGCCTCGCGGGAATATGACTTTGGTCGGCCCGCAATATGCCCTGCTACGCCCTGAATTCGCAGCGCAGCGCGCAACGAGCATTGAGCGACGTGACCAACCGCAACTGCGCCGACTGTTGATTACCATGGGTGGTGTCGACCGCGACGATGCCACTGGAACAGTACTGGATGCGCTGGCCAACAGCGACCTGCCCGCTGATCTTGAGATTACCGTAGTCATGGGCCCCAAGGCCCCTTGGCTAGAGCGCATCCGCACTCGGGCAGCTATAATGCCACGCCCGACGCGGGTGCTTGCGGGCGTAACTGACATGGCACGCCTGATGACTGAAAGTGATCTCGCAATCGGCGCTGCCGGTAGCACCGCTTGGGAACGCTGCTGTTTGGGGTTGCCTACCATTCAAATCGTGCTTGCCGAGAACCAGAGTGCTATTGGACGGGCGTTGGAACTCGCTTCTGCCGCCTTGTCCGTTGATCTCGGGCTGGTTTCTCAAACATTGCCCGCTCTTCTTGGCAACAACGCGGAAATCGAAGGTCTGATGATGCAGTCTGCTTTCGCATTTGATATCACGGACGGACTAGGTGCCGAACGTATTGCATCATATATGCGAAGGAAATCAGTATGAAGGTGACCTTGCTTTGCAGCGATGAAACACATCCCATTAACTCCTACCTGCAACGGTGGATAGAGCATACAGACAAGGATCTGGAGGCTGAACTAGTGCGTCAGAAGAATGCTGCGCTTGGTGGTGACATATTGTTCCTCATCTCTTGCTCAGAGATCGTTACAGCTACTGATCGCGGGAGATACAGGCATACTCTTGTCCTTCATGCGAGCGACCTGCCTGCCGGACGCGGCTGGAGTCCTCATGTATGGGAAATATCGCAGGGCGCAACGTTTATAACTCTATCGCTTCTTGAGGCAGCGGAAAGCGTGGACAGCGGCAAGATATGGAAGAAGATGCAGATCCCTGTTCCCGAACACGCGATTTGGGATGAGATAAACGAACTATTGTTTGAAGCAGAGGTTCTATTGATTGATTTTGCGATAAAAAATGCCCATTCAATATCGCCCATGCCGCAGTCAGACAATTCTGAAGCCACCTACAATCCTCGCCGAACTCCAAGGGATAGTATGATAGACCCTAATAAGTGCATCGCCGAACAATTCAACCTTATTCGCGTTTGCGACCCTAACCGGTTCCCAGCCTATTTCATGCTGCATGGGAAGAAATACATACTAAAGGTGGAGAAACGCAATGAGTAAAGAAATTACAATTGCTGGTCGCGCGATCGGTGCAGATAGGGCGCCATATATAATTGCGGAGATGTCTGCCAACCATAATGGACAAATCGATACCGCTTTTAAGATAATTGAAGAGGCCAAGAAAGCCGGCGCAGACGCAATCAAGATGCAGACCTACCGCCCAGACACAATTACGCTCAATAGTGATCTGCCCGATTTTCAGATCAAAGGAACACTTTGGGAAGGACGCACACTATACGAGCTCTATGAGATGGCACACACTCCGTGGGAGTGGCACCGTCCACTGTTCGACCATGCGCGCGCGCTTGGCATAACCATCTTCTCGTCGCCATTCGATACGACCGCAATCGACCTGCTCGAAGATTTGGGGGCGCCCGCCTACAAGATCGCGTCCTTTGAAGCGGTGGATTTGCCGTTGATCCGCTATGCAGCTGCAACCGGAAAGCCGATGATCATCTCAACCGGTATGGCAGATGTGGAGGAAATCGGGGAGGCTATCGCCGCAGCCCGTGACGGCGGCTGTCGTGAGCTTGCCATCCTGCACTGCGTCTCGGGTTATCCGGCACCCCCCGGTGACTATAATCTGCAAACCATTCCCGACATGATCGCGCGGTTTGGCACTGTCACTGGTCTGTCCGACCATACGATCGACAATACAACTGCCATCGCCAGTGTAGCACTGGGCGCTACTATCATAGAGAAACATTTTACACTTGATCGCAATGGTGGCGGGCCGGATGACAGCTTCTCTCTGGAACCAGCCGAAATGGCCGCACTCTGCACCGGCGCCCGCACCGCTTGGGAGGCGCTAGGCAGGGTCGACTACGGGCGCAAATCCAGCGAACTGGGCAATGTCCAGTTCCGCCGCTCGCTCTATTTCGTCAAGGATCTGAAGGCAGGCGATGTAATCACAGCTGACGCGATACGGAGCGTACGGCCGGGCTATGGGCTGGCGCCGAAATATTGGGACGAGGTGGTGGGAAAAAGAGTGGCGCAAGATATTTCGGCGCATACGGCGGTTCTTCTGAAGATGATCGAAAACAGCGCGGCATTATGAATATTTTACTCCTCTCGAACAGCGCGCCAAATTACCATCACTTCTTCAAGGCTTTGGTAAGATTATTCGAAAGCGATGGCGCTTCCGTGGCAGTGGCAGTAGATAGTCGTTTCTCACGAGAAGAGAACCATCTGGATGATCTTCATTTCGCCGAGATCCATAATTTCGACGCATGGTTTGTTAGTCATCAGATCGACTTAGAGATTTTAGCCAAATATTCTGATTTCAACCTCAACACCATGCTTCTGTCCGACTTTGAGCGAGCGCAAGTATATCGAATCTGGGGAGCAGACGTAAATCCAAACTATTTCGATCGCCTGAAAAGTGCTCTTCTAACCTACTTCGAGCACATCTTCAAACGTCATTCGATCGATACGGTCATCTACGAAAACGTTTCGAACAGCTTTGCCCATTTTGCGCTGATTGTTGCTCAACGCCAAGGCGCGCGCTATCTCGGGATTGGTAGTTCAAGACTCCCGGCGCGGTTTGCAGTTACGGATAATCCGCTTGAGGATCATGCAGCAAAGCGCGCGTTCGAAGCGATCTGCGACGGTTCTCTTGTTCCATCGTCCGAGTTGCGCGTTTGGGCCGATACTTATATTGCACAGATAGAAAACATCACACCAGACTATATGAAGATCAATGGTCTAGATAGTCTTGGTTTATTTCGACGCTACTTTAAGTTCAGACACCTATCCAAAATTTGGTCTCTTTTGCGCCATGCAGGGGACAGCCGGACAGATGCCTTCCAAATCGGCAATCCGCTTCTTACCCATATCGGTCTCTTTCGCCGCAACTTTGGTAGACGAGTGCGCGCGAGACGGGTTCGCCGGTTTTATCGGAAGTCGGTGGAGGGAGAGCGCTATCTTCTTTACCCGCTCCATTTCCATCCCGAATCTTCCACGTCCATCCTTGCTGCTAGCTGGCTCGACGAATATGAAGTCATTCGCAACATAGCTTTCAATCTACCCGAGGGCGTACGTCTTTATGTTAAGGACCACGTCAGCGCTTGGGCCTACCCCTCGCTCGACTTCTACCGGCGGCTTTGCTTACTACCGAATGTGCGTCTATTACCTCCCGAGGCACCTACAAAACGTTTGATCCGCGGCAGCGTAGCCGTTATCACCCTGACCAGTACGGTCGGCTATGAGGCGCTTTTGCTGCACCGGAGAGTATTTCTGTTTGGAAGAGTGTTTTACGAATTTCACAAGGGCGTTACGCTGGTCGAGAAGCCAGCACACCTGCATAAGTTACTTCAGACGAAGCTAGATCTGCCGACGGATTGGGATGAAGCCTATAACAACGACTTTGTCTGCGCGTGTCACGAGGCGACTTTGCCCGGCACACTCAATTTGATGCAGGGTCCTGAAGCGGCCGGGCAGATGGCCGAGCAAGTGTATGGACAACTCAAATCGAACGGTTATCTGATCCTAAGTGGGACGCCGTTTGAGAAGTAGATGTCAGTTCAAAAAATATCTCTGTGCGGCAGCATTGGGCTCTTCGGCATCAATGCCGCTCGATATTCTTGGGAGCATCCGCGCGGACACGCAGGGGAATCGCTTTTGGGTTTGTAGCGTCGCATCGGGATCGAAAATCATCAAAACCTGAATACGAACGCAACGAGAGAGCCGAAAAGTTCTTCTTATGTTCACCTTTTTGATTCTCAGATTTCCAAAAGCGATTGCCCTGCGCGGACACGGGGGGCCACGACATCCCGGTTTTCAGCAAATGTTCTTGAACACGGTGCCGGTTCAGTTGATTATGGCTTCGAACAACTTGCCACATCGGCATCATCAGTTTCGATAGGGTATCCGTGAGCATTACTATTCGACAGTCGTCTCTGAGTATGGGTTGTATCTATCTCCTAGCTGCACCTTTAGTTTTCTGGGCGTCGTTGACCTTAACAATACCATACGTCAATGGAGATCAAATTTCGTATCGTCTTTTTTACAAAGCATTGGCCCAAGCACCACTATATGAAATTCCGAGACTCCAATTAGTGAATACCGGATCAGCGGAACCACTGTATGGCGCCATTATGTGGTTAGGGGCTAATCTAGATATTGAAAAGGATGTTTATGTCGCTATTTGGAACACGATACTTGCATATGCACTGATCCGCCTCACGATGCTTCGTCGTTCAAATATTATTTTTGTCATCTTGTTATTGACGAACTTTTATTTCATTGTTCTGCTTACTGCAGCAGAGCGACTGAAATTCGCCTATATAGCATCGGCTTTTGCTGTGGCAAGCAACTCACCATGGCGAAGTTTGATATGGACTATTGTAGCGTTGCTATCCCATTTTCAATCAATGATTACATTTGGTGCGTGGGCGAGTGGTTACATCAGCAGGATTAGAATTCGTAGTATATTCCGAAGGAGGAATTTTTTCACTATTGCGCTCCTAGGTCCAATCATTTGCGCGATTGGGGTGGTTTTTGCTTTATGGTTTCAAGCGAGTATATTGGCCAAGATTAACGCCTACGTTGGGAGCGGTGAGCTTTTTAGCTTGTTTAATATTCTCATTCTTTTAATTGTGTCATTGATTTGCTTACCTAAGAAGGCAGAGATCACAATTATGTTATTGGTTTGTGCTTTGGCAGCGGTTGCGATTGGCGCAGATCGAGTCAATATGATTGCAGTTTCCATTTTCATCTACGTATGCATTAGGGACCGTAGGACATCCCACCCTGCTGCGCTTGCTCTTATGGCTTATTTTACCTTTAAGAGCATGGGCTTTGTCAAGTTGATTTTTGCTGAAGGTAGCGGCTTTGCCGCTTAGGTATTCATTCTGCAACGTCTGGCGATTTAATGTCGTCATTTTCATAGACTTTTGCTAGCTAGCAGTTATATTGCTGATCGAAAAGAAATGTTGATGTCGCAAGGATATGGAGGATTCAACGTGCCTAGAATAACGATCAATGCTGCTAATCTCCATGCCGGCGGAGTGGTCCAGGTTGCGTCATCATTTTTGACAGAGCTTGTGAATGAGGGGCTGGAGACAGAAATCTCTAGGATTTTTGTTTCATCCGAGGTTGCCAGAAATCTTGCACCTAGTGTTCTAGCCAGTAGATCTGATAAATTTAAGGTAATAGACTCCTTTGGAATCCGGGGTTGCGGAGTAAATGACAAAATTATAAGTAGGCATGCAGAGACAGTATTCACGATATTTGGGCCCTTCTACAATTTTAGAAGATCAAGCCGAAACATCGTTGGTTTTGGTCAGGCTTGGATTATCTACCCTCGAAACGAATGCTATGCTGGGATGTCGTTGCTTGAGCTTTGGAAAACCAGGTTGAAATACTGGATTCAAGGCTATTTTTTCAGACGTGCGGATGTGTTGATCGTTGAGTTGGATCATGTTCGTGATGGGTTGATCCATGAACTAGGCATTCCCCCCGAACGTATTCGGGTCGTACGCAATTGTCTTTCATCAATCTATCATGACGAGGGGCTCTGGCAAGATGTAACGGTTCCGCAGGTTGCGTGCGACCTCCGGCTGGGCTTTCTAGGGCGCAACTACAGGCACAAGAATACTGCGATATTCTCCAAAGTTGCTGCGGTGCTTGCGCAGTCCCATGGTATCGTGGCTCGGTTCCATGTTACCTTTACAGATGCCGAATGGCGTGCGTGTTCTCCCGAGTTCCGCGCGGTCTGCATCAATGTTGGCCCACTGACTGTGGCGCAGTGCCCGTCTTTTTACCGGCAAATTGATGCGGTGGTGTTCCCTTCGCTGCTAGAGTGCTTTTCGGTAGCACCACTCGAAGCTATGGCCATGGAGCGGCCTCTTTTCGCGTCGGATCGTCCGTTCAATCGCGATATCTGCGGTGAGCATGCGTATTATTTCGATCCTCTGGATGCCGAGAGTATCGCGGCTCGGATCGCTGAGGTGCTTTCCGGGCACCGATCGGACGGGGAAGCATTGCGCGCCGCGCGCAATCACGCGATGAACTTCTCGAGCCCCGCTGAACGGGCAGAGAAATATTTGGCTATCCTTACCGAGGACCTGTCAACTACAACCAAAGAGTGATTGGACCTGTAATGCTCACCAACAAGACCCTGCTCATCACCGGCGGTACAGGTTCCTTTGGCAACGCTGTCCTGCGGCGGTTCCTTGACTCGGATCTGCGTGAGATCCGTATCTTCAGTCGCGACGAGAAGAAGCAGGATGATATGCGTAAGAAGTATTTGCACCCCAAACTGAAGTTTCATATTGGCGATGTCCGTGACTACCAGTCGGTTCTAAACGGCATGCGCGGGGTCGATTTTGTATATCACGCCGCAGCACTGAAGCAGGTACCATCATGCGAGTTCTACCCGATGGAGGCGGTCAAGACGAATGTTCTGGGAACCGAGAATGTGCTCGAGGCGGCTATTGCCTGCGGGGTCGCTCGGGTTGTTTGTCTCAGCACTGACAAGGCGGTATATCCGATCAACGCGATGGGTATCAGCAAGGCGATGATGGAAAAGGTCATCGTTGCCAAGTCCCGCTCAAGCAATGGCACAGTCATCTGCACGACTCGCTATGGTAATGTGATGGCTTCGCGTGGGTCGGTGATCCCGCTCTTCACCAAGCAGATCCAATCCGGAAAGCCTATCACCGTCACCGATGCATCGATGACCCGTTTCATGATGACGCTCGACGATGCACTTGATCTGGTGCTCTATGCGTTCGAGCACGGAAACTCAGGAGACATTTTTGTCCAGAAGGCCCCCGCAGCAACCATCGAAACTCTATGCCGCGCTTTAACGGAGTTTCTGGGCGTGCCAGGCCATCCGGTCGATGTTATTGGGACACGCCATGGCGAGAAACTTTTTGAGGTCCTGCTTAGCCGTGAGGAAATGACTGCGGCCGAGGATCTGGGCAACTACTACCGCGTCCCGCCCGATCTGCGTGACTTGAACTATGGTAAGTTCTTCGAACGAGGTGAGGTCAAGATCAGCGCGGCCGAAGACTATAATTCCCATAATACCGAGCGCCTTGACGTTGCAGGAATGCAGTCTCTTCTAAAAAAGCTTCGCTTCGTTCGCACTACGCTCGAGGCTGAGCTGATCGAAGTTGACGAGTGAGCCTAATCGGACACTGAGCTTCGATATGACACGTACCAGACATATGTGGTTCCGGAAATCCGCAGATATTTTCGTCAGAAAGCTGTCCAAAGAACGAGAAGTAGCTAAAGTGGAGAGTTGAACGCCGGGGTCAAAGCGCGGATACCTTGACCATCGCCTGTCAAAGGTTGCCCCGCGTGCCCGAAGCTACTCCTGCGCCTGTCGTCATGCTGGGCCCGCCCGGTTTTGTCCGCGACCCTGCGCGCTTTGACGATCCCGCGCTGTTGCAGGTGCTTGGCCAGAATGCCGGCAATCTGATGTTTCAATATGCCGCCAGTCGGATCATTGCCGCAACCCAGACCCATGTCGGCCTGTCGGAAACCCCTTATACAGAGACTGAATCGCTGCAATCGGCCCGTGCGCTGGTGTTTCCGGCGGCCAATCATCTGCGCCTTGGTGCGGATTGGACCGGGTTGAATGATTATCTGGAGGGCGCGGAGTTGCCGCTGGTCATTCTGGGGCTGGGTGCGCAGGCCCCGAGCGGTGGCGAGAGTGTCACGATTACCGCGCTGAAGGCTGATCCGCATGTTCGCCGGATGGTGGACATTCTGCGCGATCGGGCAGAGTTTGTCTCTGTTCGAGGCGATTTCTCGGCGCGGGTCTGTGACGCGATGGGCCTGCGCGATGTGCATGTGCTGGGCTGTCCTTCGGTGTTTCTGAACCCCGATCCGCTGCTTGGGCAAAAGCTGCAGGCGCGGATTGCAGCACTCCCCGATGTGCCGGGCCGGTTGCGTCTGGCCATGACGGCTGCGGCCCCGTTCGAGATCAGCGCGCATCCGGTGCGGCGCGATCTGGAGCGCAAGCTCTTTGGCTGGACCAAGGCGGCGCAGGGGCTTTACATGCAGCAATCGGGCGGTGTCTCGGTATTGCGGGCGGCGCGCGGAAACTGGCATCTGCTGGAGCCGGGGGCGCGCAAGGCGATTGCCGCGATCCTCGCGCCGCAGATGGACCCGGTCGAGGTCTGGGCGTTTCTGTGCCGCGGCGCCCGGTTCCCGCTGAGCGCGCCGGAGTGGATTGGGCAACTGGCGGGCTGTGATCTGGTGCTGGGCAGCCGTGTGCATGGCAATCTGGCGGCACTGGCTGCCGGGGTGCCGGGGGTGATTGTCGCGCATGACAGCCGCACAGCAGAACTGGCAGACTGCATGCATCTGCCGCAACTGCAGGCTGCGGATGTGATGGCGGCAGCGCGGCCCAAGGAACTGGTGGCGCGCATCACCTTTGACGGCGCGGCGTTTGACCGCTGGCGCGCGGGGGCGGCGGCGACGCTGACCACGGCATTTGACCGGTTGGGAATCCCGGTGCATACCGATATCCGTGCCTTGGGGGCCCTCTGATGCCGCGTCGTCCGATCCGGGAGTTTGCCGAATTCGTGGCATTTGTGAAGGCGCAGGGCTTTGACCCTGGCACGGTGATCGATGTGGGGGTCTGTCATGGCACGCCGGAGTTGCAGGACGGGTTTGCGGATGCCTTTCATATCCTGATCGAACCTGTGGCCGAACTTGAGCCCCGGATGCAGGCGCTGCTGCGCACAAGGCGGGGCGAGTATCATATGCTGGCCCTGTCGGACCGGGTGGGCAGCCTGCCGATGAAAGTGCCCGAAGGCGCATGGCAGGGTGCGACGCTGGCCAATCCGGGGAGCGGGGCCGGGGTGCGGCAGGTGCCGGTCAGCACGCTCGATACCCTGCTGACGGGGCGTGATCTGGCGGGACCGATCCTGCTCAAGACCGATTGTCAGGGCTATGATCTCATGGTGATGCAGGGGGCTACGGCGCTGTTGCCCCGCATCGATCTGGTGGTGATGGAGGTCAATATGTTCCATCCGGCGGGCGATCCTGCGCTGGCCGATTTCGGCACTGTCGTGGCCTGGATGCGCGACCATGGTTTTGCGGTTTATGACATTCTGAGCTATCAGACCCGGCCCTTTGATATGGCGCTGGGATATGTCGATCTGGCCTTTGTGGCCGAGGCGGGCCGGTTTCGTGCCCATCATCGCTGGGCCTGAGGGGAGAGGGATGACCGAGCCAGATCGCGAAAAGGCCGCCCATGCCCGCTATGCCGCCCGGATTGGCACGCCGGAACTGCGTGACCTCGAGGCGCAGTTGATGAATGTCACCAATCTGGCGGGGCTCTACTATCCCGAACCGCGCAGTGATGCGGGTTATGCGCTGTTCGCGATGTCGCAGGCGGAGGCGGCCAAGCCTCTGGCAGAGCGGGTGCCACCAGAGGGATTGCGACACTATTACGGCGTAAAAGACGGGAAGTACGATGATGCGCTGTACCTGAAATCCGGGCTGGCCGATGTGCGCGCGATGCGCGCTCTGCTGGCAGAGGACGGGTTTGACCCGGCGGGCGGGCGCGTGATGGATTTTGGCTGTTCGGCGGGCCGCATGACCCGGCATCTGCAGGATTGGGCCACGGCGGGCGAGGTATGGGGTGTCGATCTGCACGGCGCTGCGATCCATTGGGCGCAGGCGCATCTGTCGCCGCCGTTTCATTTTTTGACCAACAGCACCGCGCCGCATCTGCCATTCGAGGATAACAGTTTTGGCCTGATCTTTGCCGGGTCGGTCTGGACCCATATCGGGGCGCTGGATGATGCATGGCTGTTGGAGATGCGCCGGATCCTGCGCCCGGGTGGCCGGCTTTATCTGACGATCTCGGACGAGGACACGCTGGCCGAGGTGGCGCGGATCGCCCCCGATCATCCCTCGAACGCCCATGTCGCGGCGCTGGATGCCGAAACGGGGATGCTGTCGCGCGACTGGACCGTCTTTGTCACCCGCACGACGCCATGGTTGCAGCGGGTGGTCTATCGGCGCGACCCGTGGGTCCAGCGGATCGGGCGCTGGATGGATGTGCGGATCGTGCGGCCGGGGGCCTATGGCTGGCAGACCGGTGTGTTGCTGGCCAAGCCGGGATGACGGCGGAGGCGCTGTTATCCGGTGTGACGCTGGTCACCTGTTGCAGGGACCGGAGCGTGAACCTGTGCCTTGCGCTGCCCACATGGCTGGCGCTGCCGGGGATAAATGAGGTGGTGGTCGTGGACTGGACATCAGAGCGCCCGGTGGTGTCTGATCTGGTGGCCGCGGGCCTGACCGATCCGCGCATCAGGGTAGTGCGCGTCGCGGATGAACCGCGCTGGGTGCTGACGCGGGCTTTCAACCTTGGCTTTCGTCTGGCGCGGTATGACCGCATCCTCAAGGTGGATGCCGATATTCAGTTGGAGCCGGGTTTTTTAGAGTCTAACCTGCTGCAAAAGGGTCAATTCTGCGCCGGTAACTGGCGGCTGGCCATGCCGGGGCAGGCGTTTGTCAACGGGTGTTTCTACATTCACCACGCCGATCTGATGCGGGTGAACGGGTTCAATGAATATCTCACCAGCTATGGCTGGGATGATGATGACCTCTATGAACGGCTGGTCGCGGCGGGTCTGGTTCGCTGCGATGTGGCACCGGGGTCGCTGCATCATCTGGCGCATGATGATGTGGCGCGGACCCTACCGGTTCAGACGGGACAGACCGGGTGGGACGACCTGCGCGCGCAGTGGATGTTTGCGATTCGCGCCAACCGGTTCGTGGCCAGCATCATGCCGCAGTGGGCCCCCGGACAGCGCGGGGCGGAGTACCTGACATGCGAAGGCGATGCGCCGCTGACCCTGCGGCGGGTGGCGCAGTCGGGTGTGAGCCTGCCTCCCCATCAGCGCCGCCGGGCCGAGACGCTGGCCGCTTATGAGATGCTGGGCTGGCGTGTGGGGCCGCGGGTGCATGACCTGAGCGCCCGGATGCTCGACCTGCTGCTCTGCGCTTGCAGATGGGAAGCGATCACGGCGCTGCATGTTGAACTGATGCTGGCGGGGGCGAATATGGCCACTGTGGTGGCGCCGCGCCATCTGGTGGCCGATCTGGTGCTGCCCGCGTTGCAGGCCCGGCCCGAGGTCCAGGCGGCGCTGTGCAGACTGTTGCAGGCGGCGGCGGATGCGACGGGCCGGGTGCTGGTGCTGCGCGCGCGCCGGGTGCCGCCGGGGATGGCGGCGCTGGGACATGTGCCACAGATCCCGGCGCGGCATCCGCTGGGCGAGGTCACTGATATCACACTGGAACAGAGCCTGAATGATGCTCAAACACCGGTATTGCGCGTGGTGATCGGCCCGGACGAGATGGATGCGCTTTTCCCACGTCCCGCACCGCCTGTTGCCCCCGTCGTGATCCGGCCCGGTGCCGGGCGCATCTATGTCGATGCGCAACATGGGCTGGGTAACCGGCTGCGCGCGATTGCCTCTGCCGGGGCGATTGCGCAGGCGACCGGGCGCAAGCTGGTGGTGATCTGGGAGCCTGATGTGCATTGCGGGGCGCGCTTTGCCGATCTGTTCGCGCCCGGCCCTGCGGTGATTGAACAGGGCTTTGCCGGTGAGGCCCGCGCGCGCGGCATGGACCTGCTCGATTACATGGAGGTCGAGCCGGAGGCGCAGAAGGGGGCGCCGCTGATCCTGACCGAAGGCCGCGATGCCTATCTGCGCAGCGCCTATGTCATCGCGCATGACGCGAGCCACTGGGCCAGCGAGGCGGCGGTGCTGCGGGCGTGGCGCCCGGTGGCGGCGGTGCAGGCGCTGGTGGCCGGGATGCCGCCCTGTGACGTGGGGCTGCATATCCGCGCGGCAGGGGCGCCGGGTGATGTGCTGGCCCCGCATGATGCCCCCACGAACTGGAGCGCTGAGAGCCATGTCGCCATCCAGCATGCGCGCGGGCAGAGCCAGCCGGCGCGGTTTGTGGCCCCGCTGGAGGCGATCTGGCGGCACAGCCCCAAGGCGCGGGTGTTTCTGGCGGCGGATCGCCCCGAGACTTATGCGCTGTTCGACCGGCTTTATGGCGCGCGGATCACCTGGCTGGCGCGCGATACATGGGACCGCTCTGCCAGCCAGATGCAATATGCGCTGGCCGATGCGCTGCTGCTGGCGCGGGCGCGGCATCTGCTGGGCAGCAACTGGAGCTCTTTTTCCGAACTGGCGCTGCGCCTCTCGGTCCGGGTGCGCCGCTATGAACGCAGCGGGATCGACTTTTGATGCCTGCTACTGGTGGACCTGGGCGGTGCGCCCTACAAGGACGCTGACCCTTTGCCCGCAGGAGGCCGCATGGACCCCAGGATCGTGACGATCGGCGATATTGCCATTGGCGGCGCGCATCCCATCGCGCTGATCACCGGGCCGTGCCAGCTCGAATCTCTGGATCACGCGCGAATGATGGCGGAAAGGATTGCCGAGGCCTGCGCGCCCACCGGGACGCAGTTCATCTTCAAGGCCAGTTACGACAAGGCGAACCGGTCCTCCATCGGCACCGAACGCGGGCTGGGCATGGAGCGCGGGCTGGAGATATTGGGCCGGATTCGTGACGAATTCGGCGTGCCAGTCCTGACCGATGTGCATGAGCCGGACCATTGCAGGGTTGCGGCGCAGGTGGTGGATGTGCTGCAGATCCCGGCGTTTCTGTGCCGTCAGACCGATCTGCTGCTGGCGGCAGGCGAGACGGGTCTGGCGATCAATGTGAAGAAGGGCCAGTTTCTGGCGCCCTGGGACATGGCCAATGTCGCGGCCAAGGTGGCCAGCACCGGCAATACCCGCATCATGCTCTGCGAGCGTGGCACCTCCTTTGGTTATAACACGCTGATCACCGATTTTCGCGGGTTGCCGATCATGGCCGCGACCGGCTGGCCGGTGGTGTTTGATGCGACGCATTCGGTGCAGCAGCCGGGGGGACTGGGTGGCAGCAGCGGCGGGCAGCGCGAGTTTGCCCCGGTGCTGGCGCGGGCCGCCTGTGCGGTGGGCGTGTCGGCGCTGTTCATCGAGACGCATGAGGACCCGGATAATGCCCCCAGCGATGGCCCCAACATGATCCCGGTGGATCAGATGGCGGCGCTGATCGCCAATCTGCGGGCCTTTGATGCGCTGGCGAAATCGGGGGGCCAAATCGCATGACCGACGCCTGCATCATCATCCCCGCGCGCCATGCCTCGACCCGCTATCCGGGCAAGCCGCTGGTCATGCTGCGTGGCGCGCATGGCGTGGCGCGCTCGCTGCTGGAACGCGCGGTTATCGCGGGGCGCGCGGCGCTGGCGCAGGATCGCCGGATCACCGGGCTTTATGTCGCTACCGACGATGACCGGATCGCGGCCGAGGCGGCGCGGATCGGGGCCGATGTGATCATGACCGACAGCGCCTGCCGCAATGGCACCGAACGGGTGGCGCAGGCGGTGGCGCGCGCGGGGATCACGGCCGGGATCGTGGTCAACCTGCAGGGCGATGCGCCGCTGACCCCGCCCGGATTTGTCACCGCACTTGTGGCGGCGATGCGCGCCGATCTGGGGCTGGGCGTCGCAACCCCGGTGCTGCGCTGCGATGCCGAGGCACTGGAAAACTTTCTGGCCGACAGGCGCGCAGGCCGGGTCGGGGCCACCACCGTGGTCAGCGACCGCGCGGGCCGCGCGCTTTATTTCTCCAAGGAGGTGATCCCCTTTACCGGCGGGCAGAGCGTCGTGGAGGGGGGCGTGGTGGATGGCGTGGTGCCGGTGTTCCACCATGTCGGGCTCTATGCCTACCGGCCTGCGGCGCTGGCGGCCTATGCCGGGCTTGCGCCGGGTCCGCTGGAGATGCTCGAAGGGCTGGAACAGTTGCGGTTTCTGGAGAACGGCCATCCGGTGGCCACGGTTGAGGTGTCCGCCCCCGGTGCCGCCTTCTGGGAGTTGAACAATCCCAGCGATGTGGCCCTGATCGAGGGGTATCTGGCGCGGATGGGGATCGACTGATCTTGCATTCTCCCACTTAATGTCTGGTGCGATCTTTACCCGGTATTGACAGAAATCGATTCAGCATATTGCCATGAAACGCATCCTCTACCTTCATATCGGGGCGCATCGCACGGCGACGACCTCGATCCAGCAGTATATGAAGGCCAATTTCGGCAAGCTGCAGGAGCATGGGTATTACCACCCCTATGCGGCGGGGCGGCATTTCGAACTGATCAACCGCATCTTTGATGGTCGTACATCACTTGCGGCGGCGATGGCAGATATCACCACGCGCGCCGATGCCAAACCCTGGCCGATCCATGCGGTGGTGATCAGCGACGAGGATATTTGCAGCAAAGCCGATCTGACGCCGCTGGCGGGACTGTCCGCGATATTCGATGTCCGGGTGGTTTTCATGCTGCGCCGGCAGGATCTATGGCTGGAAAGCTGGTATCAGCAGAATGTGAAATGGCAATGGAACCCGGCGCTGGCGCATCTGCGGTTTGCGGAGTTCATGGCGCGGCGGCGCGAATTCTTCTGGATCGATTATGACAAAACGGTGCGCGCGCTCGAGGCGCTGTTTGGTGTGGGTCGGGTGATCTGCCGGGTGTTCGAGGCGGGCCAGATGCCGCAGGGGCCGGTTGCGGATTTCTGCGATGCGATCGGCCTGCAGGACAGAGAGGGGTTTGCCCCCGCGCCGCATGCCAATCCCGCCTTCAGCCCGTTGATGTGCGAATTCATGCGCAACCTGCCGCTGGACCGGCTGCCGGTGCCACAGCGTCGCCGGGTCGAGGCGGCCTGCGAGCAGGCGGATGCCGCCTTGCATGCAAGCCGGGGGCCGCAAAGCGCGCTCTATATGCCTGCGGCTGAACGTGCGGCGGTGATGGCGGAATATGCCCCCGGCAATGCGGCGCTGGCGCGGCGCTATTTCGGGCGCGAGGCCCTGTTCACAGCACCTTTGCCCGCGCCAGATGCCCCGCTGGCCCAGCAGGATCTGCCCGCGAGCAGCGCGCAGACGCTGGCGCTTTTGGTGGGGCCGGTGTTGCGGGCGCTGCTGGCCGATCTGCCCGATCAGCAACAGGGATGAACCACTGCGGTCCGGGCGCGGCTTTGCCACGATCGAGGGCCGCAGATGCGGGTCTGGGGGGCCTATCTGCGCGCGATCCGGCGGTTCTTTCAGATTGAGGTCTGGTCCTGGACCCCGGGGCCGACTCACAGGTTAATCCAGGGGTTTTGAACGAAAGATGACCATGCGGCATTGCGTCGGTATCACGTCGGTATTTGAGCGGTGCGATTTTGAGGTTGGGCCTGGTTAATGCAGCGTGCGGCACACACCGTCCGGGCATTGCGCGCGCGCTGTCAATCCTTGCCATGATCGGCACCCGGCATCAGACCGGCGAGGGCTTTGGTCACTTCCAGATCGAGCGTACGGCGCCGGGCACGCAACAGCTCCTGAATCTGGTCTGCCATGTCGAAGACGAGGCCCGCCAGTTCCCGGATCCCGGCATGGCTTGCCGCAGTATAGGGTGGAGGTTCGCCCCGGACCTTGGCCTCGTTCAGTCGACGCGCCACCTGGTTGACGTTGTTGCCCACACGGTTGAGCGCCGCGCTCATGGCGCGCAGTTCCTCTGTCATCGCTTCGTCGGGCCTCAGAAGGTCGTCGGCTGCGAGCAGAATACGGCGCATGGCGTCTGAGCGATGTGCGATACCCCGGCGCGCGAGAGCCGCATCAAAGCCGCGCAGGTCGCGGTCACTGACCCGGACGCCGATCACGCGGGAGCGGCTGGCATTGGCCATCTGCCGTTCGGTGCCATGGTTGGCCGCGTTGTAGATCGTCACCCGGCTGACACCATAGCGGGCGGCCAGCTCTTGCACAGGCATACCCCCGGCGCGCTCCCTTGCGATGCTGAGGCGTTCACTCCGGGTGAGGCGTCGGGCGCGTGGCATGTAAAGTTAACGTTCCTATTTCTTGCCAACTTCGTACAAGCCCGCCATCTCCCCGCGCAAGCGGAGAAGGGCAGTAAGGGCTTGTACATAATATATAAAATCGGCCTCCGGGGCCGATTTCACGTCTTCTGTCAAATGCGGCGCGCATCGCGCTCAATGCATCCCGTCCCGCGTCCTCTGCATCCCGCATCACGTCCTTTGCAGGATGTCTTCCGCGCTCTGCAGCGCGTCTTCTGGCAGATGGCAAATGTCGGATGGCACGCGCATCGCGTCTTCTGCGCTCTGCATCGTGTCACTGTTTGCGCTCCGCCCGACCGACTGCCGACGCTCTTTGCACATCTCTCGAGCCGGGCATGTCGTAGACCGCAGCGTCCGCCAAATCTCCATTGCGCACCACTGCGCGCGGTGCTGTCACGGGATGCTAAGCTCTGGACCGGCAAAGTGGCTTTCGTCCCGCTGTCAGGAAGGCCGCCCCCATGTCCGATGTTTCGCCGATTCTGTCCCTGCCGCTGATGCAGCCTGCGCAGGCGCAAAAGCATGTCACCCATAATGAGGCGCTGCAGCAGCTCGACATCATCGTGCAACTGGTGCTGCGCGGGCTGGGCAGCACGCTGCCGCCGGTGGTGCCGGTGCCGGGAGAGGTCTATGCGCTGGGGGCGGGGGCCAGCGGTGTCTGGAGCGGGCATGACGGGCTGCTTGCGGTCTTTGTCAGCGGCGGCTGGCAATTCATTGCGCCGCGCATCGGCTGGCGCGGCTGGGACCAGACCGGGCAGGTGCTGCGAAGCTGGAACGGCAGTGCCTGGGTGGATCTGTCGAGCCCGCCGCAACTGAACAATCTGGCGGGGATCGGGATCGGCACTGTCGCCGATACCACCAATCGGCTGGCGGTGGTGGCATCCGCCACATTGCTGAGCCATGCGGGGGCGGGCCATCAGCTCAAGATCAACAAGGCCACGGCGGGCGATACCGCCAGCCTGCTCTATCAGTCGGGCTGGTCGGGCCGGGCCGAGATGGGGCTGGCGGGGACGGATGATTTCGCGATCAAGCTCAGTGCCGATGGCAGTGTCTGGACCGATGCGCTGGTGCTGAATAGCGCCACCGGCATCGCCACAGGTGCCGCCGTGGTGCAGAACAGCACCGATACCGGTGCCGGGCGGCTGCTGCGGGTGGGTCATATCGGGGCGGGGCGCAGCGCATGGGCCAGCACCGGCGGCACTGCCAATGCCCTGAGCCTGACCACGGGCAGTGCGCTGCCATCGCTGCCCACCGGTCTGCAACTGCGGTTTCGCGCCACGGCGGGCAATACCGGTCCCGCCACGGTGGCGGTGGACGGGCTGGCGGCCCGGAGCATCCGTACCGTCACCGGCGCGCTGCTGCCGGCGGGGTATATCCGCAGCGGCACCGGGACGGTGATCACCTATGACGGCACCGATTTCATCGCCGAACGCCAGACCGAGCGCGGATCGGGGGCGGATGGTGACTATACCCGCTGGGCGGATGGCACGCAGATCTGCTGGTTTGCCACCTCTGCGGTTGGCTTTACCGTCAATGTCACCAGCTATTACACCTGGACCTATCCCACGGGTTTTGCCGCGCCGCCGGTGGCGGGCTGCACCATGCGCCGCAACGACAACGGCACGACCGCCGCAGCGGCCCGGCAGGGGCTGATCGATTCCGAGACGCAGTCGAACTGGGCCCATACCGGCGCCTCGGCAGCGACCTGGGATTTCAAGCTGGTGGCCAACGGGCGCTGGTACTGAGCCTGCGCTGAACCTTTGGGCCCGAACCTGAGTCCGCCTCAGCCCTCTTCGGCGGTGCCCATGTTGCCGCTGTGCTGGGCGATCGCATCCTCGATCCGCTCGTGATAGGTGATGCGCCCGTTTTCCAGCACCGCCCCGGCCCGGCAATACTGGCGCAGCTGGTCATAGGAATGGCTGACCACGATCGCGCCTGCGCTCTGCATCCGGTCCTGAAACACCAATCGGCTCTTGCGCTTGAAATCGGCGTCGCCGACGCTGGTGACCTCATCGACCAGATAGGTCTGGAACGGAATCCCCAGCGAGATGCCAAAGGCGAGCCGCGCCTTCATGCCTGCGGAATAGTTGCGCACCGGCAGGTGGAAATGTGCCCCCAGTTCGGCGAAATCCGCGACGAAATCCAGCAGGCTGCCGGTATCGACCCCGTAGACCCGTGCAATGAAGCGGGTGTTCTGGGCGCCGGTCATGTCGCGGTGAAAGCTGCCGGCAAAGCCCACCGGCCATGACACGGTGCCGGTAGCGATCACCTGCCCGCTGTCGGGGCGCACGGTGCCGCCGATCATCTCCATCAGCGTCGTCTTGCCCGCGCCATTGCGCCCCAGCAGCCCGACCGAGACGCCGGTGGGAAAGGTCAGGCAGATGTCATCGGCCACCACCTTGGCCCCGGCGGGGGTGGGAAAGGCTTTGCTCACATGCTCGAGCCGGATCATCGCATCCCGCCCGCCATCATGGCCTGTCGCGCAGTGCGTAATAGATCAGGCTGAGGATCGCCCAGATCAGCGTGCTGAACAGCGCCACCAGCCCGATCAGCAATTCGCGCTGCGGGAATTCGGATTTTTCGGCGAGCGTCGGGCGGATATAGGCGGCGAGATAGCGGCTTTGCCGGTTCGCCTCGGCCCGGGCCCCGTCATAGATTGACAGCGCCGCGATATAGGCGCGTTCGGCAAATTCGCGGTCCACGCTGAGCCGCTCGAAATCGGCCACGGTGGTGGCATAGCCTGCGCCATCGCCTGCATTATCGCCCGAATTGTCACCGGAATCGTTGCTGGCACTGCCACCCGCGCTGAACTTGCGCCGTTCATCCGCGATCCGCGCCTCGATCACCTCGATCCGGCGCTGTGCCTGCAAAAGGCGCGGGTCATCCTCGCGGGTGGTGCTGACCATCAGGTCCATCTCGATCAGCGCCTCGGCCAGTTGCGCCTGCAATGTGTTCAGGAGCCCCATCTGCCCCTGCAGGTCGGCGGTCAGATCGACGATCTGGTTGGCCACGCGAAAGGCGGTCAGCGCCTCGCGCGCCTGTTTGAGCCGTTCGACCGCCAGATCCAGATCCTCGCCGGCATAGCGGGTCGCGTCGCTGCGCGCGGAGGCCGAGAGCGCGTTGATCATGCCCGAGCTTTCCGCAAAGATCGCCTCGGCGATGGCTCGGGCGCTGGCCGGATCGAAGGCCAGCACCCGCAATTCCATCAGCCCCGATCCGGCATCATAGGAGATGCGGACCATGCGCCCCCAATAGGCGGTCAGATCCTCGATCGTGCCGCTGGCGTCGAAGCCGAAGACCGGGTCGCCCGCGTAATGGCGCGCATAAAGCTGCCGCAGGTCGAGTCTTGCGTCGACCGCGGCCACGAGTTCCTGGCTGCGGATGAATTCATAAAGGATGTCGGCGTCGTTGCTGCCCCCGGAACTGACCCCGAGCGAGGCGCCGAGCCCGCCCAGAATATCGGCGGCGCTGCTCACCTCCTCGCTGCGCACGGTAAAGCCGAGGGTGGAGGCATATTGATCGGCAGCGCGTGCATAGAGATACCAGGCCGAAGCCGCCACCGGCAGCAGCACCATGAGCAGAAAGGCCAGAACCAGCCCGCGGTGCCGGGGCCGGACCCGCGCGGGGATCGCGACCGGGTTGACCCTGTACCGGGCGCCCGGCTTTTCCGCAGGCGCAGGGGCGGGCGCAGGGACGGGCCCAGGGGCGGACCCGGGGACGGACCCGGGGACGGACGGTGTCGCCGGAGGCGGGCGCATGTCGGTCATCGGGCGTTCATGGGGGCGGGGGTCATGCGGCCGGGGTGCATTCTGGGGTGCATTCGGGGGTACATTCTGGGAGCCTTTGCAACGTCAGGATGATCCTAACCCTCCTGACCGGGCTTCGCCACCGCGCGGCGCAGGCCAGACGCAGAAGCCGAAGCAGAACCGGAACCAGCGCCGATCATCGCCTTGGGACTGTCTGCTGCCGCATGCACCGCATCATTG
>Ga0335398_10002338_pt1 | contig 30228 bp, 14 predicted proteins | sample BON03_FD_205742 | JGI IMG/M metagenome (GOLD analysis project Ga0335398, IMG submission 205742) | Freshwater microbial communities from Lake Bonney liftoff mats and glacier meltwater in Antarctica - BON-03 (spades assembly) (version 2) | ecosystem: Environmental > Aquatic > Freshwater > Ice >... | reverse complement strand
TGGAAACCTGGCGCAAGGAGGATGCTGAGCTTGCAAAATTGCCGCTCGAGAGGTTGAGCGTGGGCGCCTACGTTTTGCGGCCGGGGGTCGCGCCGTTCTTCAAGCAGCAGTCGGTGATCGAGGGGGGCAAGGCCGACCCGAAGGAGTCGCCCGAAACATTTGCGATGTGAGTGAGCGTGCGTGCGCAGAGGTGCAAAAAGTTGCGGCACCTGCGCGGGGAAGAAGTGGAATAATCTTTTTTGTTTTGTTTTGTCATTTTTTGTCGTCTTTTTCCGCCGTCTTTTCTGCGTCGTTTTTGTTGGCGGCGCGGCCGGTAGCATCTGAAGGCCTGAAATTCGTCATGAACGTTCCACCATTAATACCGCATACAGTTCTCGAACGCATCTTTACCTATGTGCTGCACCGCCTTGCTCGGACGGGCGCGCACAGCATGCGACAGAAACGCCATCGTTGAGTGTCGGGCGGCGCTCAACGCTTTTGCGGCTCTCGCGCCCGCAGGGGGGGCATGCGAAGTCTCAGCGCTTTCCTCTGTCGATGGCAGGGCGAAAAACAGTCGACGCCGACGCACCAAGCAAGACCACGCTGTAATCACAGCAAACGAACGGCAATGCGGTTTTACAAAAACTTTCCTTCTCTTTTTTTGCGTCTTTTTGGCGCGCCCGTTCGTTCGCCGCCGGAGAAGCAACCAGTGATCCCTCCGTCGCCCTCCCGTCCCCGCCCTCCCCCAAAGATCTTCTTCCCGGACGTGTCGACTAGGGCGCACGCCGCGCAAATGCGCGCTACCTCGACGCCTGCGTGCCAGACGCCACGGGGTGCGACGGCCGCCTTTCGCGCGGGGCCGCCGCCGCCGTTTGCCCCTCCCCCCCGCCCCTCCCCCCCGCTCGCCGTTTCGCCGCCAGGCGCCTGCTGCCCCGGGGAAGTCAGCCACAGTCAAAACCTCCGCTTTGCGCCGCTTGGCCCGATTTGCGCCCGCCCGCCACCCAGGTTTCGCGAGCGTTCGTTTCTATGTGAATCACCCATCCGTTAGGGGGGTATAACAACACAGAGGTAGGAGGGCGAGAACCGGGGGGAAACAAGCGGCGGGGAAGTGGGAAAAAAGGACGGCGAGGCGTGCACACGAGGGATAAAGGGGCGGGGGTTGCCGGGCGCCTGCTCATACGTGAACAGACACCGATGAAAAAAGGGGCGAAACGCGCTCTGTCTCCCCGTCTCAATGGGGCGAGGAGGCGGCGGCGGAAAAATGCCAGCGGGCGAAAAAGGAGCAGAGGAGGAGGGCGCGGGGGGGCGCGCGCACGCCGTCGCGGGGTCTCTGTCGCGGGCGCTCGGCGTTTGAATAGCCGGCAGCTCACACGACACCCACGCGCGCAGCGGTGCGAGGGGCGAAACGAAAGGGGGGGGGGGGACAACCGAGGGGGCGAAACATACAGACCGACGGATCGGGCGGCGTTTTCTTTTTTGCTTCTTTTTCCGCGAACAAGAGGCCCGCGCGCAAGCGGCAGCGGTGGCCAAGAGTCCCTGTGTCTCCCTCTCTGTTCGGGGGAGCGTGTTCGGAGTTGGCGAGGCGTAGTGTGCGTGTGTGTGTGTACGCGTCAGTCCTCGCGCGTGATGAGCGTTTCGGCGGGGGAGCGAGAAAGGGCGTCGGTTGTTTTCCGGAGTCGTTTTTGAGGGGAAAGGAAAGGGAACGCCGGCGGCGGCGGGAGGACGGGGTTTCCAGTCCCTCCCTGTCTCTCTCTGTTGTCTCAGCCGAAATTGCGGCTCGAGCGCGCTCGCTGAAAGTCGGGCTGCAGGACGCCGAGTGTGGGCGGGTCGGTGCTGGCGCTGCGGCGCGGCCGCGCGAGGGGCGGGGCGCAAAAATCGTCGTCGTCGTCGTCCTCGTCGTCGTCGCCGTCGCCGTCGCCGCGCGCGAGCGACGGCAGCAGCTGCTGCAGTTGCGGCTGCAGTTGCGGCTGCTGCTGCTGCTGCTGCTGCTGCTGTTGCTGCTGCCGGCTGAGCGGCGGGCGCGGCGGGCCGACACCGCCGCCGGCCGCGGCAGCAACAGCCGCGCAGCCGCCGACGCAGGCGCCGACGGCCTCGGCCGCCGCCGCGCGCGCCAGCCAGGGGTGGCGCAGCAGGTCGGCCGCGCCCGGCCGCACGGCGGCGTCCGGGCAGAGCGCAGTCGCGAGAAAGTCGCGGCACATGGGCGACAGGTGGCGGTGGCGCGCGATGAAGGACGGCAGGCCGGCGACGGGGGCGGCGGCGGCGGGGCCGGCGGCGGCGGGGGCACCCCTGCCCGGCGGCGGCGGCGGCGGCGGCGGCGGCGGGGACCAGCAGTCGCCGACGCCCGGGGGCAGGTTGAGCGCGGCCGAAGCCTCGGCGCGCGCGGCCTCGAGCGAGCCGCGCCCGCCGCTTCGGGCCGACGCCCGCTCGAGCGACGTCCGCCGCCCGCGCGCCGCCGCGGCGCCCCTCGCCGCCGCCGCCGCCGCCGAGGGCGCGCGGTCGGCCATTTTCAAGGCCACCGCGGCCGCCATATCCGCAGGCGCGTCGCGCTCCGCCAGAAAGGGCTGGCAGCCCGTCAAGGCCTCGTACATAAGAGCGCCCAGGCTCCAAACGTCGACGCGCTCGTCGTAGCAAGGCAGCTCCGACTCGTCCAATCCCCGGGAGAGGACGGCGTGGAAGAGCTCGGCGGCCGCGGGCTTGTCGAGCATCTCGGGCGCGGCGTACTCGAGGGCGCCGACGCGGTGGTGGGCCGCGTCGAGGACGAGGGGAGGAGAGAAGGGGGAGGGGGAGGCGGCGGCGGAAGAGCGGGCCGGCGACGGCGCCGCGCCCGCGCCCGCAACCGCCGCAACCGCCGCCGCCCCCGTTGCCGGCCGTATCTGGCCCGCGTGCGAAAAGTCGGCCAGGCGCAGGGCGGGCGGGCGCGCGGGCGCGGTGGCGGCGCGCGCGGCGGCCGCAGGCGAGGGCGGCGGCGCGCCCGACGCCGACATGGGGCCGCACGTGCCGAGCAGCGCGCCGCCGCGCCCGCCGCCGCTGCCGCCGCCGCCAAACACGCCGCCGCCGCCGCCGCCGCCCGCGACCGCCGCGACAGCGCCCAGCGCGCCGCCCGGCGGCGGCACCAGCAGCACGTGCTCGGGCCGCAGGTCCCGGTGCGCGATCCCGGCCGCGTGCATGCGCGCCAGGGCGCGCGTTAGCGGGAGCGCCACGCGGCACGCCGCCACCGCCTCGGGCAAGCGGCCGCCCGCCTCTGTGATCGCTTCGATGAGCGTCCCGCCCTCGCAGGCCTCCAAGACCAAATACGTCCCCTCGCCGTCCTCGGCGACGCGCTCGAGCCGCAAGGGGCGCGCGACGCCCGTGGCGAAGGCGCGCAGCGGAGCGGCGTCGTCGTCCTCGCCGCCGTGGTCGCGGGGGTCGCTGCTGTTGGGGTCGTCGGTTCGGGGGCCGGACGGGGCCGCCGCGCCCGCCGCGTTGACGACGGCCGCGCGCGCCGCCCGCAGCAGGCGCACCTCTCGCTCGAGCGCCTCGGCCGCAGCCGCGCTGCGGCCCGCGCGCGGCCAGAACTTGATGACCGCGCGCCGGCCCGACCGCCGCTCGCGCGCGCGGAAGACCACCGCGTACTTGCCCCGGTGCAGCGGGAACAGGTCGCAATAGTGGGCGGCGATGTCAAAGTCTCCGCCGCCCTTGTTGCAGTTGTAATCGCCCCCAGGCTCGGCGCGCGCTGCTGCTGCCGCTGCTGCATGGGCGGCCGCGTCGTTCGCCCCCCCCGCCCGGTGCCCGGCGCCGCTGTCGCGCGAGCTGCGCGCGACAAAGCCGTACTCTGTCGAGCGGCCGCGGCCGCCGGCGCCGCCGTGGTGGGCTCGGCCTGACGCCTCGGCGGCGTCCGCGGCGGCGGCGGCGGCGGCGGCGGCGGACGCGGCGGCGGTGGCGGTGGCGGCGTCGTCGAGGTTGGCGGCCGAGGCGCCGCCGAGCGACGACGAGGACGGCCCGCTCCCGCCGCCGTAGAGACCGCTGCCGCGGCGCCCGCCGCCGCCGCCGCTGCCGACCACCACCAGGCCCGCTGACGCGAGCGCGAGCGCCGCCGCGCCCCCGTGGCCGCTGCCGCCGCCGCCGACGCTGCCGCAGCCCCAGTCGGAGGGCACGTCGAGCGCTGCCCGGCGGCGCGGCGTGACGGCGGCGGCCGGGATGGCGGCCGCGGCGGAAGCCAGCGGCGCGTGGCTGGCAAGCGCCGGGGCGTGGCCCGGATAAACGGCGGCAGCGGCGGCGGCGGCGGCGGCGGCAGCGGCCGCAGCCGCCCCGGCCATCGACAGCGACGGCCGGGGCAGCGGCGGCCGCGCGGCAGAGAACGACTGCTGCGGCATCGGCATCGGCAGGAAGCTCGAGCCGCCGCCTCCGCCGCGCCCGGCCGTCGCGCCGCCCGCGTACGCGTGGGACAGCATCGAGTCGGGCGCGACCAGCTCGCCGTCGGAGGACTCGGCGGCCGATTCGGTGCTGAAGCGGAGAGAACCGCAGGCGGCGGCGAGCAGGGCAGCGGCGACGGACGAGGGGGCGGCGGCGGCGGTCGTGTTTGCCGCGACCGGCGCGGCGCCAAGGGCGGCGGCGGGGGCTCCGCTGCCTCCCCCGGCGGCCGGTCCGCCTGCTGGCGCGCCCGCCGTGCCGCCCGGGCCGACGACGGGCGCCGTCATGGGGGCGCCGAGCGAAGCGCGGCGACCAAAGGGGCCGTTGCCGGGAGGCAGGACGGCCGCGCCCCCGGGCGTCGCCGCCGTCGCCGCCGCCGGACCCGAAGCCGGCGCGGCGCCCGGCACCGGCATCTGGTTGCTCGTGCTGCTGCGGCGGCCGCTGCTGCGGCGGGAGGCGCCGCGGCCTAGGAAGCTGAAGACGCCCATGGGCATGCCCAAGGGGGAGCCGCGGCCAGGAGCGCCTCACCACGAGGACGTTGGCGTTTGCTTAAGAGGAACGACCCAAGGGGTAGAACCAAATCAAGGGGTAGAACCAAATCGCCCGGGAGCTGGATCTGCTTCGCGAGATGGCGCGCCCGGCTCTGACCAATGGGCCGCGCGCGTCGCGACGGGTCGCGATGGGTCGCGCGCGCGCCTCGAGGGCCGGCGGTTGAAGAGGGGGGATCCAGGTGTGTGCAAAAAAGAACCGGCGGGTGCGAGGATTTTTTTGATTTCTCTCTCTCTTTCTCTCTCTCTCTCTCTCTCTCTCTCTCTCCCTGTAAATTGGATGTGTTGTCTCTCAGATGGAACAGATGTAATCTTCCCACTCGGGGTTAGCAGCTGGCTTCGCGAGCAAGGGCGGCCAGGTCTTGGGAGCGGGCGCGGGCGGGGGACCAAGCGCTTCCGCCCCGCGATCGGCGGGGCGGAAGCGCTTCAACGCGCCGTCGCAGCCGCCGCTGCCAAGCGCCTCTTTGGAGGGGCTGAACCTCAGCCGCTGGAGACAACACGATCGCCTGTAGGTGGTCGATTTCTTCACACACACACGACGAGAAGAAAGAAAAAGGATCCTAGTCCAAGTACCTCTGCAGCCTCGCCGCCGCCTCGCCTCCGGAGAGCGGTGGCGGCAGCGCCGCGCAATCGCCCTCTGCCGCCGCCGCCGCCGCCCTTTGCGCCACCACTGGCACCAGAGCGCCGCCAAAGGCGCCCGCCACCCGGTACAGCCCGCCCTGCACGGCGTCCAGCAGGCTCTCGGCCGCCGAGTCCAGGAGAAAGCAGGAGGCGTCGGCGCCGCCGCCCCCGCCCCCGCCCCTCCCGCCGCCGCGCCCGCCGCCGCCTCCGCTCGCCGCCGCGACCGCGCGCCGCCGCGCCAAGAGCGCGGCCTCGAGCGCCAGCAGCGCCAGGCAGCCCTCGGCGAGCGACCCGGAATCGAGCGCCACGCCGTAGGCGTCCTCGTGCAGGGACGCGGCGAGTAGGGCCGCCAGGGCGCGCGCGGCCCAGGACAGGCGGGGGGCGTGCGCGCGCAGGTGCCACGCGCCCGCGTCGGCCGCGGGCGTCGGCCCGCCGGCGGCGCCCGCGGCCGCCGCCGACGCGCGCATGAGGCCCACGGCCAGTTTGCCCTTGCCGTCGCCGCCGCCGCCGTCGCCGTCGCCCCCCGCCCACGAGAGCGTATCGCACGCGCGCCGCAGCTCGGCCAGGCACGCGGCCGAGGCGGGCGCCCATCCCGTCGCGCCCGTGGCGTCCGAAAACAGCGCGCGCCGGCGCGGGCCGCCGGCCTCGGCCGCGCGGCAGAGGTCGCGCATCGCCCAGTCCTGCACGATCGGGTCGCGGTGGCGGAGGGCGGCGAGCAGGGCGGTCGGGGCGACCAGCGGGGAGGAGGCGGCGGCGGCGGCGTCCAGCGAGCCCCGGCCGTCGGCCGCCGCCGCCGCCGCGGACAGCGCCGCCGCCGCGGCGTCGTCGCCGGCCGTCGCGCGCGCGTCGCCGCCCGCAAACTGCAGCGGCTCCCCAAACACGACGTCGAGCGCGTGGGCGCCGGCCAGCCACGCCAGGGCGCACGCGAGGGCGGCGCGCCACGCCGACAGGACGTCGCGCAGGCGCAGCGAATGGTGGTGGCCTGGATCGAAAGGGGCGACGCCCGCCGACGTTGCCGCCGCCGTCACCGCCGCCGTCGCCGACAGCGGCGGCAGCAGCTGCCAGAGCGCCAGAGCCAGCGCCACGGCTCCCGCGCTCCCCACGAGCGCCGAGCGCGCCGCCGCGCGCGCCCGCCGCCGCATGCGCGGCCACCGCAGCCGGTCGATCGTCGGGTAGGACACGACGTTGCGGCAGCCGAGGAGGTGCCCCGCGGCGAACCAGAGGCCGAGCACGGATCCGTACAGCAGGCGCCACCAGAAGAAGGAGAACGCGGGGCCGCCGCCGCCGCCGCCCTCGCCGCCGCCGCCCTCGCTGCCGCCGCCGCCCTTGCCGCCGCCCTCGCCGCCGCCGCCGCCGCTCCCGTCGAGAAGGGACCAAGTCCCGCCGCCGCCGCCGCCGCCGCCGCCGCCTCCATCGCCGCCGCCGCCGCCGCCAGAGGGATGGCCGCCCAGCAGCAGCACGCACGTGGCGCCGGAGAGCGCGTAGGCGCCGTACAGCCCCAGCGCCGCCACGACGTCGGCGGCGCGGCGCGTGCGCAGGCCGAGCCGGGCGACGGCGAGCGCGGCCCAGGCTGCGCTCGAGGAGGAGGGCCACGGCAGGCGCACGGGCGGGACGTCGCGCGCCGCGAGGACGCGCCGCTGCGCGCAGAGGACCAGCAGGGTGGTGGCGTAGGCGGCGAGCAGGCGGGCGAGCGACAGGGCCAGCGACGACGGCGACACCCGCGCCGGCAGCGTCGACGGAGCGGGGGCGAACAGCAGCGCGGCGCCGGCGCAGGCGCCGAGCGCTTGCCAGAGGGCGGCGCCCGCCAGCTTCCACGCGAGCACGTCCGCGGCGATCGCCGCGAACTGGGCGTCGATCTGCGTGTCCATCGCTGCTGCTTCGGGCGTTCGGTGCGGCGGGGGCTCACGACACTGGCGCCAGCATGCTTCTCTCCACCCGAGCGTTTCAAAATGACGGGGCGCCTTGATCAATGATCGCCAGATGGGGTGACGCGGGGGGAGATGTGGGTAGAGGCGTTTTGTAAGTGTGTGGATCCGAAAGAGACGCGTGTGCAACACAAGAGGTGAGGGAGGCTCGGTTATTTCTGTTCACGCCGACGCCCCCGCCGACGCCGACGCCGACGTTCGCCGACGACCGACGGTCGTCTGCAACCGCCACTGGGTGCCCGTGGCGAGAGTTGCCAATCGATGAAGAGCCCAATCGATCGCTGTCGACGTCGAGACAACCTCGTCACTCCGGACGCCATCACAACAGACGGAAGCCATCCTCTTTCTCACTCTGGTCTCCAGGCGCACGCCCATCCCCTTTGCAGCAACCCGCATCACCCACCCGATGTCTCTTCTCGGCGCGCGCGCCGCACCCGCCGCGCCCGCGCAAAGACTCGCGCGCCGCCAGCGACTCCCATGTTGCCGCGCGGCCTCGTCGACCACGCCCCCGCTCCTCACCTCCGCCTCGTCCGCTGTCGACGCCAGGACCGCCCTGCTCGCCGCCGTCGCGCCGCTCGACCGCGGCCGGGTCGCCACCCTCTCGGACGCTGCGCGCGTCGACGCCGCCGCCCGCCGGCTCGAGGCCGAGTTCCCCGCCGCGCGCTCGCCGGCCTCGGCGCTCGCCGGGCGCTGGCGCCTGCTTTACATCAGCGCGCCAGAGACCTTCCGCCAGTCGCCCTTCTTCGACGCCTTTTTCAACGCGGTGGGAGACCGCGCGGCCGCGGAGGCCATCTTTGCCTTCACCAACGGCCTGCCGACGGCGCGCGTCGGCGGCGCGTGGCAGACGATCGAGCTACCAGAGACCGACGGCGGCGGCGGCGGGGGCGCGGGCGCCACGGGCGCCGCGGGCGGGGCGCGGGCGGGCAGGCTCGTCAGCGCGGTGGAGCTGGCGGTCGGGGCGCTCCCCCTTTTCGCCGGGATCAAGGGCGTGGTCGAGTCGACGGCGGCCATCGAGGGCGTCTTTCCGTCGGCCGCGCCCCCGCAGCGAGGGTCGGGGGCGGCGGCGCCGCCGCCGGGCGGCAATGGGGCGACGGGCGGCGACGGGGGCGGCGGCGGCGGCGCGGGCCCCTCCTCGGGCTCCTCCTCCTCCTACTCCCTGAGGATGGAGGTGAAGCAGACGCGCGTGACCAACTCGCTGTTCAGCGTCCTTGGGGGCGACTCTGTCGTCGCGCCGGTCGAGGCGGCGTTCAGGCGGCTGAGGGGCGGCGGGCGCTGCGTTTATGAGGTGACAGCGTTAGCGGGACGAGGAGGGGGAGGCGGAGGCGGCGGCGGCGGCGGCGGCGGCGGCGGCGGCGGCGGCGGCGGCGGAGGAGGAGCGGGAGGAGGGGCAGCAGGAGTAGCGGGCGGGCCCGGCGACCTGCGCGTGACACGCACGCCCGGGGGGAAGGAGGGCCCGGGGCTGCTGATGGTCCACCTGCGCGACGACGACGTCGCCGCGGCGTGATGATCTTTTTGGGGGGAGAGATCGGGGCGTCGCCGTCGCCCTGTGCTTTGGGCGCCGCCGTGCCTCTGCCGAAAAACAATCGAAAAGAAAACGACTCGGTTTTTCACAGCGGCTCGCGAAAAATAGAATGAATGGATGAAAAATCACAGCCTCACGCTCACGGCCGCCTCGCCCCACCGCGCCATCTTGATCGTGCGGCCGCTCATGGCCTCGCGGTGCCGCGCCAGGGCCTCGGCCTCGGCCCGCGGCAGCGCAAACGCCGCGGCGTCGGCGCCCGCGCCGCCGTCGTTTTCGTCGCCGCCCCCGCCCTCCTCGCCGCCGCCGCCAGCCGGCGGCGGCAGCCCAAACAGCCGCGCCCACACGTGTGGCCTGGCGTTGAGCATGCCCGTGCCCGGCACGGCGTCCACGTGCGCGTCCAGCGCCACGCCCGCGGCCAGGGCGTCGGCGCCCAGGACGGCCAGCGCGCGCTGCGCGACCCACGGCGCGATCGGCGCGCCGGCGCAGCTCTCGGCGTAAAACAGGCCGCCGGCGCCGGAGGAGGAGGAGGACAAGGGCGCGGCGGCGCCGGGCGGCGGCGTCGCCCGTCCTGCGCCCCCCTGCTGCTGCCGGTTTTGCTGCTGCGGATGCTGCTGCTGCTGCTGGGGCGCGGTCGCCAGGGGCTGCAGGGGCACGGCGCACAGAGACGCGCCCTGGAAGGGGACGGGCGACAGCAGCGTGGGCACGTCCTGGAGGGCGGCGGCGGCGGCCGTGCCGGCGGCGGCGGCGGCGGCGGGCGTCCCGGCAGCTCCCGCTCCCGCTCCCGCTCCCGCCGTCGGCGCCGCCTGGCCCAGCCCGGGACCGTCGCACCACGGCGCGCAGAGCAGCACGCAGTAGAGGCCGTGGACGTGCCGCGCGCCGCGCACCATCAGGCAGGACGCGGGCGAGCCGTCGTGCAGGCCGCCGCCGCCGCCGCCAGCCGTCGGCGCGGCTGCCCCTGTCGGTGCGTGTGCCGCCGCCCCCTGTCCGCCCGCCCCTCCTCCTCCCCCCCCTCCCCCGACCAGCCGGTAAGCGACCCCCGCGCGGTCGAGCGCCGCGCGCAGCTGCCGCGTCGACCCGGACGCCATCGCGTGCAGGTCGTCCCGCGGCGTCCCCAGCGACCCGGGCGCGCAGAATGCCACGGTGAAGGCGCCGCCCGCCACCGCGTACAGCAGCGGGGCGCGGCCGCAGCGCACGGCGCCAAAGGCCGCCCGCAGGGCGTCGCGCCACGCCTGCGCGCGCGCGGCCAGCAGCGCCTCGCGAGCGGCGCGGCCCGCGGCGACGGCGGCGGCGAGGGCCGGGGCCGGGAGCGGGGCGCCGGGCGGGTGCTGCCACTGCTGGAGGGCGGCGCGGAGGGCGGCGACGCTGTCGCGGTGCGGGGGGGGGCCCGCGGTCGCCGCCGGCGTCGCTCCCGTCGCCGTCGCCGTCGCCGCCGACGCCGACGCCGACGCCGACGCCGACGACACGGCCGCCGCTTGCGCCGCCGCCTGCGTCGCCGCCGCCGCCACACCCTCGAAGACGCCGACGCCGCCTCTGCCGCCGCCGCCAAAGCCGCCGCCGCCGCCGCCGTAGCCGCCGCCGCCCCCGAGCGCCTCCACGAGCGCCAGCGGCCTCGGCGCCGCCAGCCGCAGGCGCGCGCGCACCGACCAGTCCCAGGGCAAGGCGGGGAGGGCGCGAAGGTCGAACGGCTGCTGCTGCTGCTGCTGCTGGTGTTGGGCCGCCGCCGCCGCCGCCGCCGCCGCTCCTCCTAACGCATACGCCGAGGACGCTGCTGCTGCTGCCGCTGCTGCTGCTGCTGCTGTTGCTGATGTCGCCGCCGAGCCGCCCACGCCGACCCCCCGCTGCTGCTGAAGCTGCTTCTGGTGCGGGTGATGCTGCCTGGCCGCCGAGGGCGCGAGCGACTGCCCCCCGCCCCCCGCTGACGCCGGCGGCAGCGGCAGCGGGGGCAGGCCCATGCGGCTGAGGCCGCCGAGCGCGGCAAGCTCGGCGCGCGGCGACATCACGGGCGCCGCGAGCTGGTTGGACGTGAGGTCGTCAAAGGTGCGCATGGCCTGGTGCGGGTGCTGCTGCTGCGGGTGCTGCTGCTGCTGCTGCGGCGGCTGCTGGCGGGGGCCTCGGAGGGAGGCGTTGAAGGCGGCAAAGTCGCTGGCGCCGCCGCCGACGGCGCCGCCGCCGACGGCGCCGCCGACCGCCGCGCGCTTTTGCTGCTGGTGCTGCTGGTCGGCCATGGCGCCGACCCCCGGGGATTGCTGCTCGTGTGCGAGTGTGTGTGTGCGTGTGTGTGTGTGTTGTTGAACGTTACGACGGGTGTCGGTGTGAGTCGTTTGGAGGGAAGAGGGAGGACAGAGGGCGACAGGTGGTTTGCGGACTCTGGTTTGTTTTCGAAAACAAACCGAAACTCGCGAAAGACACGCGGAGCTCGCGCGAGAAACAACTCACCTTTCGCTTCGTCTCCGGAAACACAGAGTTCAGCCGCTTCATGGTGGTCCAAAGGCGCGGGGGGCGGGCATTGATCGGGGAGGCGCACAAAAAGCGAAAAAGCGAAAAAGAGGAGACCCAGAACGCTGTGATCGTGTGCGTGTTCAGTTCGAGAGAGGGAAGGCCTGTGCGCGATTGCGAGTGACGGCCCGCCTAGGGTTGGCTGAACGGGGACGGGGTTGTTGTGTGCGAGTGCGTTTGTGTCTGAATGACAGGGGCGACGCCACCCTCTCTTGCCCCGAACGAGCGCGCGCGAACCGGCGCCGCTGTCGCTCGCTCCTTCAAAGAACGACGCGACCACAATTTGGCCCGTACTCACCACACTGTTGCCAAACACTTATCTCCACCGGTCCTTACATATGTCTTGACACTGGTTGAGCCGGTCGCGTCCTCGTTGTCGTCTTCCACGCGCTTCTCCCTTCCTCTTCCCTCCCTCTTTCAACCCCTGTGCCCAATCCCAAAGGCGCCCCATCCACCCCCCCGTCGTCAACTGGCGGTCGGGATGCATCTCACAGACCAGCAGCGCGAGCTGGTGCGCCAGTTGGCCGAGGCGGTGGCGGATGTTGTGCAGGTGAGCGAGAACGAGAGAGCTGATGAGGGGTGGCAAGGGGTGCGCCCGCCCTCTCACTGCCTGCCCAACGCATTGAACGCCGACGCACATCGAATCGATCCATGTGCCGACCAACTGTGGTGGCGGCTCAACCGACTCCCGAGACAATGACGCGCACCGGCCGACCCGAGCGCGTGACGCCCGCCGGCGCCGCCAGGGCCCGAAAAAAACCCGCGAGACGCTAACCGACGCCCGACCCCCCTCCCCTCCCCCACCCCAAACGAACTCCTCCCACCGACGTCAGGCCCACGCCCACCTCCGCGCCTTCTGCGCCCTCCAGCACACCTACGTCCGCTACCTGCGCGCGCGCCAGTGGGACCTGCCCAAGGCCGCCGCCATGCTGCGCGCGACGCTCGAGTGGCGCGTGGCCTACCGGCCTGACAGTCTGGCCTGGTCCGACGTGGCCTCCGAGGCCGCCACGGGCAAGCTCTTCGTCTCGCCGCACCCCGACCGCGAGGGCCGCCCCGTGGTGGTCATGCGCCCGCGCCACGAGAACACCCGCGACCGCGAGGGGCAACTGCGCTTACTGGTGTACGTCCTCGAGGCGGCGTCCCGGCGCGCCGATGCGGCCGTCGCGAGGGAAGTGGCGGCGGCGGCAAAGGCGGCGGGAACGACGGCTGCCTCGGCCGCACCAGCAGCAGCAGCAGCAGAGGCATCAGCGGACGTCCCTGCGGCACCCGGCGGCGGCCCGGACGGCAAGCTCTCGATCTTCATCGACTTTGACGGCTACTCGCTGTTCAACGCGCCGCCGCCGCGCACCGCCTTGGCCACGCTCCACATCCTGCAGGGGCACTACCCCGAGCGCCTGGGGCGGAGCGTCCTGTGGCGGGCGCCGCCGCTCTTCTCGGCGTCGTACCGCGCGCTGGGCCCGCTGATCGACCCGGTCACGCGGGCCAAGCTCGCGTTTGCCGCGCGCGCGGAGGAGGTCGCGGCGTTCTTCGACCCGGCGACGGTCGAGGCGTGCTGCGGCGGCCTGCTCGAGGCGCCGCTGTTCGAGAGGGGCGCGTACGGCGCGGCGATGGAGCGCGAGGCGCAGCAGGCGGCGGCGGCCCTGGCGGTGGCGGCGGCGGCAGCCCTGGCAACCTCGGGGCCGCCGCCTGCGCCATTGAGCGAGAGCGAGGCGTCGGCGGCGTCGCTCGTCGCGCTGGCGGCGTCGGTGCCGGCGTGAGCGAGTTTGCGCTGTTTGGGTTATGTTTTTGAGGCGAGGCGCTCGATTTGTAACAACACTGTTTGTCCTCCATTTTCTTCCTCGGGCAATGGCAGCAGCTGCAGCAGCGATTGTCGCAGCATCAACACCAATGCGGAGCAGGCGGAGTCGGCGTTGAGGCGACGCGTCGGGGCGGCGGCAGGTGTGGGAAAGGAGCACGGGCATTTTGCGACCATGGCGCCATCTGCCAGGCACGTCTGTAGTATGCACGCGGCTGTGATGAGACAGCGAGAACGTGAGAGAGAAAGAGGGGGGGAGCGCCGTCTCCCGCGTCGTGTTTTTTTGGGCGGGAGGGGGGTCGACGGCGGGGACGGCGGTTGCGCTTGCTCCCCGCTGCCGGGCAAACGCGTGCCCAAACGTCACGTGGGAGCCTTTGCACGAGGGCTCTTCGTGAGGTCGCGTTTGACGACTGGGAGACGAGAGATAGGTGCTGGGGGGAGGAGGGAGAGGAGAGGGGGGGGGCGGGCGCCGATGTTGGCGGGGGGGAGGGGGCGAGACAGCGGGAGAGAGCGAGATGGAGCGGCGTCGGCGTGGGCGTCGGCAACAGCGGCGTCGGCGGCGGTGGCGGCGGCGGCGGACGCGGCCAAACTTGAACCCGCCGGCTGTTTCTCTGTCGATGCCACATCCCCACCAATCACTACGACGAAAGATAGCTCACGCCTCCGTCATCGCCCAGAACGACAGCGGCTTGCGTTGCTCCCCATCCACGTCTCTCTCCGCTCTCTTTTCACCGCTCGCCCCCGCCTTTTCCCCCCCGCGTCAGCCCTCGTCACGCAAATCTGCGCCTTGCTGTGACCGCCAATCTTGGCGGCGTGAGCGCGCCGTATACGCGCAGACGCGGAAAGAGAGACAGGAGAGAGCGTGGGGCTCGCCCTCCCTCTCTCTGTCTCGTGCGCGACCGCCCGCCCATCCCTCGTCGCGCTCTCGCGTCCCTTGACCAATCCGCAATGCTCGCGGCGCCGCCCTCGCGGGCGCCCTGTGGTGGATCGGACCTCGGGCAGCGGCGTCACGGGCGCCCCGCGCCGAGGAGAGCGGTGGCGAGTCCCGCCGCCGCCGCCGCCGCCGCTCACGCCGACGCCGCTCGCGCCGCCGACGCCACCGACGACGACACCGTCCCCCCGCCGCCGGGGCGCCGGCGACCGTCCCTGCGACAGGCGCGCGACTACGACGCGCCGGCCCGGGGGGCCGACTTGCCCCCAGGCAACGGCCGGGGCGGTGGCAGCAGCGTCCTGGGCGACGCCGACCCCGACCGCCAGAACCAGCAGCAGCAGCAGCAGCAGCAGCAGGGGCAGCAGCAGCAGGGGCAGCAGCAGCAGCAGCAGGGGCAGCAGCAGCAAATAATGCAGCAGCAGCACCAGCAAATGCAGCAGCAAAACCAGCAGCAGCAGGTCCTCCTGTCGGCCCGGCGATCGATCGCCGCGCACGTAGAGGCGGCGGCGTCGCTCGACGACCTCGAGCGCATCTGGCGCGCGCTGCGGCCGCCGGGGGCGCTCGCGCCCGCGCCGTACCCGGCGTTTGGCGGGTCGTCGCACCAGCAGCCCTCCTTTTTGGTGGCCGGGGGCGGCGGCGGCAACGGCGGCGGCGGCGGCGGAGCGTCGGTGGCGGCTGCGGCGGCGGCGGAACAACAACAGCGGCAGCTGCAGCAGCAGGACGCCGAGGACGACGAGGACGACGACCGCCGCCAGCACCGCCACCAGCACCAGCACAGCCACGCCCACGACCACTACCTCCCCCCGCTCCCGCCGCCGTCGCCCGCGGCAGAGAGCCTCGCGGCGCCGCTGTTGCTGGGCCGCCTCGCCGCCATTGCCGAGGAGGCCGCGTCGCCGCCGCCGCCGCCGCTGCCGCCCTCGCCGCCGGCCGCCTCTGCCGCCGGCGCCGCCGCCGCCCCGGCGTCCTCCTCCCCCCGGGCGTCCCCCCGGTCCCGCGGCCAGCCGCCGCCGCCGGTCCGCTGGCCCCGCGCCCTCGCGCTCGTGCGCGAGCTGCTCGCCGCCTCCGAGGCGCGGCTGCCGGCCATGCGCGCGGGCGAGGCCGCCCACGTGCTCTCCGCGCTCGCGCAGCTGCGGCTCGGCGGCGGCGGCGCGGCGCCCGACGACGGGTGGCTCAACCGCTTCCTGGCGGCCACGCGCACCCGGCTCGAGGGCGCGACCCCGCGGCAGGGCGCGCGCATGCTCCGCGCGCTGGCGCGCATCAACGCGCGCCCGCCCGCGCCGCGCGTCACCCCTTGCATCGCCTTCCCGGCCTGGGCGGCCTGCTTCCTCGCCTCCACGCGGCCGCGCCTGGCGGCCCACTCGGCCGCCGAGCTGTCGGCCGTGCTCGCCGCCCTCGCCGCCCTGGGACACCGCCCGGACGCCGCCTGGTTCGACGCCTTTGTCGCCGCCGCCGAGCCGCGCCTCGGGCAGCTGGACGCCCCCGCGCTGACTAGGACGGCGCACGCAGTCGTCGAGCTCGGGCTGCGGTCGCCGCGCGACTTTCTGCGCGCCTTGCTGCTCGAGGTGCGGCGCAAGCTCCCCGCCCTGGAGGACGGGGACCTGGCGCTGGTGCTGCGGTCGACGCTGCTGCTGCGGCAGCGGGCGGCGCGGAGGGGCCTGGCGGCGCCGGGGGGCGGCGGCGCGGGCGCGGCCGGGGCGAGCGGCGGGGCGCCCGTCGCGCCGCTGCCGCAGCAGCAGCAGCCGCCCCTGCCGCCCCTGCCGCCGCCCTCGCCGACCTCGTCGATGGACCAGGCGGCGCGGCCCGCGCGGCAGCAGCAGCTCGGCAACGGGGCTGCGGCGATAGGTGCCCAGCCCGACGCGGCCGCCGCCGCCCAGGCCGCCGCCGCTGCCGCCGCGCTCGCCGCCGCCGCCGCCGCTGCGCCCTCGTCGCCCTGGCCCGCGTCCGCCCCCCCTTCTCATGCCGCGTCCTCCGCGTCGCTCGACCTGCTCGTCGTGCGCGAGGTCGTCGCCGAGGTCGGGGCCAAGCTCCCCTCGTTCCGCCCATCGGCGCTCGGGCAGGTGCTGCTGTCGCTCGGGGCGATGCGGCCGCTCGGCGCCGGCGGCCATGGCGCTAGCGCCGGCGGCCCTCCCGCGGCGTGGCTGGCGGCCGTCGAGGCGCACGTGGCGCGCGAGGCGCCCCGCGTCGACCTGGACGCCCTGGCCGACTGCGCGTGGGGCCTGGCGCTGCTGGGCGTGCGGCACCGGCCGCTCAGCGAGGCCGAGGCGGTGGCGGCGGGCAACGGCAACGGCAACGGCAACGGCAACGGCAACGGCAACGGCAACGGCAACGGCAACGGCAACGGCAACGGCAACGGCAACGGCAACGGCAACGGCGGCGGCGCCGCCGCCGCCGCCTCGCCGCCGCCGCCCTCGTCGCTCGGCGCGGCGCTCGTCCGCGCCACGCACGGCCGCCTGCGCTACATGACGGGCCTGGGCGCCGTGCGCCTCGCGTGCGCCCTGGCCCTGATGCGCTACCGCCCGCCCCCCGCGGCGGCGGCGGCGGCGGCCGAGGAGGAGCCCGCCGCCGCCGCCCGCCGCCGCCGCGCGAGCACCGAGCGCCGCCGCTGGCGCCTCTGGTTCGCGGCGCTCTGCCTCTCGACCGCCCGCAAGCCCGTGCTCGCGCGCGCGGCCGCCGACCTCCTCGCCGCCGCCGCCGACCTCGGGTGCCCGGTCGACCGCGCCCTCGCCGACCACTGGCTCTCGGGCCTGGCGCGGCCCGGCGCCGCCGGGCGCGCGCCCGCCAACCGCGTCGCGCCGCTGCTCGCCGCGCTCGCGGGCGTAGGGCACGCGCCGTCCGACCCGCGCCTGCTGCGCGCGCTGGCCGCGGGCGTTCGGCGGCGCGCGTCGTCGCTGGCGCCGCACGACACGGGCCTGGCGCTGGCGGCGCTGGGGGCGCTCGGGTACGCGCCCGCGGATCCGATGTGGGCGGCGGACGTGCTGAGCCACGTGCACGGGCAGATTGTGGTGGGGGCTGCCGGCGGCGGCGGCGGCTATGGCGGCGGCGGCGGCGGCGCTGGGCGGGGCGGGGGTGGCGGCGGCGCCTCTGGCGGCGGCTATGATCTGGCCGACGCCGCCGCGGCCGTGTGGGGCGTCGCCATGATGGCGCGCGCCCCGGGCGCCGCCGCCAACGCCGCCCCCTCGGCGCGGTGGGTCGCCGACGTGGCCGCGCAGCTGCGCAGGGGCCTCGCGTCGGCGCGCGCGGCGGCCGGCGGCGGCGGCGGCTCGTCGGCGCCGCCGCCGCTGGCCCCGCTGGCGCCGCCGACGGGCGACGGCGAGAGCCTCGTGGGCGCGCTCGTCCACATGACGTGGCGCGGGACCGGCGGCGGGGCCGGCGCGGTGATGGGCGCCGCCGCCGCCGCGCCCTACGGAGGGGCCATCTCGGACGGCGACCCGGACGGCGACCAGGGCCCCGCGGCCGCCGACGCCGGCGCCGCCGCAATCGACGACGACGCCCTCGCCGCCGCCGCCGCCGCCCTCGCCGGCGCAGGCGCGCCCGTCGCCACGACGCGCTCGCTGTCGCGCGCGCTCTGGGCGCTGGCCGCACTCGGCCACGCCCCGGAAGACGCCTGGGTGGCTGTCTGGGAGGTCCGCGCGAGCGAGGTGATGGCGGCGTGGCGGCTGCAGCAGGAGCAGCAGCACGGAGGGGCGGCGGCATGGACGGCGGCGGCGGCAGGGACGGCGAACGACGCGGACGGCGGGGACGAGGCGGCGAGGATGGCGGCGGCCGCCGACGCGTCGCCCTTTTCCCCGGCCGAGGCCGCCGACGTGGTCGAGGCTTACGGCTGGATCGGGCGCGAGCTTCCCCGCGCGCTGCGCGCCCCGCTCATGGCGCAGGCGGCCCTGGCGCTCGACTGCCTCGAGAGGGCAGTGGCGGCGTCGGCGCCCGGCGGCGGCGGCGGCGGCGGCGGCGGCGGGCCCGACCCCGCCGCCGCCGCCGAGCGCGCGCGCGAGCGCGCGCTGCGGCCCCTGTCCGGGCCGGGCGGCGGCAGCACCGCGCTTTGGCGCCTGCCCTCGTCGGCCATGGACGTGGTCGGGCGCGCCGCCGTCACGTTTTCCGCGCCCGCCGCCCTCTTCCCGCCCGGCAACCCCCGGGGGCCTGCCGCCAACGGCAACGGCAACGCCGCCGCCGCCGTCGCAACCGCCGCCAGCGCCGCGGCCGACGAGGAGCGGCGGCGCGAGCGCGCGCGCCGCGCCCGCGCGCAGGAGGCGCGGCGCCTCCGTCGCGAGGCGCGCGAGGGCGTCGGCTCGGGGGGCCTGCGCCTGCGCGGCCTGCGCTCGGCGGGCGAAGAGCAGCGGCAGCAGCAGCAGCAGCAGCAGCAGCGGCAGGCGATCGCGTCGGCGCGCAAGTGGGCGGCGCCGAGGGGGGCGGACGAGAGCCTCGCAGGGCTCGTCGCGGCGATCGAGGACGGCGGAGCCGGGTTGTGAGGTTGGTTGCTTGTTTTTGCGTTGAGGCGCACACGCGCGCCGGATGTTGTAACTTGCCATTCGCGGATGGTGCTCTAGAGTTTTCCTATTTTTATTCTCCGGCGGCACGGTCCGTTAGTTGTCGTCGCCGCCGCCGTTGTCGCCGTCGCCGCCGTCGCCGCCGTCCTCGCTGTCCTCGCTCCCCACCCCGACCTCTTCGATCCCCAGCGCCCGCGCCGCCGCCCCGCCCCTCGCCCGCCGCAGCCGCCGCGCCAGCGCCCGCATCGATGCTTCCCCGCCCCCGCAAGGCGCGACCCCCGCCGCCGCCGCTGCCGCCTCCTCGAGCAGCAGGCACGCGCCGTTGGCGAGCGCCTCTGCCGCCGCCGCCACCTCTGCGGCGTCCTGCGGGGGGTACAGCGCGGCCCCGAGGGCCTCTGCCGCGGCGCGCAGGTGGCCCGCGTGGAAGGCGGCCGACTCCCAGGACTCGAGGTCGAGGCGGGCGTGGCGCTGGTCGGCGCCGGGGGCGGCGCGGCGGCGGCGGCGGTCGTCGTCGCTGTCGTCGTGAGTGGCGGCGGCGGCGGCGGGGGCGGCCGGCGGCGGCGGCGGCGACGAGGACGCGACGACGAGCGCGCGCCCGGCCGCCTTGAGCGTGGCCGCGGCGACCTCGGTGAGCTCCCGGCCCGCGGCCACCGCCGCGCGCTCGGACGCCGACAACGGCCCCGCGTCGTAGTCGACCTCCTCTGGGGGCGGGGCTCGGCCTGCTCTTGTCGTCGCGCTGCCGACGCCGTCGCCGTCGCCCCCCGCTCGCCGCCCGGCCCGGGCCGCCGCCGCCGCCTCGCCCTCTGGCGCCGCCCCCCCCTTTCTCCGTCCACCGTCCTGGTCGCCCCCGCGCGCCACGTCGTCCGCGCCGTCGTCGCCACCGTCGCCGTCGCCGTCGTCGTCGTCGTCGCCCTCTTCCCTCACGCGCCGAAGCAAGCCCGACCCGCCCCGCCCCGCCCGCTCCTGCTCCCCGTCGCCGTCGCCGTCGCCGTCGCCGCCGCCTTCGTCGCCCTCCTCCTCGCCCCCCTCGCCCTCCTCCTCCTCCTCCTCGTCCTCCTCCTCCTCGAGCAGCTCGCGCATCTCGCGCGCCGCGTCGCGCACGCTCGCCAGCGACGCCGCGAGCGCCTGGAACAGCGCCGTGCGGTTGTCCGGCGGGGCGGCGGCGAGGGCGTCGGCCGCGGCCCACACGCGCGCGCAGGCGGGCACCACGCGCGCCCGGCCCTTGCCGTCGTCCGGCGCGGTCGCGGCGGCGGCGGCGGCGCGGGCGAGCGCGGCCAGCGGCGACGCCACGGCCGCGCCCGCGCGAGACAGCGCCGCGCGATGCGTCGGGCCGGCCCCCCTGCCCGCCGCCTGCAGCGCCGCCATGGCGCCGAGCGCGGCCTGCTCGAGCGCAGCGATCAGGGGCGCCGCGGCGCGGATGCCGGCGTCGTCGTCGCCGGGGGGGCCGCCCAGCGCCACGCCCAGCTTGGCGCTCTCGTTTTTCAGGCGCTCGGCGGCGGCGCGGAAGGAAGCGCGGCGCGCGGCGGCGGTGGCCGGCGGCGGCGTCGGCGTCGGCGGCGTGGTCGACGGCGACGGGGCCTTGGCCTCTGGCTGCTGCTGGAGCAGCCCGAGCGCCGCCTGCACCGTCTGGATGGCCGACTCGGCGGCGGCGGTCGCCATCGTCGCGCGCGCTTTGTTTCGCGCGCGGGTGTGAGGAAGAAGAGCGCGGGGCGGCGCAGAAGTGGTGTCACGAGGGGTGTCTCGGGTGACTTGCCCGTGTCCCGCTTCTTGCTTGGGAGATTGGGCCAATCGAGCGAGGTAGAGGGGTCGAGTCTTGAGGGATTCGGGTCGAGCCGGAGCGCTGGCGGGATAGCTGGCGAGGCGAATCGAGAGAGTGTCGAGGCGTTGACGCGCCGCGCCGCCTCGCCGCCCTGCGCGCGACCGGCCTCGTGCGAGCGGGAAAAGAGAGGAACCGCCGTCGAAGCTTGTTTTGTGTCAACGACGCGACCCGCCGCAGGAACCCGCCGCGCTCGCCCGCGTAAAAGCTCGCGGCCTGCCGGTTGCCCGTCGCCTAGGCGCCGTGTTCAGGCGCCTTCCTCCCCAGCGACCCCGGCGGCCGCAGCCAGGTCCGCGAGCCCCAGCCGGCGGGGCAGCAGCGCGCCCGACCCCTCCTCGCCGCGTCCCGGTCCCGCCCCGCCGCCGCCGCCGCCGCCGCCGCCGCCGCCCCCGGCCGCCGCCCGCATGCGCTTCACGCGCCTACCCTGGGCCCTTCCCCTCTCCAGGCCCACGCCGCAGCCCCGCACGGCCATGCCGGTCACCCGGTCCACGTACGCGGCGGCAGCGGTGGCAGCGGCTGTGGCGGCGGCGGCGTCCCCGGTTGCCGCAGCCGGCGGCGGCGGCGGGGGGATCCCGGGGAACAGCACCGCGCCGCTCATCATACGGCCGCGGCACGCCGCGCGCGGCAGGCAGGCGACGCCGGAGGCCGGGTCGCAGGCGCCGCGGCGCGCGCCCGGGGTCGGCAGCCGGGACGCCGCGGCGTCGTTCTCCGCGGCCTCTGGCGGCGGGCAGGCAGACAGCCAGGCGGCGCCCTCGTCGCCGCTGCCGCCGCCGTCGCCGTCGCTGCTCTCGTCGCCGCCGCCAGATATCGCCGGAGCGCCCCCTCCGGGGCAGCGCCCTCCCGCGCCCGTCAGCAGCGCGCCGACGAGGCCGCGCTCTTCGCCCGGGCCCTGCTCGGGGCCCGGGGCGGGCGGGAACGCCGGCCAGGGGGCGCACGCCGAGAGGCCGGTCGGCGGGCGGACGGCGCGCGAGACCGGGCCTGCCAGCGCGTACCGCCCGCCGCAGCGCCCGCCCCCTCCTTGCTCCCCCGGCGGTCGATCCTCCTCCTCTTTCAGCAAGAACTGGTACTTGCCGCCCTGAGCGACGGCGCAGGCCGACAGCGACGCGTCGCCCGCGTCGTCGGTGGACAGCGGGACGCGCGCCGTCGCCACGCAGGCGCGCTCGAGCCCCCCGTCCAGGTCGCCCCCCGGCTGCCGCCCGGCGCCGTCCTCGTTGGCCCGGCACGCGACGACGCCCCACTGGACGCACTGGACGTACAGCAGCAGGGTGGTCTCGCCCGAGCCCGCTTGTTGCTCATCGCCCGCGACGCCGTAGGCGTAGGCGAGGTCGAGGCGGGCGTCGCCGCCGTCGCCGCCGTCGCCGTCGCCGCCGCCGGTGCATCGCGCCCCGCCCGCGCCGATGGCCACGACCACTGCCGTCGCGACGACAAACCCGGGGTCGCCGCTCGTCGAGAGCTCGAGCGCGAGCTCGTGGGACCCTTTGAGGTTGACGGCTGAGGCGTCGGCGGCGCAGTCGCTGCCACCGATCGCGTCGAATATTTGCGTTTGCGGCGATTCTTGCGCGCGAGCGCCGAGCAGGGGCGGCGGCGCCGTTGCGGCGGCGAGCGCCGCGAGCGCAAGGAGAACTAGCCGGGCGCGCATGTTTGTGTTTGGAGGCGGTGTGTTTGGTCGATGAGAGGCGCCGAAAGCAGCCCTTTGTGAGTGGACGGTTTGACCACGGCGGCTCGTTTTTCTCGAGCGGCGGCGGCGAAGGCGGCGACCCGGCGCGAGCGCGTCGCCGGGGCGACCGGGGCCGAACAAAAACGTGCGTTCCTCCCCTGACGCCGCAGGCACGCAACTTTCTCCCGAACCATCTCGCTCGATCTCTTTCTTTGGGGAACCTCCCAACAGGTGCGCGCCCGCTTTGCTGAGAGAAGCAAGGGCGATGTTCGCCTCTTTCCTTCCGCGTGCTTTCTCGATCGTTTCCTTATGGGCCAGCGGAAACGGCGGCGCGCACTGAAAGACCGTCGGCGACCTCGATCACGCCGCGGGCGCGTCGCCGGGACCCGTGTTCGAACGACGGGCGAGGTGGAGGAGGAGGAGGAGGAGCCCCCCCAAAAAACAACGATGGAGGCGGCCCGCCTGAACGCCACGCTTCGGCGCGCGAGGGGCCTTCGCCGGGCCCGCGACAACGACATCGGGCCCAGGATCTGCGCGCGTCAGGCGCCAGAGCGAGGAGGATCCACGACGACAACACGCCCGCGGAACAAGAAAAACTGCCGCCGACGACGACAAACGAGCGCCCATCGCCGCCGCCGCCGCCGCCGCTCGTCCGCTCGCTCACCCTCCCGCCGCCGCCCCCCCCCCCCCCCCCCCACCCCCCCCCGAAAAAAAAACTGAAAACACGCACCCGCCCCCCCCCCCCCTCCTCCCCCCCCTCACCCCCCCGCCCCCCCCCCCCCCCCCCGCTCTCAACTCCCCTCGTAAAAACAAAAGAAAATACCGACGCGGGCGCGCGCGCGAGGACGGCCGAGAGAGCGCACCAGACATCGACATCGCGACCCCGCGACCCTGAACACGGCAACCATGGCCGCCGCCGACCTCATCACCGCCACGGGCCAGTCCGACGCGCCCGACTTCTCGCGCAAGCACGGCCTCGAGACCGGGTGGCGGCTGCACTTTGACAACCCGACGACCAAGCAGTCGCTGTCCAAGTTCGGGCAGGGGCTGAGGAGCGTGTACGCGTTCGACGCGGTCGAGGACTTTTGGGGGTGAGCTGAGAGGGTCGTTTCTTGCTTTGTCTCTGTTGTTTCTGCGCGCGCCCTCGCTGCCGTTTTCCCCCCTCCCCCCCCCCGCCCTCTCACTAAAAATACGACCCACCCCCAATCCACATCACAAACCCCACCAAAAAAACTCCTCGCGCAGCCTCTACAACAACATCAAGGCCCCCTCGCAGCTCCAGCCCTCGGCCACCTACTTTTTGTTCCGCGAGGGCATCGAGCCAAAGTGGGAGGACCCCAACAACGCGGCGGGTGGGTGCTGGACCGCCTACGCCCCCCGCGGCGCGACCAACCCGCGCGCGGTCCTCGACGCCTGGTGGCTCCACTCGGTCCTCGCCTGCATCGGCGAGCAGTTCGCCGAGGGCGGCGAGATCTGCGGCGTGTGCGTCAACATCCGGCAGGGCGGCAAGGACCGCATCGAGCTGTGGACGCGGACCGCCAGCAACGAGGCGCTGCAGATGAGCGTGGGCCGGGACCTCAAGCGCCTGCTGGACGTCCCCGACAGCACCAAGCTCGGCTACGTGGTGTTCTCGGACAAGCTGACGACGGGCAAGGCGCGCGACCGCTACTCGCTCTGAGGGAGTGCTCGCTCTGAAGTGACTTGCTCGGCGGGCGGCGGCGGCGGCGGCGGCGGCGGAGGTGTTTTTCTATCTTGTCCGCTGGGCGTCGGGTTGCGGTTGTTTTTTTCCGCACCGAGTCGCGGCCTCCCCCTCCTCCTCGATTTCGCGCCCGAGCCCGAGTTTCGCGGGGGGTGGGGCGCGCGCGCGCACGCACACACAAGAACCGAGAGACAGACATGCTAGAGAAGCGAACGAACCCAAATATGCTGCGCGCGTGTGTGTTATAGAACGAGAATTCCCGCAACAGAGACGACGAGGACGACGACAGCGCGCGCCGACAAACTGAAGCGAAACCACGGGGCGGGGAAGAAGAGAAAAACCCACTCCAAAAAGGAAGAGAAAATGGGCGAGGGCTTTGCGTTCGCCACGCCCCTCCATCCGTCAGGCCAATCCGCTCGATCCGTCCACCCCCCCCCCCCCCCACCGCGCGCCCAAACCGCCCCGCCCCCCCCCCCCCCCCCCCCCCCCCCTCGACCGATCCAAACAAAAAAGGGATCACCAGTGCCCCGTCTGCCGCGCCGTGCGACCGCCGCCCGGCTTGACGCCTGCCTCGTGCGACGCCTGCCCCGCCGCCTCGCCCTGGCCCTGCTGCTGCTGCTGCTGCTCCGGCCCCTCGTCGTCGACGGGCGCCCCGCCCCCCGCCATCAGCCCCAGCTTCCACGACAGGTCGTCCGCCACGTGGTGGTGCCCCTGCGCCGCCGCGTGCTGCGCCGCCGCCAGCGCCTTGGCCGCCCGCTTGGCGTCCTTTCTCGCCGCCGCCCGGCCGCTGGCGCCGCCGCCGCCGCCCGTGGCGGCGTTGGCCCGCCTGCCCTTGGCGGCCGGCTGCTGCTTCTGCTTCTGCTTCTGCTGCTGCAGCTGCTGCTGCTGCTCCTGCTCTGCGTTCTCGTCCACGAAGCCCGGGTAGTCGGCGTAAAAGTGGTGCGGGTCCTGCGCCTCGTCGATCTGGGCGCCGAGCTGCTCGCGCGCGTTGCCGCCGCCGCCGGCGGCCGGCGCCGCGCCCGCGCCGCCGTCGGCGCCCGCCGCCGCCGCCGCCGCCTCTTCGTGGTGGCCGCCGTGGAGCCACTCCCCGACGCCGTGCAGCCAACCGTCGTGGTGCTCGGCGCCGCCGCCCTCGTGCGCGTGCGGCTCGGGGGCCGGCACGTGCACGTCGTCGTGGTGGGCGTGCGCGGCTGGCGCGGGCGCCTGGTGCTGCTGCTGCTGCTGCTGCTGCGGGGCGGGCGCCGCGGGGTGTTGGACCGCCGCCGCCGCCGCCGCCGGGACTGCCGCCGCCGCCGCCGCAGGGACCGCCGCCGCCGCGCCCTCGGGCTCGGCCCCGCCCGCCGCCATGTCGCGCGCCAGGGCGGCCGGGATCTCCCGCGCCGCCTCGGGCTCCACGTGCTTGGGGTGGTGCTCCGGGAGGGCGGCCCCGGCGGCCCCAGCGCCGCCAGCAACAACGGCGCCGACCGCCGCCGCGCCCGCCGCGCCCGCCGCCACCTCTGTCGCCGCGGCCTGCGCGCCCAGGCCCTCCAGGTAGCCGCCGGCCTTGAACGCCAGGCCCGCGGCCTTGGCCTGCCGCCTCAGGTCGCCCAGCTCGGCCGTCAGCTCGCGCTCCATGTCCTCCCACTCGCGCTGCACGTGCGCCCAGTTCTCCTCGCGCGCGCGGTGCGCGTCGACCTCCTCCTGCAGGTAGGCGCGGTAGGCGGCATCCAGCCGCTTGGCCTCGGCGAGCTCGGCGCCGACGCGCTGCCCCGCGGCGCGCTCCGCCTCGAGGCGCGCCGCGAGCTCGGCCGCGCGCTTCTCCGCCGCGGCGAGGGCGGCCTGGCTGTCCTTCAGGCGCGACTCGAGGGCGCTCGCGCGCGCCGACTCCGCCGCGCGCTCGCTGGCCGCCGCCTGGCGCGCGCGCGCCTCGGCGGCACCCTCGGCGTCGGCGGCGGCGGCGCTGTTTACGCTCAGCGCCGCGCGGGCGTGGTGCAGGTCGGTGCGCGCGGCCTCGAGCTCGGCGCCCAGGGCGCCGTGCGCCTCGACGATGGCCGCGTGCTGCCCGCGGTGGTGGGTGAGCGAGTGGAACAGGCCGGCGCACCCGAGCAGCGTTGCGACGAGCACGACGCGCGTCAGGGCAACGGCCGCGGGCGAGGCGCCGCCGCCGCCGCCGCTGCCGCCGCGCCGGCCAGGCTTGCGGGATGGGCTGGTCGAGCGGGGGATGGGCGAGCCGCCGATCGCGCCGTTGCTGCTGCTGCTGTATTTTGTTTCGTTTGGTTGGTTGGGTCCGGTGGTTTGGGAGGGGGGGTTAACGAGAGAGACAAAGGGACGAGCGGAAGACGGCGGTGCGGCGGCGGCCCCCGCTCGCTCGCTCGCTCGCTCGCGCGCGCGCTCGCCCGACCGGCGCCGACGGCCGTCGCCAATGCGCGCTTCGGACTCACCCGTATCCGCCGCCGTACGCCGTGGGCATGGCGCTGTAGCTGCCGCCGCCACCCATGCCCATGCCTCCGCCGTATCCCGCCGAGTACCCGCCCCCGCCGGCGCCTTGATACATTGTCGCTGCGCTTGCTCGAGTCTCTTTTTGGGGTGTTCGCGTTTCTAGCAGTTTTTTTTTTCCCTTCTGCAACCGCAGCAAGAGAGAGAGGGGAGTTAATTCCCTCTCCGTGTCTCCCTTGGCGCGTGAGACGGCTTTGCAGGGCAGGCAGGTCCAATGGGACGCTCGGCGGAATCGATGCGCGTTGCGGAATCAGGGACTGGACCCGCGGGCCCGAGTCAAATAGGGGGGGCGGAGGACTCTGCGTTTCCGGAGACGAGGCGAAGGGAAGGTCGGGCAAGGGACGGAGGGTGCGTCGAAAGGATGGGGTGTGTTGATAGAGAAAGGAAGCGTGTCACAAAAGGAGACTAGGATTGCCGGGAGAGAGAGGGGAGGGAGAAAAGGGGGCGGCGGCGGCGGCGGTGGGTGGCGGCGGGGCGGCTGACGCCGCCAGCGGGGTGCGCCGGCGACCGACAGAGACGGGGCGGGGGCGAGGGACAGGGTGGCGCCGAGAGCCCCAGTTGTCGGGCGCGTCCGCCCTCCTACCCGGGTCGGACACCCAACAACGAGCTACCTGGTGCGCGCCGCATGACTGCAGGAGCCGACCCGAGGAGGCGGGGGCGGGGGGCCGCCCGCCGTCGTCCTCGCCTCTCGTCGCCCGCTGACGCTACAGCCGCCGCCGCTGCCGCCGGCTGTTGTTCCATCGATCCGGGCACACACACACACAGACGCACACGCCACGGATTTTATTTACTCGAGGTTCATTTTGTCTATCCTAGTCCCAGAAAGCAGGCCTCGTTCGTTCGGTTGGGCTCAATCGCGCCAAAAACAATGGGCGAGCGAGCGCCGGCGGCGCGGCGGCGCGCTCTCGGGCTCAGGCTCCTCTCATCCAGCCGCGGCCAGCTGCTCCTGCTTCTCCTCCTCCAGCTGCTTCTTGAGCTCGTGGTCCCTTGACCGCTCGAGCTGCCTGTGAGGTTTCGTTGTTGTGGTGAATGTGAACGGGGGGGGAAGCGGTCGTCAGAGCGCGCGAACGCGACGAGCGGCGACAGCAACGCCGCCATTCGGTTTGCGCGCGGCAAATGAGCACGGGGCTGGCTCCAGATGCCGCGGCTCGCCCGCCTCGAGCCGGAAGGCTGATGCAACCCGACGCCCGGCTCGGGAACCAAGCAGGGAGAGAGAGCGAGAGGATGAGGCGCGCGGACGGGACGAAACCCCGCTCTCTCTCTCCTCTCTTCTGCTTCCTTCTTTTCCGTCGCTCTCAACAAGCAAGCACGCGTGAACGCATGAAGCCCGCGCGCACCTGTTGTTGAGCGAGTCGAGGATGCGGGGCATGTTGCCCCACACGATCAGGTAGGTGCCGACTGCCCCCATGAGGAGCTTGGCCGAAGCGCGGAGGATCATTGTCTTGCTCGAAAGGCGCTTGGCCTGATCTGGGGACGGCAGAGAGGGTGTGCGCGTGAGTCGTGTGACGTGCGTTGGGGGAGTGAAGGGAGAGAGGCGGGCACTGCAGGCGCCGCTCTTTTCAACCCGGCGCGTCCCGCGTCCCGCGTCGCCGTCGTCGGCGAACACGCGCCCGCTGGGTTCGCTCTCCCCGCAAACCAATCACTCACACGCCGGCGAGACGACAACCGTGTGCCCATCAACCTTGATCACCACGTAGAGGCACACGCACACGCACACACACACACACACGTGTACACACGCACACACACACACACACACCGTTCCGAGAAAGGAGACTCCTTCTCTCTCCCTCCTCCTCCTCCAAACGCGCACCTCCCCCCCGCCCGCCCGCGAGCCCCACCCTTCCCTTGGAAGGGGACCGACCGATCGACGGGCAGCACACCGCCCGCTCCTTGACCCCAAGTCAAGAAGAGCGAGAGATCAATGGTGCTCGAGCCCTCGGCGCCGCCGCCGCTCGAGCGCGCGGCCGCCGCCGCCGCCGCAAACGCCGCAAACGCCGCCGCAAACGCCGACGGCCCCAGCCCCGCGAGCTCATTCGAGGTCGTCATCCTGGCCGGCGGCGACTGCCCGCGCCTGCACCCGCTAACCACCCCCGACGGAACGACGCCCAAGGCCCTCCTGCCCCTGATTAACGCCCCCCTCCTGTCATACTCCCTCCGAGCCGCCGCCGACGCCGGCGCCCGCCGCGCGACCGTCGCCGCCGTCGGCGAGCGGGCGGCCGCCCGCATCCGCGCCTACCTCGAGTCCGCCGACCGCCCCGCGTCGACCCTCGGGGTGGAGTGCGAGGTGGTGGCGGTCCCGGGCGACGCGGGGACCGCGGGGGCCCTGCGGGCGGTGGCGCCGAGGCTGCTGGAGCAGCATCGGCGGGCCGTGACCTCGGCGGCGGCGGCGGCGGTGGCGGCGGCAGGAGCAGGAGCAGGAGCAGGAGCAGGAGCAGGAGCCGACGACTACGACAAAGCCACCGCCGCCCCCACGCTCCAAACGACCGTCCTGGTCTACCCGGCTGACCTCGTCACCGACGTGCCCCTGCGCGCCTTTGCGGCCGCCCACGCCGCGGCCGCCGCGGGCGCCGCCGCCGCCGGCGCCGGGCGCGCTGTCGCGACCGTCGTGCTCGGCCGCCGCCGCGCCAGCCCGAGCGCCGAGACCAAGCCGGGCCGCCCGCCGCGGAACGTCGACTACCTCGGCCTCGACGCCGCTCGTCAGTCCTTGCTGTTCGCGGCGCCCTCGCCCGAGGCCCTCCGCGAGATCCGCCTGCCGCTGTCGGCGCTGGCCGGCGGCGGCGGCGGCGGCGGCGGCGGCGGCGGCGGCGGTGGCATCCTGGGCGCGGGCGGCGCGCTCGAGCTCCGGTCCGACCTTGTCGACCTGCACCTGTACGCCTTTGACGCGGCGTCGGTGCTGCCGCTGCTGCTGATGCACGGCGAGGGTGCCGCCGCCGCCGCCGCCGCCGCCAACAACAACAACAACAACAACAGCGCCGCCTCCTCCTCCCTCAAGCTGGACTTTTTGCCGTACCTCGCGCGCATGGCGTCGTCGGGGCGGCTGGCGGCGGCGGTCGAGCGCGCGCATCTCCGCCTCGGCGGGCAAGGCGGGGGCGCCGCGACGGCGCGAGGCGCGGGGGCCGCGGCGGCCGAGGGCGCGTCGTCGGTCTCCTCGCACCTGCGGCCGCCGCCGCCTCCCCTGTGCGGCGGCGGGCACGCCGACTCGCCCTTTCCCTGGGCGGCCATGTGCCACTCCTACACCGGAAGCGCGGTGCCAGGAGGGGCGGCAGCGGGAGCAGCAGCAGCAGGAGCAGCAGAATCAGCAGGCGCCGCCAGCGCCGGCGCCTCGGCCGCCCCTCCCCTCCCTTTCTCCTCCTCCTCCCCGCCCCCCCCACCTCTCCGCGTCGCCGTCCACTTTGTCCCCGACGCCTGCTACGCCGCCCGCGTCAACACCGTCGCCGCCTACTGCGACGCCAGCCGCGACCTCGCCGCGCCCGACGGCGCCCTGCGCCTCACGGGCCTGGCCCCCGGCCGCCACGGCAACGTCGTCGCGCCCGACGCCGCGCTCGGCGCCCGCGCCACGGTCGGCCCCGCCTGCGTGGTCGCCGCCGGCGCGAGCCTGGGCGACCGCGCGTCGGTCAAGCGCTCCGTCTTGGGCGCGCGGGTGCGCGTCGGCGCGTCCGCCAAGGTGGTCAACTCGGTGCTGATGGACGGCGCGTTCGTGGGCGCGGGCGCGTCGCTGCACGGGTGCGTGCTGGCCGCCGGCGCCTCTGTCGGCGACGGCGCCGTCCTCCGCGAGTGCCAGCTCGGCGCGGGCGTGGCCGTGCCGGCGGGCGCGGAGCACACGAGCGAGGCGCTGGCGGCGGCGCCGCCGGCGTAGCCTCTGGGGCGTGGATGCGGAGTGTCTTTTTTTGG
>Ga0335398_10002333_pt1 | contig 30246 bp, 22 predicted proteins | sample BON03_FD_205742 | JGI IMG/M metagenome (GOLD analysis project Ga0335398, IMG submission 205742) | Freshwater microbial communities from Lake Bonney liftoff mats and glacier meltwater in Antarctica - BON-03 (spades assembly) (version 2) | ecosystem: Environmental > Aquatic > Freshwater > Ice >... | reverse complement strand
GTTGTCACGCCAGTGGCATCGCAGGGTAGCTATGTACGGTTGTGATAAACGCTGAAAGCATATAAGCGTGAAGCCATCCCCAAGATAAGGTTTCGTTGAACTTTGGTTCTGAACTCCCCAGGAAGACTACCTGGTTGATAGGTTGGCGGTGTAAGGCACGAAAGTGTTTGAGCTGACCAATACTAATGGAGGAATGTTTGGCCACTTTGATTAACGGTCAGAATAAAACTTAGACTTCATTATTTTAATACGCAGGAATGGGCGGCTCCGCTGTCCTTCCTGTGGATTCCCGGTGAATTACTTGCAAGGAAACACGCGTACCCATTCCGAACACGAACGTTAAGCTTGCAAGGCCAATGATAGTGCTCACAAGCGCGAAAGTAGGTCATGCCGGGATCTCTCAATGAAGCCAGACTCTAATGAGTCTGGCTTTTTTTATGCGCTGACAGTCTGGTGCCGTAACTGACCGCAGTTTTTGTGCTCAGGGAATTTACATCCCCCGCTCGCCTTCAGTCCACGCTATTCGAGCAGCGGCCAAGGGGACTCATTTAGCGGAACGCGATTAACGCTTCGGCTTATTGCATGATATGCCAGCATTCCGAAAGACTTGGCGGCTTCCGCTATGACGATGCCCCTTCAATTCGAGTACCTTTGGGCCCGTTCGGGGCATTTTTTGATCGGTCAGTGATGGATAGATCACATCGTCCTCAATGGACGTTCGCTGATTCGACTTTGTTTGTCCGCCATTAGATAGCGAGAGAATTTGAAATGTCTGTTCCAGAGTCTTGCTCAGATCTTCGGTCCTCCAAGTGTGTTCCCTGCGAAGGTGGTGTTCCGAGGATGTCGGTCGCCCAAGCCACTGCCCAACTGGGTTCGCTGCATGGTTGGGAGCTTCTTTCCGAGCCCGATCGTCTTCAAAAGTCGTGGACCGTCGAGAATTTCCTGGCGGCAATCGAATTTTTCCGGCTGGTCGCTGAGCTCGCTGAGTCGGAAGGCCATCATCCCGACTTGCATGTCGTTCGGTACCGGATGGTGTCCGTCGAAATCTGGACTCATGCTGTTGATGGTTTGTCACTTAACGATTTTATTCTCGCGGCAAAAATTGATGAGCTGCCTATTCGTCTGAAAATATCTCGAAAGGGCTGATCATGATTCGCTTCCCCAGAATGTGCAACATCGTTCAACGCTTCGAGACTCCCACGGTTCACGATATTGCGGGGACTGTTTGGCAGCAGATGTCGTCTCTGAATCTTCATGAAAAGATCCGGCCTGGACAAACAGTAGCAATTCCTGGGGGCAGCCGCGGAATTTCAAATATCCCTCTGATCCTTGCTGAGATTGTTTCTTACTTCAAGTCGATCGGCGCACTGCCTTTTTTAGTTCCTGCGATGGGCAGTCATGGGGGAGGCACTGTCGATGGACAGCTGAAAATGCTGGCCAGTCTCGGAGTTACCGAGAACTCAATCGGTGCACCAATCCGCGCTACGATGGAAACCGTGATCGTTGCACAGACATGGAACGGTTTTCCGGTTCATTTTGATAAGTTTGCTTCCCAGGCAGATCACGTTTTTGTGGTGGGACGGGTGAAACCTCACACTCGTTTCGTGGGACCGGTCGAATCCGGCCTGCACAAAATGATGCTGATTGGCCTTGGAAAACATGAGGGCGCGAAAATTTATCATCGTGGTATTATGTCGATGAGTTTTCCCGAGATCATTGCAGCAGTCGCTGAGCAGGTGCTTCAGGTCTGCCGAGTCTGCGGTGGCTTTGCCATTTTAGAAAATGCCGAGGACGAAACCGCTCTTTTGGAAGCAGTTCGGCCTGAGGATTTTAGAAGCCGTGAACCGGAACTACTCAAACTGGCAAACCTGTGGCTGCCGCGGCTTCCTTTTGATGAAGTCGATCTCCTGATCGTTGACCGGATTGGAAAAAATATCAGCGGTGTGGGTATGGATGCCAACGTTGTCGGACGAAAATTCAACGATCACGCTGCGACCGAGCAGGATCAGACAAAATGCCGTCGGATTTTTGTTCGCTCATTAACTGAAGAAACCTGCGGGAACGGAACCGGGATCGGACTTGCCGAGTTCACGACACAGCGGTGTGTCGATCAGATCGATCATGAAATGACTCGTATTAATTGCATTACTGGAAATCATCCGGAAGCCGCGATGATTCCAGTCACTTTGCCAAACGATGCATTGGCGGTTGATTCCGCTTTGCAGACCATCGGTATGACCGAACCCGAAGACGCTCGAGTGATTCAGATTTCAGATACTCTGCACTTGAGCAAGTTGCGAGTTTCCGAGGCCTATTTTGAAGCGGTCCGCAACAGCAGCCATCTCAGTTTTGACGGCGAGCCGTTCGATTTTCCGCTTGATGCAGTGGGCTGGATGCGGAACGTCGAATTCTGAAACGTGTGGCTGGTTGAAAAGTGCCTGCATTGAGAAAGTCTTATAATTCCGGAGAGCGAACGAGCATCTTAGGCTCTGCTCAGCAAGGCTGATTATAGGCTCTGATGTCGCTGCCGAAGTGCATAAAATAGGATTAATAATCCCGCACCTTTTTTCGGATTTCAATTCTTTCGCAGTTCCATCCAGCATTCCGAATCGGCCGCGACCGCTTCACCGACCTTGTCCACCGGATGATTGAAAAGATAGCGCCAGACCTCTTCGTGAATATAGCTTCTGGACGCATCCTTAATCGCGGCGCCTCCTGGCACGACACAACTATGAGCTCGCTTGTCATCAGCATAAATCGTTTAACGGCAAGCCGTAGGCGCAGGCAAATTGCCGCACAACTTACGCCTTTGGCTTGCCGTTAAACGAAAAAACTTATCCACGGGTATATACCATTTACTCGTCGGACGTTTGAATTGATGGCCCACGCCAGATTCCAAAGATCATCACCATTCGCTGCGTTCAACATCGCATTCGCATGGTACGTTGAGGAATATAACCTCATCCGGCCTGACGGCCAGCCTCGGCGACTCAACACGCCGAGGCAACGCAAACCGCTCCCCCGATCTCGGGGGAGAAGGGACGGGGATGGCGATTCTCGGAACAAAAAAGTGCTACGCAAGGCCGGCCAGTTTTCGGCCGGTCCAGAAGACACCCAATAACACCACGATCAGGCCGCCCCAGGCCGGATGGCTCCAGAGACGGAAGCGGCGGATGATGGGTTCAGGCTCCGGCATTGCTGCGATGCGTTCAACGAGAGTCTGGATTTCCGACAACGTTGTTAGTTCGCCGCGCGTGACCTGAGCGATTTCCTTCAGGATGTCTGTTCGGGCCGGTTGTCCAATAAGTTCCCGCTCCTGACCCTGAACAGAAATGATTGTCTCCAGCCGCGCACCGGTTTCCGCACAGGCCGTGATCAGTTTGTACTGGCCGCCTTCTTCAGGTGTAAACGAGCCAGTAAACAGACCCCAGGAATCTTCGCCTGCCGTGGCCAGCCGAACAGAGTCAGTTTGGCCTGATGGTGAAACCGTCTGAACAATGACAGTTCCCGTTCGCAATGGATCGCCGACCGCACTCATCACGTTTGCATTCAGAGTGAGCACATTGCCAGCCTCGGGACGGTCGGGCGAATAAAACAGTCGCATCGCTTCACCCTGTGACATATTCCGCTGATACGCCATCCATCGAACGACCTGTCCCCAGAAACGATAGTGGTACAAGTCTTCAACACCCTTTCGCCAGCGCCATGCCCCATCGGATCCCATGAACAGGACTTTGCCCGTGCCCACAGTCCGTGTTGCAATCAAAGGAACGCGACCATAAGACGTCGAATCCGAATCGTGGGTCGCCAGAACTTGTGTTCCGATTTTTGCTCGTTGAGCGGCCGCGTACCACTGAAACCCGGGCAGCCCATTCCAGACGGATTCGTTTGCCGCGTCGTCCGGTTCAAGTCGAGTCAACAAGCTGCGACGCCCGGCTTCCGTCAGAGAAAACCGGGCCGGTCGGGAAGAACCGTAGCCCTTCGGATGTGCGGCATCCAGCACAACCGGATAAAGCTCTTCCAGTTCGCTCGTCTGCAGTGAGTTCTGAAATCCTCGAAAACCAGGCAGGAACACAAGACCGCCCGCCTGACTGCGAACCAGTTGCCGAAGATTTATGCAGTCCTTGGGAGTCAGCTGTTTTGATCCAATCCCCACGTCACCCAGAAAGACGACATCGTATTCGAACAATTCCTTTTCGGTTGGAAACTGATCCAGATAACCTCTTCCCCCACCGACCTGTTCCAGGTCTGGATGATAGAGCAGGCAGCTGACTGCCACTCCTGGATCGCGTTCCAGCGCATTGCGGAGATAGCGATATTCCCAGCGAGGATACGATTCAATCACCAGCACCTTCAACTCTTCGTCGCGAATCGTGATTGGAATCGTAAGCTTGTTGTTCTCCGTCAGTGTTTCTGATTCATCCACGGGAATCTCAAGGGTCAGCGAATACTCACCTGTCGTTCCCGGTTTCCATTCGATCGTATCCTGCTGCTGCCCCATGCCGGTAACGCGAACTGTTTTTTCAAGCTTCTCGCCACGAGTCCCGGTCAGCGAAACTCTGATATCCCGATCGGCCGGCAGCCAGCTGATGATTCGAAAAGGAATTCTCAGAGATTTATTCACAACACCAAACGTGGGCGCATCAGAGGCAGCCAGCTGCATATCCGGGAGACGCTCTTCACTGCCGACACTAACTGCAAACACCGGCACGTTTTTGACTCGCAGCGCCGACGATGCCACACCTGGCGACTGCCCTGTATTCCAGTCTCCGTCCGACAACAACACGATTCCTCGCAGATTGGTATGTTTATCCGACGCGGCCTGAAGTGCCTGATTCAGATCGGTTCCTTTTTCGACTGTTGGCGGCTGAGAGGAAAATGGTTCAAAAATAACCTTCATACGACCATCAAGGGATTTCCACAGTTCCGGCTGGATCACCGGTGCCACGGCATCGAACCGTGTGCGCGGTTTCTCGGCAGGCGACTGCGGGTTCACGATGTCTCGCGTTTGCATGCTGCCAGACGTATCGTACAATACGACCAGCGTGGGCTGTTCCTGTGGCTTGATTTCCTGAGTGAACTCGGGCTGATTCAATGTGATGAGTACAAGCACGATCAATGCGAAGCGAAGAATCTCCAGCCACAGCATGGACCGCAAATAGCCGCTCCGTTGCCAACTGATCCAGCAGCAAACCGCCGCCGCGACCAGCACGATGATGGTGAGAATGAGTGTGAAAGGTGTCCAGACAAAGTTCATGATGGGGAGTTCATTGGGTTCGTGATCAGACAGCAGGAATGCCCAGGTCACGGCAGATCTTGCGGGCCAGAATATCGGAGATCTCATTGTGACGAGGGACGGCCGATCGATGCCCGTTCGCCGGATTTCCCCACCACGAATGATTGCCTCCTTCTCGGACGAGATGGCAACCATGGTCAGTCAAATGGCGAATCAGATCGCGTCGTTTCATGGATGAATCGCAACCTCTTCAAACGATTCACCGGCAGCGTGCCGTGCATCTTCACGATTCATTTCGATCGCTTCCTGCAAAGCCTCGCGCAAGTTGTTGAGTAACTCTTCCCGAGTCGCTCCCTGAGAATTTACGCCCGGAACCTCTTCAATCCAGCCGATCCACCAGGGTCCGTCTTGTCGAATGACTGCGTTGTACGCGGAGTCGATCATGATTATTCCTTGCCCCGTCGAGATAGTATTTGTATTCGTGTGTAAAGTTACAGCGAAGAACGGAGATGTTCCTCGTTTGGCCGCAATACCGTTTAACGAAGCAAAGTAGTGGGCACATTCCATGTGCCGCAACCCTTAAAACGCGTGGTTTTTAGAGAATCAGCGGACGGAACACGGAGTGTGCCTGCTACTTTTTGAACGGCATTGCGGTTAAACAACTCAACCTGGCCGCGAGTGGTTTAAGGTTGAGGCGTTTTACATATGCAGAGCTTCATGTCTTCATCGCCGAAACTTTCCTTGGAAATGGAGTATTCTCTTTTGGCGGTTCACGTTTCGTCGGCTTGTCCTCTGAAGTTCTCGTGACTTTCTCCGGAACGGACAGCAGGGCCTCCGCCATCAGAGCGGCAATCATCAGCACCAGAAACGTGCGCCACACTTCACTGGCCAGGGCCATCGCGCTTCCTGCTTTGTCATCAATCCGTGTATAATTCAGACCGTTCAGCACCTGCTCAAGAGTTCCCTCACTCACAACTTCCACGCTGTCTTCAGTCAGCGGACGGTTGAGAGCAAACGCAGCCTCTGGAGTTTCATAAAGCCCATTGTTAATTGTGCGTTGAGACAAAAGCACCGTACCGGATGAGTCATCCAGCGGAGTCCACGCTTCTGCCACACTCGCCTTCAATGTTCCGCTGTCATACTGGCGCGCTTCCCCGAGCGCAGCCGCTCCCCGCGCGACGGCTCGCTGAATCATGACATAAAACGTAATGCCGTTACTGACGAAATTGGAGTTCTCCGTTGTGGGCAGAGTGCTGCAGAACCAGACCGCCCCCTGATCCGTCGGAACTCGCACCAACAGAGGCGGTCCGTTTTCCAGCTTTGCAAGGACAGTCGCCTGTTCACTGATCACTTCACAGTTTCGATAAGTCACCAGCTGCCCAACTGGTAACGGTTTACCGCTTAAGGTATTTGACAGGAGATCCGCATCAGTTCGCCATCGTGACAATGCAAAATGGTCGCCATCCTCCGGCTCCAGCCACTGTCCCCACCGCGTCTCAAACAATTGAGTCACCGAAGGAACTTCCGGGGGGAAAAACATCACACAGCCGCCCATGGCCACAAACGATTCCAACTGATCCGCCAGAACGTCCGCTGGTAACGGCGCGTGCCACAGAATCAGAGCGGTGCTGTCCCATTCGATCACCCCGGTTTGCGCCGAAGACACGATCTGAGCATCGTAGACGAGACCCCGATCTGATGGCGTACCTGCCGCCAGTCGCAATAACTCCGCCACTTTTGTGTCATCGGATACAATCACTGTCTTCTGCACAGCAGGCTCTGCATAAACAAAGTTAAACACGTTGTCGGACAGGTTGGCATCACGAGGAAGCTCAACACGTCCCCAGCCGCGTCTGGATTCGCGATCGATTGGAATCGTATGCCCGTTTCGAACAAGCTGGGCGCCTGTCAGTTCCAGGTCTTCTGTCGAACGAGCCCCGCCAATGACAAAGGTCACAGGAACGCGAACAGGTTCTGTCGTCGCAGTTGCTCGTGAGAGCTTGAGATCCATGACCAGTTCAGCGCCTTCCGCGGTCTCCCTGCGATGAACGCCACTCACTGAAACCGACAAATTCTCCGATGCCGGCTCTTCATAGGTCAGAAGGTACAGGCGGACGCCGTCACGATTGCGCAGCTGATTGCGGACAGATTCCCAGCGACCGCCACCGGGGTTCCAATCCGCCTGTCGCAGATCCGAGCAGATCCAGACATCAGTGCGTCCCGCGTCACTGGTCAGAATGTATTCCGTGGCTTCCTGCATCAGAGCAGGAATGTCGGCGCTGGTGGATGTTGCGGCCGTTTCCGGAAGAGACATCAGCGCCTCCGGAGTACTCAGATCAAAACGCTGGCGAGTTGCGCTGTCAAAAAGAGCGATGCGAGTATTGCTGCCGAGGTCCTCAAACGCACTGGACAGTTTGGCAATCGCGGTTTCACGTTTCGACTGCCCTGTCTCTGGATCCTGTTCTTCCATGCTCACGGAACGATCAAGAATGACGACCGTGAGTTCCGGAGCACCACTTGTTGTCAGCCCCAGCCAACCGCCTGACATCGGTCGACTGACTGCAAAAATCAGTCCGGCCAGCGCCAGCATGCGGGTCATCATGATCAGGATGTAACGTAGCCTGGCCATGCCGCGAGCCATCCGTTTGGCCTGAAGCAGGAACATTGTCGCGGCCCACGGAAGCGTCCGATGTCGATTCTGATTGATCAGATGAATCAGAATCGGCAACGCGATCAGCGGAAGTGCAAACAGAATCAATGGCTGAAGAAATGTCATGGGGTGACTTCTTACTTTTTTCTCGCCAACAAAAAGCGGGCCAGCACATCCGCGTAATTTTCCTGAATGCTGACACGATGATAGTCCACTGCTGAATCCCGAAAGACGATACGCAGCTGCTCCAGCCACGTCTGAACCGCCTGCCGATACTGTTTGGCAATCGTCGTCGGATCGACCAGCATTGGACCAGCTCCTTCCAGATCCACAAACCGAATGGGACGGTCAAATTCGAAATCAATTTCGTTCTGTTCTACAAGGTGAAATACGGCCACATCATGCTTACGAAATCGCAAATGCTGAAACGCACCCTTGAGCGTCTCCGGATCCATAAAGAGGTCCGATATGACCACGACCAGAGCTCGCTGAGCAATACGTTCGGCCGCCTGATGCAGGGCCTCTGGCAAACCGGTTTCGCCGTCGGCCTTCATATCGCCAATTTCATCCAGCACAAACTTCAGATGCGCTCCACTGCGTTTCGGCCGAATCTCCTTCTGAAAATTCTTTCCCGCCGTGTAAAGCCCCACCGCATCACCTTGACCTGATGCAAGATAAGCCAGCGTGCCGGCGATCCGCCGAGCGTAGTCCAGCTTCGTCGTTCCTTCTTCACGACTTCCATCAGGACCGAAATTCATCGAACCGCTGACGTCCATAACCAGACAGAGTCGCAGATTGGTATCCGCTTCGTATTCCTTGATGTAAAAGCGATCGCTGCGTCCCCAGGCTCGCCAGTCCAGGCGACGAGTGTCGTCGCCCGGGACATATTTACGATACTCAGAGAACTCCAGACTGGATCCCCGCGTTGGGCTGCGATGCCGTCCCGACACACTGCCGATCATGGGGATTCTGGCATCCAGTGCCAGCCCCTGCAGTCTCGCAACGATTTTGGGATCCACGAAATTTCGCATCAAACTGTTTCTTTCTGATCGATTGGATCTGGCACAAAAAGCAGGGGCGTCCGCCCAACGGCTGTCACTCTGACAAAGTAGACGTCACTCTCCGAGTGACGAAGGCCTCTAAACGCGGCCCCTGGCATTCATCACTCGGAGAGTGATGGCTACTATAATCGCAAATCGAGTGGTGTTGAGTATCAGCCAGCCTGCTCCGCGTTCAGTTCATCGACCAGACGCTGAACGATGTCCTTGCTGCTGATTCCTTCCGATTCTGCACTGAAGGTCGTCAGCACACGGTGAGTCAGCACAGGTTCTGCGACCGCCATGATGTCTTCGAGTCGCGTCATATAACTGCCGGTCAGAGCAGCTCGGGATTTTGCTCCCAGAATCAGATATTGGACCGCTCGCGGTCCGGCGCCCCACGACACAAGTGGCTTCAGCCAGTCGGGCGATTCCGGCGTGCGTGGGCGAGTTCTTCGAACCAGATCCACAGCGAATTCATAAATATGCTGAGGCACGGGGACTCTCCGAACCAGTTCCTGAAACCGCAGCACCGAGGAAGCATCCAGAATATGTTCCAGGCGTGGGACCGAAACACCGGTCGTTGTACGGGCGATTTCAAGTTCTTCTGACCGAGACGGATAATCCACGTTAATCAGAAACATGAAGCGGTCCAACTGCGCTTCCGGCAGGGGATACGTGCCTTCCTGCTCCACTGGATTCTGGGTGGCCAGGACAAAGAACGGCGGTTCCAGAGGATAGGGCCGGCCCACGACAGTCACTCGATGTTCCTGCATGGCTTCAAGCATCGCGGCCTGAGTCTTGGAGGGTGCTCGATTGATTTCATCCGCCAGCACAATGTTTGCGAACACCGGTCCTTTGACGAACTCAAACTCACGCCGCCGATCCTGCGTTTCCTGCAGAATATCGGTGCCGGTAATATCCATGGGCATCAGGTCGGGAGTGAACTGGATCCGACTGAAGCTGAGCGACATGGTTTCGGCAACTCGACTGATAAGCAAAGTCTTGGCCAGTCCCGGAACACCCATTAGCAGCGAATGGCCTCGCGCGAACAGACAAATGCAGAGCTGTTCGATAACCTGTTCCTGCCCCACGATAATCTTTGCAAGTTCAGTCCGTAGTTTCCCATAAACGTCCCTCAGCTCATCAATTGCGGCCACATCATCAGACTGGAGTGAAGAGGCCGGCGTTGTTGTGGATGACATTGGTGTCCTGTAGCGGAGGTGGGTTAAGTTTTTATCCGGTCAGATGCGCAAGGAGTGTGCATCCTGCGGAAGAGAACAACGTAAGCGAACACAATAAAAGAACTTTTCCCGGTGGGCCGACAGCCCTGTCTGTTCAACGATTTTTACTCCAGCATAAAGCCAAAGCTGCCGCCGTTGTTTCGTAACTGCAGCTGTACATAATTATTTTCTTTTTGCCACTGAAAATAGGATTGCAGCTGCTTCCAGACGTCACGCTGCGGTTCAGTCAGAATTTTGTCCCGCACTTCTGCATCGGTTTTGAATAAAGGATGAGCAAGCAGAATCAGATGCCGGATATATTCCTGATATTGAAGCGACGAAAAAGTTTGTGGAAAACCACCTTCGACAAGTGAAAGGAAAGGCGCTCGCTGTTCTGGCAACAACCAGATTTCGTCATCCAGCAGTGCGACTAATGATCTCGCTGCTGCCGTACGAAATCCCGCAGAACGTTCGGCGGAACACTGGTCTCTGGCAGAGCCAGCAACAACTTTAACGGCATCCGCCCAAACCTCATTCTTTTCAATCGCACGAGTGTCAATATTCTGAGCTCCGAAACCGAAATTGCCGCCCATTTGCGCCATCTGCTGTTCCATGTGATCCAGAGTCTGCTGAGTGGATTCCTTCCAGTCTTCGACAGCTCGGATGGCCGCCCCTTTACTTGCAGTGCTCAGATACTCGACCTGTTCGCCGGACAGTTGCAATTCTTTCTCAAACCAGGCGACTCGCACGGCTGCTGCGCGAAGAAATTTCCCCCGCTGCTGCAGCCCAACTTCGTTCATCTGCTCGTACCAGCCATCAATCCCGGTGCTCGATTGAAAAATCACATGCTGACTGTTGGCATCCGCTCCCTTTAGATCCTGCAGCCGTTTCTTCTGCACGGAATTCAAAATGCTTTCGCCAGAAGCAGATGACATGAGCTTCGTAATAGGCTCATAGGGCAAATAATACGACTGCGGCTGGAATGAATACAGAGGATGGGAGAGCGGCGTCTTTTCCTGACTCAGCTGCTGCCGCAACTGCTCGCGCTGCGATTTGCTCAGGAACAGTTCTTCATCAATGGTGGAAACAACAGACTCAACAAAGGCCTGGTTCTGGAACGACTCGCGTTCCTGCAACGCGGACTCAAGTCGCTGGGATTGATCAGTCGTCAGCACATGCTTCTGCAAACTGACCACAATCTTCTTTGCAAAGTTCGTTGCTAGCGCAGGACTATGATCGGTGGCAGAAGGCAAAGTAAACGTGATCGGAAAAGTAGCAGGAAAATACTGTTGCCGATTCACTGGAATTTTGCTGCCCGCGAATTCCTGAAGATGCGAGATTATCTGAACTTCGAAAACTTCTTTTAGCCTTTCCTGCTGTTCTTCCGGCAACTGGCAAGAATGAATAATCCAAGCCTGCATAGCACGACCGTAGGCCAGAAGACGAGTCCGGAATTCGTCGACGTCCTTCTGGCTGGGCGCACCGCCGTCAGGTTCAGCATTGAACATCTCACCAACAACTTCCACGTCGACGGGACTGTCCAGTCCCACCGCCTGCCTGATCACAGTGCTGAGTTGCTGAAAGAGATTTTCAACCTCCGCGGGAGGCTGTGCGCTGGCAGTCTCCGGGATCACGAAGATGCATACAGCCAGCAGGCATCGGATTAAAAGCTTCATACGCAAAATTCCCGTTCAAAGTCTTCCACTCTTTCGGACTGACCCGACACCTGCCCGCAAGGCGGTGGAATTGTCCGCATCGCAGACGCCTGTGGCAAGCCGTTGCTGGAATTTATGCCCCACAGTTCGCCTGTCCGCGAATCGTTCGGAAGAGCAGGGCGGACCGTAAACTTGCGGAAATCAATGAGCCCCTTAGGCTTCCGAGTTGCCGTGCGCCTGCCAGCCGGCCTTTAAAAAACTGGCAATCATCGCCGTCAGCCACACGGCAACGGGTGTTAAAGCCGCAAGCACAGTCAGACTCATCAGGGCCTCCGTCCGGCCGTAGTGCATTTCGTTGTAAAGACGCGTCACAACCGGTTCAAGGGCGACAGGACGCAGAATGGAGGCGACGGTGACGTCCCAAAAACACCAGTGCGCCACCACAAGGCCGCCCAGAAGCCAGCGGCTTGTTGTCAGTCGCCACAGTGTTTTGGCCGCGCGTCTGCGAGTCTCAACAGCTGGTGATTTCAGCAGCAGCAGCGCGGAATGAATTCCTGGTCCGTCCTTCGCCTGCTGCAGGAGCAAACCGATCGCTAACGCCTTCGGAAGAACGGCAATCGCCTGCCCCAGAAGCATCGGCAGCCATGTGTCATAAAGCGGTCTCAGCAAAGGCAGTTGAAATACGGCCACCAGCAACACACTTAACACCAGAGAACCTGCCAGCCCAATAACGACCAGCCCAATGATCAGCCGCTGCGTCCATTGCATCGTCGAACGTTCGCGCACAGATCTCCGTTGTTGTTTCGGGAAAATGAACGCGACAAGGTTCATGGCCACAATGGTCGCCGCTGTTGCAAAGCCAGCAGAGGTCAAAATCTGCCGCACTGCCTGGTTTCTGTTCACGTGATTCGCCAACATGGAAACCAGTCCTGAAGCGGTGGCCGTGGCATTGCTCAGAAGTGGCCAAAAAAGAAACAATACAATTGCCGGTGCCAGAAAAAACGACGCCAGAACGCCACCGCCAGGTCGGCGTCCGCTACGACAGTCATCCTGTGGCATTTGTATTGCAGATGTTGTCGCCAAAGACAATTTGGAAGACGATCGTATCTGTTCAAACGAATGTCGATAGAGCAGCATCGCTGGCGCCAACAGAAGCAATTCACACAGCATCGGAATGAAGATCATCCGCACTGATTCCAAAAGCGGCTGCCGGGCCGCATGGGCATCAAACAGCCAGACTGACCAAGCCACCGGATGTCGGTCAATCTGCATCAGCGCAGCCGTTTCAAATTCCTGAAAAGCAATCAGCGCCATCAGACTCCAGCTGATGAGCAACGCGTTCCACGGCCCGTGGCCCCGTAGCGCCAGCCAACCGCGTTGCCACTCACTCGGACGAAGAGTCGTGCGCAGAAGTTCCCAGGAATGCAGCGACTCCTGCGTCACGCTTGTGGCAGGTAACAGCAGCGACACGGCAACTCCAACTGCCAGGCACCGCGCGAGCTGCAGCACTCCGTACAGAAATTCCGTACAGATCGCCGCCACCACAGGACTGGTGCCGAAACTAAGTTGCGTTGCCGTGAGACGATAGTGAAAGCCGATCAGCAGTTCAGGCACAAAGAACGGAAAGATCGCAAGCAGAATCCAAAAGCGTCGTGCGCGAACGGTGGCCCGGCGGCCGATCGTCTGCAGCACAGTTCTCAGCGGCCACAGCGCAACACTGGCGATGATTATGCTGCGTGCAAACGACCAGGCAATGGATTCGCTCAGAGTCATAGAAAGGCATCAGGTTCAACAAACGACGGGCTGCAAACATCGCAGGCCTGTGCCGCACGATACCTGCTGCGCCCTCTGAAAACATCTCGCTCTGTTGATTGATGGGCCGCAAAAAAAATAACGGGCCGATGGCTGCAAACCGACAGCAAAGACAACGCCGTTCACGAAAGGTGTCGGCCCAATGGAACTCGAATCGTCTTTTTAACCGTGAGCGGAAAGCCGCTAGCCGCCGTTTCTGTGCGGGCGACCAACCCGCGGCTAGCGCCTTGCGGCTCACAAAGCGAGTGCCATTGGGTGTTCGTCCGCCAGACTGTCGGATTATTCAATCCGAACTCCAGTGCCGTTGCCTGTGTAGGTCTGTGAAAGCCAGGTGAGCACATCCTGATCGTGCTTGGCGGCACCTTCCAGAGAAACTCCATCTGCCGCCCAGCCGATCAGCTGCAGAACTTCTTCAGGTAACTTAGACCTGTCGACAGACCCAAGCGGAATTTGCCGTGAAGCCGATTGAGCCAGCGCAACTTCCACTTCTTCCGACAGAAGGTACTCAATGAATTTTGCTGCGTTCTGCGGATGAGGACAATTGCGAATCATTGAAACACTATTGGGCAGGCAAATAGTTTTCCCCGAATCCAGACGCACGGGCAACATCTGCACCGGCTTCCCGGCATCAATGGCAGCAAACACATCGTCCGTGTCGGTGAACCCAACATCACAGGCGCCCGCAGCGACCAGATCTTTGACGGCCCCGTTGCCGCGCGCTTCGCGAATTCCGCGATCATGCAAAGACTGATGCCAGGCCTTAAGTCCTTCCAGCCCCAGTTCATCACACAGAACCGAATAATGCGAGAGCGTGGTGCCAAACAGCGGCACTGCGATCGCGGCTTTGGAAAGCGAACCTGCATTCAATGCGTCGAAAATGGCTGCCGGAGTCGCCGGCATCCTGTCGGTGTTGACGATGTAGACTCGCAGCCGCGCCGCGAACCCAACCCACTGGTGATCGGGATCTTTGAAACGATCCGGGATGCGAGCCGACAAGGAGCGATCACATGGAGCCAGCACGCCTTCCCGCTTCAGGCGAATCGTTCCCAGCGTCTGATTGTTCCAGAAAACATCGCAGCGAGGCTGTCCTTTTTCCGCGATTAAAAGGTTCGTCAGTCCCAAAGATTTGTTGGCCTCCTCGTCATACCGTACCTGGACCTGAATGCCACTTTGCGATTCAAACGCTCGGATGATCGAATCGGCGAAAATTGAATCATGAGCGCAGTAGACAACCAGCGCTGCACCAGCCGACTCCGTGGGACTCAACAGCCAAGGCACAATCACGGCCGCCATAAGCAACAACACAGCAACTGCAGGACCAGCATACGACCTTGGGACCGACATCAGCGATTCACCAGCTTCAGGGCAGAAAATTTAAGGCGTAGAAAAAGGCAGACAGAAACTCAACGCTTCCGCCTGCCTTAGAAGTCGCTGCGCGACTTGTGCCTGTCACGGAGTTCCCGCAGGTGCAGGCTCTGCAGGTGCAGGCTCTGCAGGTGCGGCCTCTGCTGGCGCAGCACTCGCGTCGGCGGCCGGAGCGGCTGGCTCTTCCGCGGTTGGCTCCGCTGCTGGCTCTTCTTTCGTCGGCTCCTCAACAGCTGGAGCTTCGGCTGCCGGATCAGCCACATCCGAGACCGGCCCCTCTTCCATATCCGGACGCTTGCTGCCACTGCCGCTGCCATCTCCACGTCCCATGCCGTCGCCCATTCCCATACCACCACCGCCGCCCATGCCGCTGCCCATCATCCCGGGGCCTCCGGCTGGTCCTCCACCATCCGCATGCGGGACCGACGCTTCCGGCTCGCGATCTTCTTCCGCCGTCGTGAAGGCCAGGGCCATCGGGATCTCGTCGTTGCTTGCAATGATTGTGATCTGCGGATTCTGCTGACCCATCAATGGCCGCAGCAGGCTGTACCATTCAAACCGATAGACACTGTCCGGGCCTCGTGTCTCGACCGACTCTTTTGGGGCCAGCGTCATCAGGCCGCGCGCGTCTTCAAGAGGCAGATCTGTAAATTCTCCGTCGCTTGATTTTGCAGCCAATGCCTTGCCGGACAACATCTGTCCAAACCCTGCGCGAAGCTCAACAAAGCAGATGGCTCCGACGACCAAAAGCAGCATCAATGACACAACAGTGCGAGCAGGTGAAACCTTGGGCCTGGCATGCGCCTTCTTTTTTTCAGCCACGGAAAACTCCTTGAACAGAGACATGGGAATGATCACATTTCAACGTACCGGCAACAATATCCATCACCCGGCCCCTTGTCACTCGTAGCTGAACATCGCCACACTAAATTCAGCGATTTAGGGGCACACCATTAGTACCCCGCGGGGATATTCTCATCGTTTAGCCACGGAACACATATCCAGCCAATAGATCCCTGGGGCGGCCTGTTTAACTTGAGCCGCCGCGGTAGAATATCGCCACTGCGAACGTCACGCTCCGGTTCGCATTCCTCATCCCACCCGGATTTCCTTTATGACTTTCTTTCGTACCATCAGCCTGACGTTCGCCTTTGGTGCCTTGCTGACCATCGCCTCCGGTTGCTCAAGTGACTCCCAGCCAGAGCAAGGCCACGACACCGTCCGGACACCGACGGACTCGGCTGCGATGAACACTCCGGCCGTGCTGTCGGCCGAGAGTGTGAAGGAGATCATTACTCTCCACAATCGAGGGATTGGACATCTGGAAAATCACGAATGGGCCGATGCAGAAGATTCACTTGGCAAGCTCCAAAGCCTGCTGCCCGACGATGTCAGTGCCGCACAAAATCTGGCGGTCGCCCGAACTCTCGCATTGATCGATCGCAGTTCTCCGTTCTCTCCGTCCCGAGACGCCGCTGCTTTTACTGATGCCGTTCAAAAAGCTGGCAAGGCCGTTGCTCAATTTCAAAGAGTCGCTAAGACAGATCGACAAAAATCGATCGCAGCTCTGATTGCGGGTAAGCTGGCCGCGTTTGAAGACAGCTCTACAAGTCCTCGCATTCGTGACGCGTTGAACCTGTTCCAGCAGGCGATCACGCTGTCCGGAGACCGCCCGGAAATGTGGTACGCCTATGCCCTGGCGATGGAGGGTCATCGTGAGTTTTCAGATTCTCCCGATCTCATCAGGGCTCTTCAGAAGACAAATGAATTGGCTCCGGAAAATCTGGCCGTGGCCGGCAAGCTTCTGGAGAAACAGGCTCTCGCCCTGAACTCAAAGAATCCGCAGACAAAGGAACTCGCAGCCAATATCGCCGCCACGCTCGACAGAGTCGCCACGCTGCTCGAACCACTGAATTCCGCCATTAAACTGCAGCGCCGAATTGACCTCGTGGACACAATCCGGAAAGCATTGGCTGGGCCCGGAAGCACAAACCCGGCGGCGCTGCTTGGACCCGCGATGATGGCCAAAAACCTGATGCTGCCAGAACTGGCGACTCAGGTGGATCAGCGCCGCATTGATTTGAATCTGCTGGAATACCTTGTCGTTGATCTGCCCGCAAAATTGCCAATGTCGGCCGAAGTCCGTAGGGAAGTTTTTCCTCCCGCTGAGCCTTCTGTTCTTAAGCCATTCACGCTGGGTACCGGTCTTTCTGATCTGGCGGACGTCGCCGACGTTCAGCTGACTGACATGAACCTTGATGGCACTGACGATCTGGTGACTGTGCAAAATGGCCGCGTTCGGATTTACTCGCGCGGCGCCGATGTGAGCGCGCCGTGGAATCTGCTGATGGAGTCACCCGCCGAGGCCGGCTCTTTCACTCGCTGCCTGCTGATTGACATCGACCGGGACTTTGATCGAGCGTTGTCGGATATCAAAAGCCCGACAAAGCTGCGAGATTCGGACGGTGATCAGAAGATCGTTAAAGATCCTTCCGGTCAGAATCGATGGTTTGACACGGATCTCGATGTGATCGCCTGGCGGCCTGACGGAGCTGTTGTTCTTCGTAACGAAGTGGGGCCGGATGCAGTCCGCAGTCTGGTCGTTCTTCCTCAGCCAGCGGCCGTGACCGCCATTCAGGACGTGACCGCGGCGGACCTTGAAGCGGATGGTGATCTGGACCTGATCTTTGCCACGTCCTCAGGAATCACTCTCTGGAAAAATATCGACGGCAAGACATTCGAACCCATCATCGAAGGCGTCAGCCTGCCTCAATATTCGATCTCCGCCGTTACCATCGGCGACTTCAATCGCGACATGGCCATGGATGTTGTGGGCATTTCGCCCGACGGCAAAGCCGGTTGGCTTCAGAACATGCTGCACGGCCGATTTCGCTGGCTGGACAATCTCCCTTGCCCCGCAGGCGCAACCGATGTCCTGATTGATGAACTTAACGGCGATGGCCTGTGGGACCTGATCGCCACCGGGACAACGGGGACTTCGACAACACTGATGGCTCAGGCCGACGGATCTCCGGATGCCGTACCCACGACGATTTCGTCCGTCCCCGGCAGTCGTTGTTTCCGCGCCGATCTCGACAATGATGGCCGGTCTGATTTTCTCGTGACTGGCCCCGAAGGACTGGTCCTTCTGCGTGGCACAGGCGATGGCAAAGCAGACGACATCAGCGGGTTGCTGCCAGCGATGACTTCAGCTCGCTCGGTCGCAACGTCAGATCTCGACAGCGACGGGGATCTCGATATCGTGACGGTCACCACAGATGGCAAACTCCAGCTGCTGACCAACAACGGCGGTAACGAAAATCAATGGATCACAGTTGTTGCCAGAGCCGTTGGAGATGACCCGCAGTTCCCATCAAATCGTGTCAACATGCATGGCCGTGGAGCTGTGATTGAACTGCGGGCCGGCCCCGGTTATCAGGCGCATATTGTGGAGACACCAACGCTGCATCTGGGTCTCAGGAAAGCCACGCACGTTGACACCATTCGCGTGATCTGGACCGATGGAGTCCCCCAGAACATTACCAACACAACACTGCTGAAGGCACGACTTGGAATTCTTGCACCGCAGATTTTGTCCGGCTCCTGTCCTTACATTTATACCTGGAATGGCGAACGCTTTGAGTTCTTCAGTGATTGCTTGTGGGCCGCTCCCATTGGACTGGTTCAGGCAACCGGCGACATGGCGCCAACGCGCGAATGGGAATACCTGATGATCCCGGGCGAACAGCTGAAGCCGCGCAACGGTCAATATGTTTTGCAGCTCACAGAAGAGCTCTGGGAAGCCGCTTACTTTGATGAAGTGAAGCTGATGGCCGTTGATCATCCGGCAGATGTTTCGATCTTCACTAATGAAAAAGTCGGTTCCCCGGAAATGGCGGCGCATCGCATTCATACCGTGAAAAATCCGCGTCTGCCGGTTTCCGCCAAGGATGGGTTAGGACGTGATCTGCTGCCCGGCCTGAAAGCTCAGGATCAGGACTATGTGCAGCCGTTCGAAGGACGCATCATGCAGGGCCTGACCGACGAATGGACGATGGAACTGGATCTCGGGCCACTCGCAGAATCCGAGGCTACAAAATCAAAGAACATCCGACTGGTACTCGTTGGCTGGGTCTTCCCGACCAACACTTCTCTCAATCAGGCCATCGTCCAGAATCCGGACCTGAATCCACCAGCCCCGCCTGCTCTGGAAGTGATCGATGCAGAAGGAAACTGGAAGACCGCTCGTCCGTTCATCGGGTTCCCCAGCGGCAAAACCAAAGCGATGGTGATCGATCTGTCGGATGCATTCCTGACGACAGATTACCGGCTGCGCATCCGTTCGAGTATGGAACTCTACTGGGATGCCGCCTTCTTCACCGTCGACGAAGAAGACGCAGAAACAAGAACGTATCCGTGTGATCTGCTGGCGGCCGATCTGCATTATCGAGGCTTCTCGCGGCGCACTTATGCGGACAACGCGTTGTTCCGCAACGGCCACGCGCCTGAAGGTTATGATTACGACTCGGTGACGAAGGAACCTCGCTGGAACGAAATGCTGGGGCGGTTTACACGCTACGGTGACGCTTCACAATTGTTGCAGAATCAGGACGATCAGATGGTGGTCATGGGCCCCGGCGATGAATTGACCGTTGAGTTTACTGTGCCGGCCGATGCCCCGCCGGAAGGATGGAAACGCGATTTTGTCCTTTACAATGTGGGCTGGGACAAAGACGCTGATCTCAGCACTGTCTACGGTCAGTCGTCGGAACCTTATCCGTTCAAGGCGATGACCAGATATCCGCTGGCACCGGACGAAAGCGAACCGTCATCGCCCGAGTACCGGCAGTACCTTCAGGAATACCAGACTCGCGAATATCCTCGCTTCCGGTTCCGCAATGCGGTCCGCCGACAGCGATAACTCAGGGTATTTTCTGACACACGTTGTGCAAAGTCGGTATGAACCCCCGAGATAAACTCGGGGGCGTTTGGGGCGAGGTGATGCCGTTATGATGGTCCGACACTCCGTTTTCAGTTCTTCCCCTTTCGATCGCGCGGCGATTCAACTTCTACTGATAGTCGCATCGATCGTTGCCGCGTTCTTCCCGGGACAGGTGGCAAACTCGCAGTCGGATGACTCCTCTGCGCTGCCGATGCCATCGACCGATCAGATTGTCGTTCGTAAAGACGGCGCTACGCGAACACGGACTGTCAGCGGCACCATTGAAGACATCTCGGGGCAGACCATTGTCCTGCGACGACCGGGCAACACTGTTGATGTTGTGAAGCTGCGAGATGTCGTGACACTGCGATTTCAGAAGTCGGCCGGCTATGACGAGGGCCTTCGCAGGATTCGAGAACGCGACTGGAAATCGGCTCTGCCTCTGCTGAAGGCGGCCGCTGCCTCTGAGCCTCGAAAATGGGTCGTCAGAGAAATTTACGCTTCGACAGCAGAAACTCAACGAGCCCTCGGACAGTTTGAAGAGTGCTTGACGACGATCGAAAACATTCTGACCGACGATCCCGACTCCCGGCATGTGGTCGAGCTTCCTTTGGTTTGGGACGAACGACTTTCGCCGCAGCAACGAATCGCGTTAAAAGTCGAAGATCTGAATTCGCGATCTCCAGCCAGGCAACTGTGTGCAGCATCGGCTCTCCTCCATGATCAGGAACTTCAGCCAGCTGCCGTAGCCGCGCTTCAGGCCCTGAAGCAGACCCGGCGAGGCGTGTTTCAGCAGCTTGTGGAAACTCAACTTTGGCGCATTCGTCTGCTGCAGCCCGACGCTCTGCGTGAAGCAGAAATCAACCAATGGAGCCAGCAGGCGAAATTCTTTGATCGCCGAACTCGGTCGGGTCCCGAGTTTATCATCGGACGTGCTTTGTTGCAGATCCATGATTACGACAACGCGGCCACAAGTCTGCTCTGGATGCCGCTGCTGGAACCTCTCGACCCGCCCACGACCGCAGCGAGTCTCGCAGACGCCATCACTGCTCTGGAAATGTCCGGACGAACCATGGAAGCCGATCAGTTTCGTCGCGAACTTTCACCAAATAGGTAGGTCCTTTCTGCCGGTAAGGACTTTCGCCGCAAGGCGAACCTTGCGTGCACGTGGCTGAAAGTTGCCGGCCCGATAACCTGTCACACATGCACTCAAGTCGCGGCAAGCCGCGAAGTCCTGCCCGGCAGGCAGGACCTACATAAACCGCTGCCCGGCAGGCAGGACCTACCGAGGTTCACAAGGGCACTGAATCAATCGAACCCAACGCAGTCGTTCGACCATCGCCAGTTCATCCGTTAGCCTGCCGATCTCACCTTCCCTGTCGGCTCACCCAGAGGTCTCGAACAATGCTTCAATCTTCGCTGCGTCTTGTTCTGGTTTGTCTTCTCTTCAGCATTTCCACGCTCTCACGCGCCGACGGCATTCAGGACAACATCGCAGAAAACGTTCGCCGCATCCCGGTGCTCGGCGTGGCCGTGCCGGACGATCGGGCGGCCTTGATGCGAACGGCTCTGGGTCAGTTGCAGGAAAAAATCACTGCCCTCAATGCGGGCAAAGATGCTGCGGCAAAGTCACTTCTGCCGGATGTGATGATCTTCGAACGAGCTGTCCGGTGTGCTCTGGACTATCAGGAATTCTTCGAAGTTAATGAGTTCGATAAAGCCGACGCTCTGCTCGTCGAGGGCATCAAACGAGCCGATCAGTTGCTGGCCGGTAAGCCCGAATGGATTACTCAGAAGGGCCTTGTCGTGCGAGGCTACATCAGCCGCATCGACAACACCGTGCAGCCGTATGGCCTGGTGATTCCTCCGACGTACGCGATCGATCACAGCGTGCCAAGTCGCTGCGATATCTGGTTTCACGGTCGAGGCGAAAAGTTGAGCGAAGTGAACTTCCTGTGGGACCGCATGAAGAACCCCGGCGAGTTTACTCCGGATCATACAATCATGCTGCATCCCTACGGCCGCTACTGCAACGCCTTCAAGTTCGCCGGCGAAGTCGACGTGCTGGAAGGTCTTGAAGACGTTCAGAAGCGTTATCGCATCGATGAAGACCGCATCAGCGTCCGAGGTTTTTCAATGGGCGGCGCCGCCTGCTGGCAGTTCGCAACGCACTACGCCGACCGCTGGTTCGCGGCGAATCCCGGAGCTGGCTTCTCGGAGACGCCTCAATTCCTGAAAGTGTTCCAGAAGGAAGAGCTGAAGCCCATGCCGTGGGAACAGACTCTTTGGAATCTCTACGACTGCGACAAGTGGGCGCTCAACCTGACTCATTGTCCGACGATTGCGTACAGCGGGGAGAACGATTCACAGAAGCAGGCAGCGGATGTGATGGAGAAGGCGCTGGCGGAACATGGGGTTAACTTACGACACTTGATCGGCACGGGAATGGGACACAAGTACGATCCATACTCAAAGCGAGAAGTCGAAAGGTCCCTGAAATCTCTAGCAAAGCTCGGTCGCAACAATGATCCCGCGAACATCCACGTATCGACCACTACGGTAAAGTACAATCAAATGCACGCTGCGACAATACACGGACTGATTGAACACTGGAAGCCAGCTCACTTGCATGTCGCGTGGAACAATAGTGGGAATGGTGATCCATATGAGCCAGAAATTATGATCTCCACCAAGAATGTCTCAGCGTTCTCAATTGAGTACCTCGCCGAGCAACTTCCCCGTGCGGCTCGAGAATACATCAATGAACGTCAACAAACAAAAATTGCAGTCAAGATCAAGAGTCGAGAAGATCGACCAACTGGGGCTGGGGTTGGTGGGCTCGGACCTGTTGTAATCAGCATGGCATCGACAGTGAAGCCGGGGTCGGACTGTTCAATCCGGTTCAACTTTAGCAGAGACTTTACAGACAAGAACTCGGAATGGCTGGATGTTTTATTCCCAGAAGCTTTGAGCAAGCGCCACAACCTTCAGGGCCCGATCGACGACGCCTTCATGGATTCCTTCATCTTCGTTCGACCCACCGGCACAGCGGCCCATGAAGCTGTCGGGCAATGGGCCGAGGCGGAACTGACTCGAGCCATCGAACATTGGCGGCGACATTTCCGAGGCGACGCGCGAGTTGTCAACGATGTGGATCTGACCGATGAAATGATCCAGTCATCCAATATCGTGCTTTGGGGCGATCCCAAGTCGAACAGCGTGCTGACTAAGATCGCCGACAAGCTGCCGATCCAATGGATGGCCGACAAGATCACAGTCGGCGAGAAGTCTTACGACGCGAAGAACCACGCTCCGATTCTGATTCATCCGAACCCGCTGAATCTGAATCGCTACGTCGTGCTCAACAGCAGCTTCACTTTCCGAGATTACGCGTACCTCAACAACGCTCGCCAGGTGCCCATGCTGCCCGACTGGGCCATCATCGACCTGACCACGCCACCCAACCCCGTCTGGCCCGGCAAAGTTGTTGATGCCAATTTCTTTGACGAACAATGGAAGCTGAAGCCATAGTCCGAAGTCGTCCTTCGCTTCGCGGCTGTGTTATTGACCAGGTCGCAGCGTAAGCGAGTGGGTTGTTGATTAAGCCATCGTGGATCAAATTTTCGTTTAACGGCAAGCCGCAGGCGACGGTTTCCGTTGCGCCGACGCCTTTGGCTTGCCGTTAAACGATTCAATCAACAGGCCGCTCGCAGGCAGCGTTTCTTTTACAGCCGGAAAAACCTGAGCCGCAAGAGAGTGATAGCCTCTCCGCGAATAAGCCGGTTGGACGAGAGTCCTTTTCGCTAGACACGCAAGTCAGAAACGATGGTCAAAGAACGGGTGATCTACCCCATTGAGTTCGAATATGGACGACACGCCTGAGATGATGTGAACAAACAGGACGTCAATGTCTTATTTAGGCAAGAAAGGCCCGCTGCTTTTCAGGGAACGTCGAAGCGATAGGAACTTTCGCCTGTGCAGCTCGTTCGGCACGAGTGACTGTGGGCATGGCGTAGGCCACGTGGGCAAGAACGTCAAACAGATCACTCTGTTCCGCGTCGATGATCCGCTGCATTTCTGAAAGCTGCTCTGGACCGAAGCCGGACTCCGCCAGTTCTTCCAGCAGCTTCGACCGCGTGTCGGGAGAACTCCAGATTGTTCGCAGTTCGGCTTCATTCGTGAAGAACTCCGGCAGCTTACCGAACAGCATTTCCATGAACTGCTGCGAGGACATCGGAGTTCCGCCGGAATGCCAGAACGATGTCACCATCATCTGCTGGATGCTGCGTTCCTTGCCGTCGGCCAGTTTGACTTTGATCTTCTTCGGATGTGGCCGTGGGGCACTGTCGCGATCCATGGGATCTATGGGAGGAATGGGAGTCATGCTTCCCATGCTTCCCATGATTCCCATTACTCCCATGCCGTCGCCATCGTCAACCGGTTCGCCGTCCCATTCCGGATCGCTGAAGTGATGGTGAGCCTTCACGAAGTCGTAGATTGTGAAATAGTCCTTGCCGTCGTAGAGTCGCGTGCCTCGGCCGATGATCTGCTTGAATTCGATCATGGAATTTACCGGACGCATCAGCACGATGTTCCGCACGTTGCGAGCATCCACGCCCGTAGACAACTTCTGTGAAGTCGTCAGGATTGTCGGGATGGTCTTTTCGTTGTCCTGAAAGGCTTTCAAAGCCTGGTCACCTCGGGCACCGTCGTCGGCAGTCACTCCCACACAGTAGTCAGGATCTTTGCTGGTCTTGATCTGGTTGATCAGATCCCGCACGCCCAGAGCGTGTTCCTGAGTCGCACAGAAGACGATGGTCTTTTCCTTCTGGTTGATCTGTTCCATGAAGATCTGGACGCGTTTTCGTTCTCGCTCCGAAATCTCGATGATCTTGTTGAAGTCCTTTTCTTCATAACGCTTGCCGGCTTCGACTTCGCCCACCATCACCGAATCGTCTGGCGTGTAAACGTACTCGTCCAGAGTCGTCTGAATCTGCTTCACCCGGAACGGTGTCAGATAACCGTCGTTGATCCCTTCCTTCAGCGAATACGTGAACACGGGCTCGCCGAAATATCTGTAGGTGTCCACGTTGTCTTTGCGTTTGGGCGTCGCCGTTAGGCCCAGCTGAACAGCGGGCTTGAAATATTCCAGGATCCCTCGCCAGGTGCTTTCGTCGTTGGCCCCGCCGCGATGGCATTCGTCGATCACGATGAAATCAAAGAAGTCCGGCGGATAGTCACCAAACCACGGCGATGGTTCACCGCTCTGCTGATTTGTCCCCTCTCCCCCGACTCGGTGGAGAGGGTGAGGGTGAGGGGGGCCACACATGAAGGTCTGGAAGATCGTGAAGAACAGACTGCCGTTTTTTGGCACCTTACCTTTCTTTTTGATCTCATCGGGGGCAATGCGGACAATGGCATCTTCAGGGAATGCCGAGAACGCATTGAACGCCTGATTGGCCAGATTGTTGCGGTCGGCCAGAAAGAGAATGCGAGGTCGGCGAGTCGGTTCGTTGCCTGCTTTCCAGTCGGCCAAATTCCAGCGACTCTGAAACAGCTTCCACGCCAGTTGAAAGGCGATGAACGTCTTGCCGGTTCCGGTGGCCAGCGTCAGCAGAATACGCTTCTTGCCAGCGGCAATAGATTCCAGAACTCGATCGATGGCGATGTCCTGGTAGTAACGACTCTGAAAGTATCCGCCTCGATCTTCAAACGGCACCGCCGCGAATCGATCACGCCAGGCGTTCTGTTCGGCAAAGGTCCGATTCCAGAGTTCTTCCGGGGTTGGAAACTGGCGGACTTCGGTTTCAAGAGGATGGGATTTATAGGTGTCATGGGAATCATGTGATTTCACAGTCCCATGATTCCCATCAATCACATTCCTCCCATCAACCGCGGCACCAGCCCCCATGTCCACTTGATAAATGCCCTGACCATTGGTGGAATACGCCCACCGAATCGCCAGCTTTTTGGCGTAGTCCTTCGCCTGTCCAACGCCTTCCGTCAGTGGCAGGTTCCATGCTTTGGCCTCGACGACGCCCAGCTTCGTGTTGCGATACTCCAGCACGTAGTCTGCCGACAGAGCCTTGCCACGTCGCCCGTGGCCTTCCAAGCGTCCCAGCGTGATTTGGATATTCGCGACGAATGCGACTGCCTTCGACAGTGCCCCAGCCTGCTGCGGCGAGTGCTGGGTCGATATGTTCGGCTCTGGTTTCTGCTTCGTTCATGGCTGTCTCAGTTTTGCACTAAAATACGTAACATCCACCATCGGCTGACGTTGCGACAATACGGGCTACGCGATCGGGTTTGCGCTAAAGCACTTTTCGATATATCAGGATTCGTCGTCCTTTTTCGGCTTCTTCCGCTTTGGCAATTTCTTTTCGATATCTTCCAGATCGTGAATCAAATCCTGCTCTGCCTGCAGTTCGATGGCTACTCGGCGTCGGTGACTGAATTTTTCGTATTCCGATTCCACTTTGGAGTCAGCTTGTTCACGTGACACCGAACCTGCATCCGGCAATACGGCTCGGTCGTTGAATCGGAGAAAGTCATCCAGCTTCGTTGTCCAATCGGACATGAAAACCTGTTTGCGTCGCCTGGCCAGGTCTTCGGCATAGTCGAGGAACATCACAACAATGCGGTTGAGTTCATGAATCTCATTTTCATTCAAATGGTCTGGATGTGCTTATTGATGGTTCGGACATCTTTCTGAAACAATTCCGCCATCAGCTTTTGTGTCAACCAGATTGTCTCATTTTCGAACCGACACTGAATCCGAGTATGACCATCTTCGGTCTGGTAGAGAACGATTTCAGATTGAGGAGATTCATCGGTCATGGAAGTTTCCTACAGTTCTCCGCTGAACGCCTGGTGCAGCAGTGACTTTTTAAGATCGTCGAGCGCGGCGAGTTTTCGCTGATAGATGGATTCGAGACGTTGGGTTTCTTCGTTTGCGTTGAGCCCCGAAAGGGCGGGATAGATCGTGTTGTGTCGCCCTTTCAGGGCTGCGCGGATTTGGCGGAATCGCTTTCCTGGGGCGATGCCCCAGGCTTTCATATTGTGCCCTTTCAGGGCGCAGGACATGCCGTGCATTACAGTTCCCCCGTGAACGCTTGGTACACGTCGATGATCCAAATTCACTGAGATCTGGTCGAGGGTCTTCGTCTGCCATCCCGCTCTCATAACAGCCCCCGGATGGTCAGCAGCACGACAGTAACCGACAATTGACAATGATCAATTGTCAATGAAACGCCGGACTTCGTTATCCATTGTCGGTTGTTTATTGGCAATTGGGTGTCGGTCATGGGAGTTATGGGATTGATGAGAAGCATGGGATCAATTCAAGGGGACTGTGGAGAGTTTGACAATTTTATAAATCCCATGCTTCCCATAATTCCCATCAATGTCGCATAGTGATGGCATTGCCAGAATCATGGGAATCACGATAGCAGCCATCGTTCACTCTTTTGGTTTCTGGTTGCGGTAGTTCAACCGACCCTTCGTCATCCGTTCACGCAGGCCGCCTTGTTCGACGAATTCTTTTTCCAGAGTCTTCAACTGCTGATCCAGCATATAATTCGTCTGATGAATCAGACAGATCGCGATGTTGGCAATCACCTCAGCGGGACGGGTTTCCATGAACTCACGGTAAATTTCAAAGGTCTGCGGAGTCTGTCGTCCAAGATCGCGAACATAAAGCGATTCTTTGGTATCTTTCGGCCACAGCGGCAAATCACGGACTCGCAGATAATCACGGTAGTCGGCCAGCAATTCTTCCAGACTGGCACGTCCCACGTTGGTCAGTTTGATCTCCGTTTCCTTCGAAGTTGTTGCTGCCTTGCTGCCTTCCAGAATGTTCTGCTTGCAAGATCTTGCCGACTGAATCATTTGATCAATCGTGCGATCGCCTCTGGAAAGAAACTTATGGGCGAAGCGAAATGTGATGTCGTAAACGACTTCCGCTTTTTGGAAAGACAACAGCGTTTGATAGTCGCCGCGAGGGGGCAGCAGGCGGTTGGGGTCCGGCGATTTATGGGAAGGATGGGATTTATGATTTTCATCATTCCCATGCTTCCCATCAGTCCCATGTGATTCGTTGCGATTGGTCATAGCCGTTTCCTGATTGATATCAATACTTCCGCACTCTCAGCATCCAGCGCCCTGATCTCGTCCATGATGTCTTCCGGGCTGCGGTGGACGACTTCCTCGCCGCCGTCGGGGTTCTTCACGGACAAATCGAAAGTGGTCTGGTCAATCGTTGCGGCGTCCACGCTCCAGCTTTTGGGCGAGTCGGCAAACGTGGCCTGCAGTTCGATGAACTCGGCCAGGTCGTCGTCGTTCAGCGGGTTGGTCTTGCCGAGGTTTCGGCCAGGGTCAAGTTTGTAGTACCACGTCGTCCGGGTCTGCGATCCTTTCTCAAAGAACAGGACCACGGTCTTCACTCCGGCCCCCTGAAATGTGCCGCCGGGGCAGTCCAGGATCGTGTGCAGGTTGCAGCTTTCCAGCAGCAGTTTGCGGAGACTCACCGAGGCGTTGTCGGTGTTGGACAGGAACGTGTTCTTGATGATCACGCCCGCTCGCCCGCCAGCTTTCAGAATTTCGATGAATCGCTGCAGAAACAGAAACGCGGTTTCTCCCGTGCGGATCGGGAAGTTCTGCTGGACCTCTTTGCGTTCCTTCCCACCGAACGGTGGATTCACCACGACGACATCGACTCGGTCTTTGTCCTGAATGTCGGCGAGGTTTTCGGCGAGCGTGTTGGTGTGGATGATGTTCGGGGCTTCAATGCCGTGCAGGATCATGTTCATGATCCCGATGACATAGGCCAGTGATTTCTTTTCCTTGCCGCAGAACGTGCGGGTCTGCTGAATTTTGTCCTGGGCGGTGGTGCGCTTCGGGTTCTGTTCCTTCATGTAGTCGAAGGATTCACAAGGAAGCCGCAGGAACCGCACGCATCATCGGAGACTTTCTCACCGATCTGCGGTTTGACGACGCGCACAATGGCTCGCACGAGTGGTCGGGGTCTGTAGTATTCGCCGCCGTTCCGCCCGGCGTTGCCCATGTTTTTGATCTTGGCTTCGTATAGGTGCGAGAGTTCATGCTTTTCCGTCTGGGAGCGGAATCGCAGTTCGTCGATGTGGTCGAGGATCTCGCGGAGGTTGTAGCCGCTGGTGATCTTGTTTCTGATCTCGCTGAAGATTTCGCCGATCTTGTATTCAATGGTGTTCGGCCCGCTGCCTTTCTGTTTGAAGGCTTTCAGGTAGGGGAACAGCTTGTTGTCGACAAAGTCCCGCAGGTCGTCGCCGGTGCTGCATTTGTTGTGGTCAATTTAGCCGTCCGGACCTTTCGGGGCGGCCCATTCTTCCCACCGGAAGGGCTTGTCGAGGATCCAGGTATATTTCTTGCCTTCGAGTTCAGCTTCGGTGGCTTTGTCCTGTTCGAACCCGTCGAGGTATTTCAGGAACAGCAGCCAGGAACTTTGTTGGGTGTAGTCGAGTTCCGAGGTGCAGCCAGCTTCCTTCCAGAGGACGTCGTCAATGTTTTTGAAGGCTTGTTCGAACATGGGGGACGTTGGTCTATGGTTTTGTTGTGATTGCGATAGTCGATAGGGCCATGGTTTTCAGGATCACGTCTGACAAATCATGGTGCTTCGCGTGCCTCAGTGGCCCTATGGGTGGAGGATTGTAGCGGTGGGCAAGTTTGTTGGAATCCACAAACTTCGATCAGGCGGGAATCATGGTCAAGGTCATCGGGTATTGTCGAGTGAGCACAGAGGAACAGAGTGAAACTGGCCACTCAATGGGATCACAGCGTGAAAAGCTGAAAGCCTATGCTGCCCTGTATGACCTTGAACTGATTGAGATCATTGAAGACGGTGGCCAGTCAGCAAAGACTCTGAACCGTCCCGGACTTCAGCGAGCCCTGCAAATGCTCCGAAGCGGTGAAGCCGACGGACTGCTGATTGTGAAACTCGACCGCCTGACACGCAGCGTGAGTGACTGGCAGACGCTGATTGATGGCTTCTTCGGTGAGAAAGCCGGGAAGTCTCTTTGCTCGGTGAGTGACTCTATCGACACTCGCACAGCAGCGGGCCGTCTGGTTCTGAACGTCTTGTTGTCAGTCGCACAATGGGAACGTGAAGCGATCGGCGAGCGAACACGGGACGCCCTGCAGCACAAACGCCGACAAGGCAAGCGGGCTGGTCAGGTGCCGTTCGGTTTCGATCTTGCCGACGATGGCGATACACTGCTGGTGAATCCTCGGGAGCAGGCGATTGTGGAACTGATGGGCCTGTTACGTCAAAGCGGCCAGTCATATCACAAGATC
>Ga0335398_10002314_pt1 | contig 30420 bp, 32 predicted proteins | sample BON03_FD_205742 | JGI IMG/M metagenome (GOLD analysis project Ga0335398, IMG submission 205742) | Freshwater microbial communities from Lake Bonney liftoff mats and glacier meltwater in Antarctica - BON-03 (spades assembly) (version 2) | ecosystem: Environmental > Aquatic > Freshwater > Ice >... | reverse complement strand
TTGAGGTGCGGATGCTTGCCCTTTGGCCTAAGGATAAGGAGCGGCCGCAATTTGTTTGTAACCTGACTAGGTTAAGCCGTGGTGAGATGATCGGAGTCAAGTTCAACACAGACAAAGACTGGGTTGGCGGTACGATCGGATTGTTTGAGAGAAGATAATTTTTTTCGTAAGGCTTGCTAGTTTGAATATAAAACAGCATTGTAGTATCATTACTATTTTGATAAGGTAGCTGTTAGAAGTTCGTAGCCTAGGTTCGGGGCCTTACCTGATTCGGTACACTAAAGATGGAAAAATCCAACATTTCAAATTCCTAAAGCGATGAAAAACTTAAAATACAAAGGGTGTTAGCGGTAACCCTCCTCTTCTTTATCCTGTATGGGGGATAACAATCCGGACGAACCTGCCCGATGGTACCACATCTTCCGGTTGGTTGATAAAGACGGTCGAGATTTTATTAGCACCAATTCCGGTTATAACCTAGCGAAAATACGGGCTTGTGTTGAAGTAAACAATATCTTTCGCTGTCTCGATAAAAATCCCTTAAATGGATCTGACGATTTTTACACTAATCAAATCGGCGGAAAGACCTACTTATCCCTATTTAATGTTAGAGCCACTTACAATTCTACGCTCTATCTTGACTTTGGCAAGGGAGATACGGATACCCTGACATTTTCGAGTAGCCCAGAAGAAATCCCTGATCCTTATTGGTCAAACATCAAAGAGTTCAATTTCTTTTACACTGACAGGAAGGTACGTACCTACGACCTGAGTCAAAAAGAAAATGGGCTCCGGGGCCAACTTCTAATCCATAATATTCCGAACGACACGGCTCGGGAAAATGACTGGCTTGTCATTACAATCACCAAGGAGGAGCGGGATTCCTTTGACCGTTGAGAGTAGGAGCATATCTTAGTTTAGCTAAGAGATTTGAGAATTTGGGATAGCTAAGCGATTTCCTCAGGGGGTCCAATTGGCTGGATCGCTACGCCAGGCAGCAAGCGATTGGAGTGTATCGTCCTGAATGTATTTACCGTGAACTGCACGTGTAAGCATCGCTTCATAGTGACTTAAACAGATCAATCTGACACCGGCATTATCAAAGTTTTTGGCAGCAATATCAAATCCGTAACTGAAAATCGCCACCATACCTAGAATTTCAAACCCGGCATCTTTTAGGTCTTGAGTAGCCTTCAGTGAACTTCCACCTGTAGAAACCAAATCCTCTACAACGACAACTTTTTGACCCGGCACTACTTTACCCTCAATCATATTTCCCATTCCATGATCTTTGGGTTTGGATCGAACATAAATAAAAGGGAGGTCCAAATCATTGGCCAAAAGTGCTCCTTGAGGAATTCCAGCGGTAGCTACGCCTGCGATCACTTCTACAGTTGGAAAATAATGCTGAATACTTTTGATCAGATTTTCTTTGATCATGGTTCGAACTTTTGGGAAAGAGAGGGCCAGCCTATTATCACAATAAATAGGAGATTTCCATCCCGATGCCCACGTAAAAGGTTTATCGGGCTGCAATCTGATTGCCTGGATTTCCAATAACTTATCAGCGACATCCGCTGCAATATTTTGGTCTAAAATTTCCATACTTCAAAAATAAGAGATTAAGCTTGGCTAAGGTTGTAGCAACTGAAAAAAATATGCACTTTTGATATTATTTACTAGGCAAACTTACGATTCGACCATGAGAATCTTTGTGAATGACAAGCCCCTAGATCTTATTAGTTACGACGAATTAGATCCTAATAAGCATTTTGAGTCTATTTATTTACCCGCTGATTTGCTTCCGGCTCGAGTGCATTGGGGGGATGATTTGCTTATTCATGAGCCTTCTTATGACCTTATTTTGAGCTTGCTCTATACACTGCGTACCAGGAAACTTAAAAAGCTTGACTCCATCACCTTGGTGACAAAAGATAAAGCAGCACTCAAAAAATTTGTAAAGAGTAGGTTTTTGACTGTTAAGGCTGCCGGAGGAATCGTGACAAAGAAAGATAAACTCCTTTTGATCCATCGCCTCGGCAAATGGGATTTTCCCAAAGGGAAATTTGAAAAGGGGGAAACTTCAATCCAATGCGCAATTAGAGAAGTAGAGGAGGAATGCGCAATTAAAGTGAGAGTAGGTAAACCAATTATTAAAACATGGCATACGTATACTCAAAATAGAAAGAGTATTTTAAAGAAAACTTATTGGTATGCCATGGACTGTGTGAATGATGACAAGATGACTCCACAGCGGGAAGAAGGAATTGAAGATATTCGATGGTTTTTTGAAGCAGATGCCAAGGTAGCGCTTGTCAATTCATATCCTTCGATGCGCTATCTATTCAAACATTTCTTAGGGTCTTACCTGATAGCTCAAAGCTTGTAAGGTAGAAACTCACTGACATCTCCACCAAACCTGTGCACTTCACGTATAATCGTAGAGTTTGTTGCTGCAAATCGTGGAGAAGTGATGAGGAAGACGGTTTCTAAATCTGCGTTCAGGTAGCGGTTCATCTGACTGATCGTATTCTCGTATTCAAAATCGGTCGTATTCCGGAGTCCTCGGACCAAAAAATTTGCTCCATGTTTTTTTGCAAGCGTTGAAGTAAGTTCGTTGTACACAATCACTTTGACACGATCTGTATAGTGATACACCTCACTTATTTTACTGACCATCATATCGATGTCGAAGTATCGATTTTTCTTGGTTGAATTATAACCTACGCCAATTATCACTTCGTCGAAAATCCCCAAACTTCGAATTACAATATCATGATGTCCAAGGGTATAGGGATCAAAAGATCCAGGGAATATGGCGATGTTTTTCATAAGCTAGGCAAATTGCCAGTTCACTTCAAAAAGACTTAAATGCTTCAAGTTTTTAAATCCGTGGGTATAATTCTGATTTGCTGAAGCCTCAATCATCCTGAAATTATTGAAATAAGATCTACCCCACTCTTCACTAATTCCCTGTATACTCGGCTCATTAAAAACACTGATTCTAACGAGATCTCGATTGTATTCTAATTGCTTCACCAAGACCAAAATGTACTTGAGGATATCTTCCAAAGCATTGATTTCAAATATGTTGAAAATACTTAATTCCTGATCTGTGAATGCTGCTGAGTACATGTTTCCTTCAAAAACATAGATCAGAATCTCTTGCCCAATCAGATTGAAACGCTCTTTGAATGAATAAGAGAGAAAAGAAACTGAGCCGTGGTGAAAAATAAGTTCTGAGAATCTGGCGTTTAAAGTTTTAAACAACTTTCCGGAAATACCAGAAAGAACCTGCAGGTTGTTACTATCCAGCGCTGTATTGAAATAGAAAGGATTGTCCAGCGTTTTTCCTGCAAATTCCAAATAAACTTCTTCTTTTCCAGGCTGATAAAGGACACCCGGAACGAGCGCAAAATAATGCGAATGAAGGTAGATTTTGGCAGGAAGATCAGCGCCGAGAAGCGGATCTGTCAAGATGAGTTCTTCTAAACTAGCTGAATTTAGAGCTTGATAGGAATGAATGCAGATCGTATTTTCATTCTTATCCTTAGCAAAGATCTGAATTGAATTAGGATATAAAAAAAGTGACAGATGAAATGCATCCTGCAAATCAAAACTGTCACTCTTATAAACTTTAAGATTGGTCTCCAAAATTCTGGTGTTTATTTCCAGTTACCTTCAGTAGAAGCATCAGTTCTAGAACCAACCTTCAAAGCTTTTTCATTGTTGTTCAACTTTCTATTTGGATTGATTGGAGCAGGATCTCTGATTTCAAACACGCTTACATCATACTTATTTCTCTCCACCTTATCTGCGAAAAACTCAAACATTTTTCCACCGGATCCGGGAACTACTGCTAACGCTTCCAGATTAAAGTTTGGATATTTACGCTCATTAAATAAGGAGTCAACCACATTTACAGATCCTAGCGTATCGAATTTTACTGTGATTTCTTCTTTTCCGTATTCTAGAAGTTTGGTAGTTTCGGTTCGTTGAATAAGCCAGATTTTACCTTCTGCGATAAATTTCTTTAGATCATTCCAGTTGCCAGCATAGTTTCCATTGGAAGCTTGATACGCCAATTCAGCATCTCGTAGCATTTGGAGCTTCTCTATAATTGCAGCTTCGATAAGCGCAACTTTTTTCTCGTCTTCAACCACATCATCTATAACCTTAAATAGATAGTATCCAAGACCTATGGCCACTACGAAGAACACTAAGGACAGTACTTTTGGTATATTCATTTTGTAAAAATTTTAAAATCTGAGTAAGGTTGATGGTTTTTAAAAGATCTTATTTTATAGACTTATTCTCAAAATTAAAATATCCTTGCAATAATACTAGTTCCTGCAGTGATTTAATTCCCCAAAAGATTGGATGAAGGGCTTCGTTCGGCAGTGATTGAAGCTCATTTATGCTCATCCAACGGATATCAATTAATATCTGGTTCTCAGGAAGTAGTTCAGGATCAGTGCCGAGTACTAGACTCCCATCTATTTTTTCAATTTTAAAGAAATGTTCCATACAGTGAAGTGGCGGGTCTAAAAATTCATTTACAAACAGGTATTTTTTTATTTCAATTACCAAACCGGTTTCCTCAATGAATTCCCGAATCAAATTTTCTTCCGCACTTTGGCCATAGATCATTCCACCACCCGGAACTGACCATAAAACTTTTTCATTTCCCATTTGGTGCTTCACCATAAGAATCTTTTCTTCTTCAATTAAAATCCCATTTACCCGTATACGAAGATGATTTCCGAATTTTGATTCGATTTCCTTGCTGATATTGTCTTTTGCCATTTACATTCGTGATATGTCCAAAGATAAGGAGCCTTCTTTCAAGCCTTCACTTTTACTTACTTCTAATTTCCCCTTTTCACCAACTGCTGGTCAGGCCAAATTTTTTAAAAAAATGGATCAGTATTTACTTTTATCAGCTGAATCCAAACCCACTTTTGTACTTCGGGGATATGCAGGAACAGGGAAGACTTCTGTCATCTCTGCTTTAGTGAAGTCTCTTCCAAAATTAGCTATGCGTTCGCTTCTGTTGGCTCCGACAGGTCGAGCTGCAAAAGTGATGAGCAATTACAGTGGCAGACCTGCTTACACCATTCATAAAATCATCTATAAGCCCAAAGGGGAAGATGGATCATTGAGTGGTGGATTTATTCTTCAAAAGAATTACTACAAGGATACGGTATTTATTATCGATGAATCTTCAATGCTTGCTGATGACGGCGGAATGTCTGGGAATCTGTTAGGGGATCTCATCACATTCGTTTTTTATGGATCGGGTAACAGATTGATATTGGTTGGGGATACTGCTCAGCTGCCCCCTGTCGGAAGTGATTACAGCCCAGCACTGGAGGCCGGCTATTTATTGAGACATTTCCGCTTGGAAGCTGATCACATAGAGCTCACTGAGGTCATGCGACAAAAATTGGAATCTGGGATTTTATTTAATGCAACCAATCTCAGAGACCAACTTAAGCTAGAAAAGCCGGCGATTCAGATTGCTACCAAAAGCTTTCCGGATATTTTCAAAATGACTGGAGAGCGTCTCGAAGATGGCCTGCGATATGCTTATGATAAGTATGGCACAGAGAATACTACGATCATCACACGCTCCAATAAAGCCGCCGTTCAATACAATCAGTACATCCGGCGAGTAATTCATTTCTTTGAAGACGAAATCAGCTCTGGCGATCTCTTGATGATTGTGAAAAATAATTATACCTACATGGCAGAGTCTGATCGGGTTAATTTCCTGGCGAATGGAGATATGGCCGAGGTAATGAAAATTCGAAATTATGAAGAGCTGTATGGATTTCGGTTTGCAACCCTTGAATTGAGGCTATTGGACTATCCGGATGAGCCAAATTTTGAAGCCAAGGTGATCTTGGATACACTTCATTCTCCAAGCCCTTCACTAAGCCGAGATCAATATAGAGATCTTTATCGGCAGGTTTCGGAGGATTATCAAGATGTGGCCAGTAAAACAGAGCGTAAGGAACTGATCAAAAAAGACCCCTTCCTAAATGCACTTCAGATCAAATTTGCTTATGCATTGACTTGTCACAAAGCACAGGGTGGTCAGTGGAAAGCAGTTTTTGTGGATCAGGGATATTTGCCCGAAGATCAAGTGGATCGTGATTTTACACGATGGCTTTATACCGCTATTACTCGAGCCACAGAAGAACTGTATCTAGTAAACTTCCACCAGACATTCTTCTTCAAGAGCAAAAGTGAGGAAGATTTTAACTGATTTTAGGAAATCGAAAGCTATCAGGAATGGATATTTGGCACTATTTTTATTATTTTTGAATCTTGGACAGCTTACATTCGTATCTAAGGTTTTTACAAGCATTTAAGACTTAACTATCAAACAATCATGAAAAAATTAGGCATTCTATTTACATTAGTTGCACTGGTATTCTCATTCCAGGCAAATGCACAAGATTCAGGTGCAACAATCACATTTAAGGAAAAGTCTATCGATTTTGGAAATATCACTCAAGGCGACAAAGTGTCTCATAACTTTCAATTTACCAATTCAGGCAACACGCCATTGATCATTTCTAATGTTGCAGTGACTTGTGGATGTACTGCCACTAATTGGCCAAAAGAACCAATCGCTCCAGGTAAAACTTCAGAGATTGCAGTCTCTTTCAACTCAGCGGGAAAAATGGGAGCTCAGAACTCAGTTGTTCGAATTTATTCCAATGGTTCCGAGCCGATCGAGAAAGTATCGCTAATCTCTAATATCTTGCCAAAGACAAATTAAATAAACCAATCCATTGGATTAAACTGACCTCGAATGTGATTCGGGGTTTTTTTATGAATAATTCGCGATTAGAACTTTATCTCTTGCTCTTGGTTGTGCCACCTAGTTACTATGAAAAAAACACAAAGATTGCCTAAAGAAAAGCGAGTCACCATGAGCTCGGTTTTCAAAACAATTATCTGGCCAAGGAAAAATCAGCTTTTTTTAGGCCTATCCCTGATTATTATCAGTCGACTAGCAAGTTTGGTGCTTCCTGGGGCCACAAAGATCCTAATCGATGATGTCATTCCGAGTAATGATCTCGATAAGCTCAAATGGCTTATTGCCGTTGTTGTTGGAGCCATCGTAATCCAGTCTGTTACTTCCTATGCCTTGACCCAAATATTAAGTGTAGAGGCTCAAAATTTGATCTCCAAACTTCGATCTAAAGTCCAGGCGCATATCATTAAATTACCGATCCGATTTTTTGACAATACTAAAACCGGTGAACTCGTTTCGCGAATTATGACTGATGTAGAAGGCGTCAGGAATTTGGTAGGAACGGGTTTTGCCCAAATGATTGGAGGAGTATTGACCGCCATAATTTCATTGTTTCTTCTGATCGATATCAGTCCAATGATGACGCTTTATGTGCTCACTCCAGTTGTTATTTTTGGATTGGTTTCTTTAAAGGCTTTTGATAAAATCAGACCTATTTTTCGAGAACGGGGTAAAATCAATGCTCAGGTAACTGGCAGACTGACCGAAACGCTCGGAGGAATCCGAGTGATCAAAGGCTTCAATGCAGAAGCACAAGAGATTCGTGTTTTTGCAAAAGGGGTTGACGATCTTTTTCAAAATGTAAAAGCAAGCTTGACTGCAACAAGTATAGTCACCTCAGCGGGAGCACTTTTATTGGGCTTGGCCTCAGCAGGAATCATGGGAATGGGTGGTTACATGATCATGCAAGAGGAGCTGACTTTCGGAGATTTTCTTGCTTTTACACTTTACTTGGGTTTTATGATCGCTCCAATAGTCCAGATGTCCAATATTGGATCTCAACTTACTGAGGCTTTTGCCGGACTTGATCGGACCGAAGAGATTATGAATTCACCTTTGGAAGCTGATGATCAAAAGCGTAATGTAACCATACAGGATTTCAAGGGAGATATCGTTTTTAAAGATGTGAGATTTGCCTATGAGAAGGATAAAGACGTGATCAAAGGACTGAGTTTCTCTGCTCCAGCGGGTTCAGTGACCGCTTTGGTAGGAACTTCAGGCTCTGGGAAAACAACTATTGCTGGCCTTGCAGCGACTTTTTTAAATCCTGATTCTGGTAAAATCACACTGGACGGCCATGATCTACAGCATGTTACCTTGGAGTCTTTCCGCTCCAGATTAGGAGTGGTCTTACAGGATGACTTTCTCTTTGAAGGTACGATTCGAGAGAATATTTTATTTCCAAGACCGGATGCATCAGAAGCCCTATTGGAGCAAGCAGTCCATGCGGCATACGTCCAAGAATTTACAGACCGACTTGAGGATGGTCTGGACACTGTGATAGGTGAAAGAGGAGTAAAGCTGTCCGGTGGACAACGCCAACGTGTAGCTATCGCCAGAGCTATTTTAGCAGACCCGAAAGTATTGATCCTGGATGAGGCAACATCCAATTTGGACACGGAATCAGAAACACTGATCCAGGCGAGTTTGAAGGAATTGATGAAAGGCCGAACCACCTTTGTGATTGCGCACAGATTAAGTACTATTCGCCAAGCGGATCAAATCTTGGTGGTAGAGCAAGGAGAAATTGTCGAGCATGGAAAACATGACGAGTTGATCGCTTTGCAAGGAAGATATTATCAACTCTTTACTTTTCAGTCCAGGATTTAAGAATCTGGACTTCTAGCTGAGTTTTTAATTTTGTACTGGGGAATTAGATTAGTGGAAGAGGCTTTGGGTATTTTATCTTTTGAATTTATTGTCAAAAGAGTGACTGTGATCAAAATAAAAAGCATTCCGATCCAATCCATCAGTCCAAAATAAACTCCAAGCCAGACTACTGCGGTTCCTGCTGCAGCTAATGGTTCGACACTGCATAGCAAACTGGCATAGGTCGCTCCAATAATACTTACAGAGCTGAGGAATAGGTAAAAAGCGAGCACTGTCCCGAAAAGGATAATGTATCCAAAAGCAAGAAATGTCTCCAAATCCCAAATTCCTTGAATCTCCCAAGGTTTCATGATTGGCACCATCATTAATCCACCTAAAAACATGGCCCATCCAGTCACGGTGGCGGGAGCAAATTTGCGTAATAAATCCATGGGATAAATGGTGTAAAAAGCCAATGATACCGCAGATAGTAATCCCCATACAAACGCTTCACTGCTAATCACCAAGGTGTCAAAACTTCCGTGAGTTACTAGAAGGAACGTTCCAGCCAAAGCTAGGCCAAGGGCGATGTATTCGACCGGGATAGGCCATCTTCGATTTTTGACAGCAAAGAATGCAACCACGATGAGCGGTCCTAAGTATTGCAAAACCGTGGCTGTTGCAGCGTTTGAAAGTGAAATGCTATAGAAATAAGTGAATTGTACTGCGAGCATTCCCAGTACACTGAATAGGAAAATTTGAAGTACATCAGCAGGCTTTTTCCATATTTGGAACGTATCTTTTCGCCTTCGGGAAAGGGAGAAAATCAACAAAATGATACCACCCAATACTAGCCTCCAGCATACTAGCCAGGCTGGACTTAGTTCCTTTTCCTCAAAAAGAAACTGTGCGAAAGTGCCTGAAACGCCCCAGAAGATTGCAGAAACAATAACCATGATCACTCCTGGGACTTTTTGATAGGCAGTGGGGATATTCATCAGGAGTTTTTAGAAAATTAACTAGGAAGCTAGGACTGTAATTGAAATAATTTTATGATGATCGTTAGTGGCTGGGTAAAATCGACGAAATCTGGTTCAAAAATTACAGGTTTCTTTGGGTGACCACGCGTTCAATTTTATCAGGGTAACTTCCATTCAACCATAGGTAATAATTTCTACAAAGTCGATACGCTTCAGCCAACCGTTCACTTGGAGTTTTACTCATCCAATATTCCACATCTAGCCTGTCTTCATCTTCAGGATGTATTTGATTGATCACAAGACTCTTTCTACGTGGATTATTCATGCCTTAATTTACTTAATTATCAGGTAGACTTCTTTACTCAAATCGCCAAATCTCGGATCACTTTTACCGCATCGGAGATTTTAGCTACCTCAAAAAATCGCTCATGAGAAACATGATGGGAAATCACCTCATGCTCCCAAGTGATGTGAAATGGAATGTGAATCCCATAGCCTCCCAGATCTAATACAGGCAAGATATCGGACTTTAGGCTGTTTCCCAGCATCAAAAATTCATCAGCCTGAACATCCAAATGCTTGAGTAGTTTTTTGTAATCAGGGTTTTTCTTTTCACTCATGATTTCGATGTGATGAAAGTGATCTGTCAGACCTGATTTTTTCAGCTTCCGTTCCTGATCCAAAAGATCACCTTTGGTGGCAAGCACGATACGAAAATCTCCATTTAACTCTTTTAGAACTTCTACCACTCCCGGTAGGAGTTCGACTGGTTTCTCCAGCATTTCACGTCCTATCTGAATGATCTTGTCTACTAAAATTACAGAGATTTTTTGATCAGAAATCCGCATTGCCGTCTCAATCATTGAGAGCACAAAGCCTTTGATCCCGTAACCATACAGACTGAGATTTTCGATTTCGGTTCGGTAAAGCTCTTTGAGTGAACTGTGGCGAGGCATAAAGTCCTCCAGAAGTGCTGCAAATTTTTCTTCTGCTTCGCGGAAGAAAGGTTCGTTCACCCAAAGTGTGTCATCTGCGTCAAAAGCGATAACTTTTACAGCCATTTGAAAATTAATTTAGAATTTCAGTGCTTTAATCCAGTCTAACAATACATCACGCCAGTTTTCCACTGGACCTTTTCCCATTCCAAAAGCAAATCCATGACCTCCCTCAGGATATACATGCAGCGATGCAACAACTCCTTTTGCCCGAAGGGCAGCATAATAAAGCAGGGAATTTTCCACAGGAACTCCAGTATCATCACCGGCATGAACCAAGAAGGTTGGAGGTGTTTCAGCGGTGACATTCAACTCCGCAGAGAACCGTTTTTTTAATTCCTCAGTTTGATTTTCTCCTAAAAGCGCTTTCATCGATCCAGAGTGAATGGCAGGACTGACAAAAGTAATGACCGGATAAATTAAGATTGAAAAGTCAGGTCGCGCAGAAAGTGCATCTGCCGCATCCATAGTCCGATCAACCGTATGTGAATATTGCGTACTGAGCGTCGAAGCCAAATGTCCACCAGCTGAGAATCCCATGACCCCAACTTTGGATGGGGCGATGTTCCAGTCTGAAGCATTTTGCCGAACCAAGCGAATCGCTCGCTGTGCATCCATTAGCGGGACTTCTTTTGGATCTGTCAGTGAAGCAGATTTTGGAAGACGGTATTTCACCACTATCCCGGCAATCCCTTGAGAATTGAGCCATTTGGCAAAATCTGTCCCTTCCCAATCGTAAGCTAAAATACTGTAACCTCCGCCAGGGAATATCACCACTGCCTGTCCAGTTGCAATCTGTTTTGCTGGAAGATAGACTTCGATGGTTGGGATCTGCACATTCCCGATTCTGACGATTCCCTCTGACACGACTTTTTCCTTGAGATCCATTTCCTTTTGAAGTGGAGGGCTGCCATTCCAAAGTGGTAGCGTCATATTTTGTGCTTGAATAGGAAAGATCATCGTAGCGAATGCAATTAGGATAAGAAGTGATTTCATGGGCTTGAATGTTAAGTTTATACTAAATTTTTCGCTCGAAGACTAAAAAGTAAAACCATTATGAAACAGCCTAAGGGTAAAATAAATGAAAAATTGACTTCGGGCACGCCGAGAATTCGAATGTCGTCATAATTGGAACCTCCAAGATCTAGGATCATTCCTTGTAAGGTCGGCATGATTGCTCCTCCCACGATTGCCATGACAAGATATGCTGCTGCAAATTTGGAGTCTTCACCCAGTCCCTCGAGTGCGATTCCATAAATGGTGGGGAACATTAATGACATTGCAAATGAGATCGCAACTAAGCTATATAGCCCTGCCATACCAGGTAAGAATATAGCTCCGGTAGTAAATAAAATTGCAAGAACTGAGAAAAAGCTCAGCAGTTTACGTGGCTGGATCAACCGTAGCAGGAAAGTACAGATCCAACGACCGGCCAGAAAAACCAATAAACCGGCATAGCCAAAATTAACCGCCTCGGCATTGCTGATCCCAAGTACCTCGGCATACTGGTAGATATACGTCCAAACCATGATCTGTGCTCCGACATAAAACATCTGAGCGAGGGTGCCTTCCACAAAGTTTCGATTCTTCAAAAGGCGACGCATCGTATTCTTAAAATCCACTTTGGAATTGGAGTCTTTACTTTCAGGCATTTTAGCCATGGCAATCACAACCAAAATACCCAATACGACCAAGCCCAGCATCACATAAGGATCTCGAATGATCATCAGATCTGCTGTTCGGATCACTGCTTTTGCAGATTCATCCAAGGAGGTAAAGATGATACTCCCTTCTGCGTCGGTGTTGTTGGATTGTAGAACATTGAGAATAAATTCTTTGGCCACAAACAATCCTGCCAAAGCTCCCATTGGGTTGAAGGCCTGAGCAAGATTTAGTCGTTGGGTAGCCGTCGATTCTGGTCCCATGGAAAGAATATATGGATTGGCGGTAGTCTCCAGAAAGGCCAAACCAAATGTCAGAATGTAAAGCGAAGCCAAGAAGAAGCCATAGCTTTCCCAAGCAGCTGCCGGGTAAAAAAGCAATGCTCCCAGAAAATATAGCCCTAGGCCTAAGAGAATTCCAGTTTTATAGGAATACTTCTTAATAAAGAAAGCCGCAGGCAAAGCCATGGTAAAGTAACCGCCATAAAACGCCAGTTGGACAAATGAAGCTTGAGTATTATTCAACTCCAAGACTCGCTTGAATGCCGCAACCATGGGATTGGTGATGTCATTGGCAAAGCCCCAAAGGGCGAACAAGGAAGTGATCAATATAAAGGGAAGGATCAATTTCTTTGGGACAAGAGCGGTTTTCGGATTCATAGGGCGCGGTCAAGATGGGTGTAGCCACCATCTACATGGAGCTGCTGGCCGGTGATATGGCTGGCTTTATCGGAAAGTAAGAAGATGACCATCGCCGCAATTTCTTCTGGAGTGGTCAATCGCTTTCCTAAGGGTATTTTAGAAGTGACACTGGCTAATTTTTCTTGAGGGTTATCAAAACTCTCAATCCATCTTTCATACATAGGTGTAATTACTTCGGCAGGAATCACCGCATTGACCCGGATTTGATAGGGGAGAAGCTCCACCGCCCATTCACGGGTGAGAGAAAGTATTGCGCCTTTTGCAGCGGTATAGCCAGACGTATTTCCTTGCCCAGTTAGGGCTGTTTTACTACTGATGTTGACGATGCTCCCTTTGCTCGATTTGAGATGTGGTAATGCAAAATGAGCCAATTCATAATAATGATTTAGATTTCTGGCGACGGACTCAGCGAATGTCTTTGGGCTTCCCTTTTCCAAACCTACGCCATCATTGATTCCAGCATTATTTACAATTCCATCTATTCTTCCAAAGGTTTGAATTGCCGTTTTTACTGCCATCTCAGCATCTTTTTCTGATGAAAGCAGCGTCGGAATCTGAAGTCCCCGACTATTTTTTAGCAGTTCGGCTCCTGCCTTTTCATCTGGATCTATAATCACCGGAATCGCCCCCTCTTCTAGAAGGCCGCTTGAGATAGCTCCGCCAATTCCATTTGCTCCACCGGAAATCAGGATGACTTTATTGGATAGGTTTAGGTTCATGTTATAGCAATTTCTTTTGTTCTAATCTTTCCTTGGCCTCTAGATATGCCTGATCCAATTTAGCTTCTAATTCACGCTTTGACGGTAAATCCGTCCAGTATTCTGCTACCATAATCCCGTCTTTTCCCATTTCCAGTAATTCTATTTGTTCATTGCTTTTTTCGGCACAAAGTATCAAGCCAATCGGAGGGTTTTCCCCTTCTTGTTTTTCATTTTTAGTTAGCCATTTCAAATACATCTCCATCTGTCCTTTGTAGGCAGGTTTGAACTTGTTCAATTTTAACTCGATAGCCACTAGACGTTTTAGCTTTCGGTGAAAAAACAACAGATCGATGTAAAAATCTACACCATCCAGTATGATTCGCTTTTGCCGCTCTACAAAAGCAAATCCTTTGCCCAGCTCTAATATAAAATGCTCTAGTTCTTTGAGAATAGCACCTTCCAAATCGTTCTCTAAATAACCTTCTTTCAGTCCTAGAAAATCCAAAAAATAAGGATCTTTAAAACTGGTTTGTATCTCTACATCAGTTTCAGATAGATGCAGCTTTGCTATTTCCTTCCGCTGAAAGGATTTTCGTTCCAATTGTCTTCGAAGTTCTCTTTTACTCCATTTTGATTCTATGGATTGTTGTGCGTAGTAATCCCTCTCATCTTGATTTTTTATGGGGATAATTATTGTAAAATGAGTCCAGCTTAATTGTCGTGCCAGTGGTGCGACAATTTGATAATCTGAAAAAACCTCGGCAAACTGCATCATTCTTCGCAGGTTTTTTCCCTGAAAAGACTTGCCATAAGCGTTGGCTAAACGCGTTGCTAATTGAGGGATGACCTCTTTTCCATATTCTGCGCGCTGATTTTCAAGTATATGCGTGTTTATTTTATTCCCTACTTTCCAGTAGACTAAGGTGATCACGCTGTTTACTTGCGCAGACACTTGACGTTTGCCTTGCTCAATGATGCTCGCCAAATCTTGAAACAACGGATCGTTATCTTTTTCTTTCATAAGGTTTCAATTTCGAACTGAAAATACGATGCACCTAATTTTTTACGAGCGATTATCTCATATTTTATTACGCCCTTTTAGGATTTAAGAAAAATCAATTCTATACAACGGCCTTGTGAGTATTGCTTCGTTATATTGTCCTTTCAGGACAGATTAATGATCTACTTTTTTAATTTAGATCTATGGAACGCTCCATATTCAATACTAATTGAGTTGGTTTTGGGAATTTAGTGGGTAATAACTCAATTTTAAATGGAAGTGCAAGAATTTCTAATTCATCTATTTTTTTATCAAGTAGCTCATTTAAGCTGCAATAGTTGAATATTAGTTTCAAATAACGCCTGATTACCATTAATGGCAAAAATTCATTCCTGGTTGCCATCCACTCCATCAAATCCTTTTTTCCTTTGGAACTATTGCAAGTTCTGCATGCGAAAATCAAATTCTCGGCCGCGTCAAGTCCACCATACTTTTTTGGGAAAATATGATCTAAAGTCAAATAGTCAATTGAGCCACAATAATTACAAATGCTCCCTGTACTGAGCTTAATTTTTTCATCGTCGAAAATAGATTTCATATTCATTGTCCCATCTTTCAGACCCTTGAATAATTTTGCGCGAATCATAAAATTAACCATAGCGTATTTTTCCTGTTTTTTAGTAATAGCAGAATGAGCCATGGCTAGATTGGCGTAAGCGTAGAAAATTAATTCGCCTACAGTTTCAAATTTTTTAGCTGCCATTTCCCGATGTTTTTAAGAGGTTATTCTATAAAAATCCATGGCCGTTCCGCCCATGATTTGAACTTTTTCGCTCGGGGAAAGCGGCTGGATAAATAGCTCAATAATTTCCAAAACTTGCTCATAATGACCGGCTACCAAGCATACGGGCCAATCACTGCCGAACATCAATCGCTTTGGGCCAAAGAGTTCGAGTGCAGTATCGAGGTAGACTTTTACCTCCTCTTTCCGCCACTTTTTCCAGTCTGCTTCGGTAACGATTCCTGAGAGTTTGCAACAGATATAATCCCGCTCAGCGAGTAGACTCAGTTCTTTTTTCCATTCTCTCCAGATACCTAGTTTTATCTTTGGCTTTGCCAAGTGATCAATCACAAAAGGCTGCTCGGGAGCTTTCTTTACAAAGTGATAGGTCGCTTCCAGTTGATTAGCGAAGATTAGTATGTCGTAGGTATAGCCTCTTTTTCCGAGCTTATTAATTCCTCTTATAAACTCTGGACGAAGCATGTAATCCACATTTTTGGATTGAAGTACTTCGCGATAGCCTTTCAGTTTGACTTGATCAGCAAATTGATCTAATTCTTGATCAAGTTTGTCTGCACCAAGATCTGCCCAGCCTACTACGCCTTTGATAAAATCAAATTCATTTGCCAAATCACATAAAAAAGCAGTTTCTCGTATACTTTCGTCAGCCTGAACGGCTATGCATCCTTCGATTTGGGTCTGCTCCATCAATGGAAAAAGATCTTCAGGAAGGAAGTTTTTTTGGATCGCTGTCATTTCTTCATTGATCCAGGGCTGTCTTTTTGGATCATACTTCCAGAAATGCTGATGGGAATCTAATCTCATGCTTCTGGATCATTTATAGCTACTTGTCTCGAAATTCCCAGTCCGTCTATTCCCAGCTCGACTATATCTCCAGGTTTTAGATAGTTAGGTTCGGGCTTCAAGCCCATTCCCACTCCTGCTGGAGTACCAGTGGAGATGACGTCTCCGGGGAGTAAGGTCATGTATTGACTCAAATGGGAAATGATCGTCGGAATATTAAATATCAAGTCTGAGGTATTGCTGTCTTGCATTATTTTGCCATTTAGTTTAAGCCAAAGGCGTAGGCTATGTGGATCTTTGATCTCTTCTCGTGTCGCCAAGAATGGACCAAGAGGAGCAAAACTATCGGCACTCTTCCCCTTAACCCACTGCCCTCCATGCCGCAACTGAAAGTCTCGCTCGCTGACGTCATTGTGCAAGCAATAGCCGGCAACATAACCCATCGCATTTTCTACAGAGACATACTTGGCGCGCTGCCCGATTACAACTGCCAGTTCTACTTCCCAGTCAGTTTGAACGGAGTTTCTTGGGATCAATATTGGATCAAAAGGTCCTGAGAGCGAAGAAGTGGCTTTCATGAAAATGATGGGAACCTCTGGTACGGCCATGCCTGATTCTTGGGCGTGTTTGAGGTAATTCAAACCGATGCAGATGATCTTGGAAGGGCGTGCAATGGGTGATCCGATCCGAGTGTTCTCCGGGATTGGATTTAAATTTTCCTGATTTGCCTTCAGCCATTCTTCCAATCTTGCCAAACCGTTATCGGTAAAAAAATCCTCATTCCAATCTTCTCCAAATCCTGAGCAGTCTAGCTTTTTGCCATTTGTATCTTGAATTCCAGCTTTCTCTTTTCCGGCTTCACCAAATCGTATCAGTTTCATATTTTAATTATCAAGTAGTTAGTATCAAGAATCAACATTTTAGAATCTAGAATCAAGACATAAGTATCAAGATTTTAGAATCAAGAACCAAGATTCGGAGTCAAGAGTCAAGATTTCAATATTTAGAATCAGGATTTTAGAATCAAGATTTCAGATGAGGAACTTAAGAACATTAAAGGACTGAGTTAAACCTCGTAAATCGTAATTCTAAAATCCCAAATCGCCTCACATTTTCAATCCCATAAATCCGCCATCAATGTTGTAATTACTTCCTGTAATAAATCCGCCAGCATCTGAACTGATGAAATAAGCCAGTTCGGCGATCTCCTCAGGCGAACCCATTCTCCCAATTGGTTGTGTTGCAGCTAATTTCTCAAACATTTCCTTTTCTTGGCCAGGATAGGTTTTGGCAATAAACCCAGCTACAAATGGCGTATGTACCCGTCCTGGAGAAATACAATTGCATCGAATTCCATCTGCCACATAGTCTCTGGCAATGCTCAATGTCATCGTCAACATCGCTCCTTTGGTCATGCTATAAGCGAATCGATCAGGAATTCCTATAGTTGCCGCAACAGATGCCATATTCAAGATCGAACCACCACCCTCTTGCTTTAGCTTTGGAAGTGCAGCCTGAATACAGAGAAATGATCCCTTGACATTTACTTGGAAAAGCCTTTCAAAATCGGCTTCGCTTGTATCCTCAACTTTCCCAATATGTGAAATACCCGCATTATTGATGAGGGTGTTTATTTTTCCGGGAATTACCTCAAATACTGCTTGGACAGCAGCTGCCTGAGTGATATTACAGTTCAGAAAGGTGACAGTATAGCCTTTTTCTTTTAGTTCTTTTTCCACCTTTTCACCTTCAGTTTGATTCGTATCAATGAAAAATACGCCATAATATTCAGCAGCAAATTTTTTGACCATTGCCAAGCCAATTCCGCTCGCGCCTCCTGTGATTACTACTGTCTTGTTTTTCATAGCATGGGTAAAAAAAGAAATATACCGATCTCCTTCGAGTTGGCAACTGGAAATAGGAGGAACCTATAGTTTTACGACTTCACCGGTTTTTACAGATTCATCACAGGCAAAAGCAATCTTCAGACTGTTCATTGCATCATCCAGATGAGCTGTCAAATCTATATCCTCCACGATCGCTTTGAGAAAGTAAGCCTGTTCCCGATCACAGAGTTCTTGATGACCGGGCTCATCGGTCATATCAATCCATTCATCAGGTTTGGTAAACTCATTTTGGGAGTTAATAGCAGCATGATGAACTCGGATTGACTCAGTTTTGGTATGACTGTCCACATGATCGGACTTTCCTGATGCCCCTGCATCCTTGGCTGTGATGGAAACGGAGCCTTTTGGCCCAAATACATCTTTGATAAAGAATGCTGTCTCCGATACCATTGGCCCCCAAGCTGCCTCATACCATCCCACAGATCCATCTTCGAATCGAAGCTGGAGCTGCCCATAGTTGTAATTAGCGGCTGCAATATCCGGCGTTAATCGAGCGCCAATGGCAGAAACAGCGACTGGCTTAGACCGAGTCATTTGGCACATTACATCTATGTAGTGGACGCCACAGTCTACGATAGGGCTGAGACTTTTCATCAAATTCCGATGTACATCCCACATATAGCCATGGCTCTGCTGATTGAGGTTCATCCGCATTACGAGCGGTTTGCCCATTTTCTGCGCCTCTTCGATAAATCGAATCCAAGAAGGATGATGTCTTAAAATATAGCCTACGACTACTTTTTTACCGGTTTCTTTTGCTTTTAAAATGATGCGCTCACATCCCAAAACAGAATCAGCTAAGGGCTTTTCGATAAAAATATGGCAGCCGGCTTCCAAAGCTTTGAGCGCAAAATCCTCATGGGTATCAGGATAAGTGGAGATACAGACGGCATCTGGCTTAGAATAAGCAAGTGCTTTTTCAAAATCTTCAAAAAGTGGATAATCTGCTTTCAGAGCTTGGTTCAGTTTCACTTTGCTTTCTCCTCGTGAGACTAAACCGCAGATTTCAAATTCTGGCAAGTGGTGATAGGCTGTCGTGTGGGATGCACCCATATTTCCACAGCCTGCTACAAGGATTCTAATCGGTTTATTCCCTATCATTTGTTGGATTTTTCAGATTCAAAATTTTACTAAGAATATGGAATTTGAAATTTTTAACTGTGATATCCAATTGCCAAAACTAGATGCAGCTGATCAAAATTAAATTTAATCGCCGAAAAAATTGGTAATGTTAAAAATAAATTATCTCCAGATTCATCGAATTAATTTAGAATTTTCTTGAATTCTTCTTCGTCTAAATAGACAATAGAGACTTCCATTGTAATTGGTTTAACGGGCTCGTCCTTGCTGTCCCGCTTTACCCGTACGATTCGTTCTATGATATCCATCCCTTTGATTACCTGTCCGAAAATCGTATAATCGCCATCTAATCTTGGGATTCCCTCTGGGTTTTGGACAATGTATAATTGGCATCTCGCGGAGAGTTTATCGGGATTGCCATCTCTTCCCGCGCCCACTGCTCCGTACACATGTTTCAATTCTGGGACAAACTCCGGGGCGAGCAAATACTCCGGGTCGTTGAATACTTCTTCAGTATCTGGACAACCGCCTTGAGCTACGAAATTTGGAATCACTCTGTTAAAAGTCAGCGAATCCCAGTAACCCGCTTCTGCCAATTCGATAAAACTTGTTTTGTGATTTGGAGTCCGCTCATCCAGTTGGATAAAGATCTCTCCATAGGGAGTGACTATTTTTCCCACAGGATTTTTTTCTTGGGCTAACACAAGAATTGGAACGAAAAAAAACACAAGAAAAAATGGAGTCAGTTTCATGCTTAGCTTGGAGAAAGTGCTTGAACTTGATTGTTCACAGGATTGGCATACATCGTAAGAAAACTTTTTACGAGGAATTCATTTTTTGCGTCAACCTTTTCCTTGAGTCTTTTTTCAAAAGCTGTTTTCTCATCGATTGTATATTCATGCTTGAACTCCTCATCGCCGTAGAGAAGGTCATGCGCAATAAAGTTACTTGGCCAAAGCTTGTAGCCAGCCCAGATTTTCTGATCAATTATAGCGGCCAGCCTACTCAATTTCTCACCTGAGCCTAATTCAGATTTTGAGATTTCTTTAATTTCTTCAGTCAGCAAGCCATTTACTTGTAGGTGGATTCGTTTTTTGGTTCCTATCAGACCTCTTAGAAGGTTTTGAAAATCTTCATTTTCACTTTTCACATATTTTTCATCTTTTGATTTGGCCAGGAGTTCAGGCATTTTCAACACGTCGGTAGGATCATATTCATAGGAAATTGAAACGGGTACCACTTTGATCTTTTCAAAATAGGAGAACAGGTCAGATCCCTCATGGGCAAGGGTAAGCATTTTCAATACTCCTTTGTGAGTGGCATCAATTCCGTCTTTGGTTCTTCCCTCTCGCTGTGCAGTCCAGACAGATCGATTCTCGTTCAAGAGACTTTTTTTGATAAAAGCAGCAGCTTGTTTTGAACTTTCCAACAAGGCCCGTCCCTGTAGCCCTCGTTTAATGGCAAAGTTCCGGTTCAGTTTGGAAAGAATATGGAAAAAGGATTTTTGGATCAAATTATCGCCTATTGCAGATGTAGTAAGTACCAAACCATTCTCATAAAGACAGGAGTTTAGTAAAGAGGTATCTAGGATGATGTCGCGATGATTGGAAATAAATAAATACGCAGTGTTTGGCTCAAGTTGGTCAAATCCATCTGTACTTAAGCCATTTGAGCTTTTTTCAAGAACTTTTTGTACACCCGGATAGATGAAATTGACTTGAAAATCCCGGAGGGACTGGGTGTGAAGCATTAAATTTTTCCAGTTTTTAGAATGGTCATCTGGAAAAGTAAAACCCATAATGGCATCAAGCATGGGATCGTCAATGATCTGACGAATGGCAGCATTTGCCTCTGTCTCATAAAATGGTCTGATGGAATCGAACTGGGACATAGTTAGAATTAATTGATCTGCAAAAAGCAAATCTAAGCTTAAAAGGTGAACTTTAATTTAGGGTTCTTTTACCGTTTGAGATACTTGTGAATGAAATGCATGTGAACAGGCAGAGCCTCAGTCCAATACTGCCAAGTATGGGCGCCGGGTCTTTCAGTATACTCATGAGGAGTTTTATTAGCAAGCAGGAGCTGATGCATTTGACGATTGGTAGCGATCAAGAAGTCAGCTGTACCACAATCGATGATTAACGGAATACCATTGGCATTGATCCGATCTGTCAAGCCGACGGCCGTGAAGGAAGAATAAGGATACTCATAGTCAATCTCACCCAGAGCCATTTTAAAGGTTTCTGCCCGTATGTTTTTCAATTCATCTCCCACTTCCCACATTCGGGTATCGATATTCATTACTCCGCTCATACTTCCGGCAACAGCAAATAACTCAGGATGCTTTGCGCTAAGTGTGATCGCTCCATGGCCGCCCATGGATAAGCCGCTGATGGCTCGGGACCCCTTTTGTGCAAGGGTGCGATAACGGGAATCGATTGCTGAGATCAATTCCGAGGTGATGTAAGTTTCATATTGGACTGAATCGATCAGTGGACTATCAAAGTAATAGCTCGATGGACCTACTCCCGGATTGATAATAATGATAGTGTATTCCTCTGCCATTCGGCTTACTAGTCCCGGCTCAGTCACTTTGCTAAGCCAATCTGCGAAAGTACCATTCGCGCCATGAAGAAGGTATAAGGTCGGATAGCGCTGTTCAGTTTGCTGATAGGTTGATGGCATGGTGACAGCTACTTTCAAGCTTTTCTCCATGGAAGGACTATAGACTTGTATAGTATCAACTTTGGCTTGCGCATAAGTCAGAGCGGGAGTCAAAAAGAAAAGCAGGAATAATTTTCGCATGAATTATTTCTTAATTATTTGAGGATGGATCAACTACTGGACAAGAATTTTAGGACAAAAAGAACTTGAAATCAATCGGTTTTAATTCCTTTTGGAAAGTGGTAAGTTCAAATATAAACTCTAAACTAGGCAAATAATGTGTTTTCATGGCTAGATGGAGTATATTCCAGAAGGTCGGTAGTGAATGTAAAAGATTTTCATTTAAACCAAAATTCATGAAAAGTTCTTGAATTCAAGGGTTAGCCTATTTTCTAGTCTCCATTGTTTTTGGGGTAGTTATTTTGAAAGAAGGAGCTTTTCTCCTTATACCTTTGGTATGGGGGATTTTTTTTGCTTTTGCACTTAACCCGATTACTAATTGGTTTGAATTAAAAAGGATACCGAGGGCTATCGCTATCGGAATAAGTATTTTGTCAGTTACACTGCTAACTATTGGAATTATCTATTTATTAGTCAATCAAATAATTGGACTTTTAGATGAAATTCCTGAAATTAAAAATGCCTTAAAAGCGCAACACTGGAACTCGACCAATTAATAGGATCCGATTCGGTTGACTTGGAAAATCTAAGTCTCTTCAATTTTTTAAGTGCGGAAAACTTTAATGCTATTATCTTTCAAACCGGCAAATCTTTGACTTGAGCTGGAATGATTCCGCTCTACACTTTTCTATTGATTTAGTATAAGGACTTTTTTGCGGAGTTTATACTCAGGCTTTACGCAGCTAGTGATGTGCGTGTTTTAACTTGGGCTAAACACGCTGGTCGAGTGATCCAATCTTACCTTTCTGGAATCTTAAAAGTTACACTTATCGTTTCCATACTCGCTTGATTGTTTTTTTACACAATTGGAATGAAATACTTTATTTTATTTGCAGCGTTTATCGGCATCATGAATCTGATTCTTTACGTAGGTGTATTTATCAGTTCTTTTAGTGCAGTCCTTTGTATTTTTCTCACTAAAAATCAATTACTTATCCGATCGTAGCAATCGCCGTCTTGTGGGGAATTCAGCTCGTAGAAAACAACATAATCACTCCTCTGGAGTGGGCTCTCAGGTCAAAGTAAATGCTTTGGCTGTATTGCTTGCAATCTTGCTCGGGGGTTGGCTTTGGGGGATTTCAGGGATGATTCTATTTATTCCATTGGCTGGGGGTTTAAAGATCAGCTTAAAAAAGTCCTCTGGTATGTCGGCCTTCGCCTATTTACTTGGAGATGATGTGCCGATTGATGAGAAGAATGAAAATTACTGGAAGACTTTCAAGCGAAATTTGCGTAAAAAAAGAGCAACTCGTAAGTCGCTCTTTTTTTTACTTCCAGAAATCAGCATTATCAATTCCTACATCTTTGGCTATGAAGACGGGATCTTTGCCTTCCTTCTTTTGCTTTTTATAATCTGCCAAAGCCTTGAATGCAGGCTTCCGAAGTAATAAGATGGCAATAATATTTAGCCAAGCCATTAGTCCAACTCCAATATCTCCCATCATCCATGCGATTTCGGCAGTCTTGATAGAACCGTAGAAAGTAGCGCCAAGGATCAACAAACGTAAAGCGGTAAGACTCCATTTGGAAGACATTTGTCTGGTGAGATAGCTCAAATTAGTCTCCGCTATGTAGTAATAAGCCATGATCGTCGTAAAGGCAAAAAACAATAAAGAGATCGCTATAAAACCTTTTCCAAAATTAGGAAATTGGGTGGCTACTGCATACTGGGTATATTCTGGGCCGAATGCCACTCCCGGCAAGTTCTCCACTATAAATCCGCCTTCAGGATTTAAGACATTGTATTGACCGGTGAAAAGAATCATCAAGGCTGTGGCCGTACATACAAGCAAGGTATCAATGTAAACCGAAAATGATTGAACCAATCCCTGCTTCACCGGATGTGAAACCTCAGCCGCTGCCGCTGCATGGGGTGCTGTACCTTGGCCTGCTTCATTGGAATAAATTCCGCGCTTCACACCCCAAGCGATCGCCATCCCAAAAACTCCACTGAATGCGGGCTCTAAGTTAAATGCTGATTTGACAATCAAAGCGAAAATTGCAGGTACTTCTGCGATATTGATTCCAATGATGATTAGCGCCATGGTAATATAGGCTGCTGCCATGATTGGGATGACCACTTCAGCTACTTTACTGATCCGCTTCACGCCACCTAAAATAATGATTGCCAAGAGTCCTGTGACAATTGAGGCAGTATAGATCACGGGTACTCCAAAGGCATTATTCATACTTAATGCGATACTATTACTTTGGACACCAGGCATAAACAGCGCCGTGGCCAAAATGGTGGCAAATGCGAATACCATTGCATACCATTTGACGCCAAGTCCTTTTTCGATGTAGTAAGCCGGTCCTCCTCGATATTGTCCCTTGTTGACTTCCTTATAGATCTGACCTAAAGTGGATTCTACAAAAGCAGAAGCTGCACCAAGGAATGCAATCACCCACATCCAAAAGATCGCTCCAGGACCGCCCATGGCAATTGCGGTGGCTACTCCGGCAATATTTCCAGTGCCTACTCTTCCTGAAATAGCTATGGCAAATGCCTGGAATGAAGAAACACCCTCCTTTGAAGATTCACCACTAAACAAGAGAGTGACCATTTCTTTGAGGTAAGTCACTTGCAAAAAGCGGGTGGCGATAGAAAAATAAACTCCTGCTGCCAAGCATAAAAAAATCAATACGTCACTCCAAATCACTGCGTTGATTGCCTCAATTATTTCTTTCATGTTGGTTCAATTTCCTTAGGTACGGATTAATAAAGTTCAAATAATATAATCCTTTGAACTGGAAAGAAAAGAAAAATAAGGCAAATAACTCAGTAGAATAGCATAAATAGTAGAGTAGAGTCAGACTTCAAAAGGGGGAAATTCCTAAAGATTAGGCTAGAAACACCTAAGTTGAAGCTGCTAACAGAACCTTCACTGCGCCTGTAAATTCTAAAAATTCTCTCTGGTAAAATTAAGGTAGTTATATGGAGAACCAATGATCTTGGGTAAATTTTGAATAAAAAAAACTCCTGAAGTTTAATTCATGAGTTTTTAATCCGCTGTGATAGTCCGTGTCGGGTATCGGGAGAATCTAAGGCCTCAGTGCCTGTTGTAAGTCCTGATCAGAACGAAATTATAGACTTAAAAAAAGTGCTGAAAGAAGCCCATACGAGCGGGATATCTTAAAAAAGGCCGTAAGTATCTTCTCCAAAAGCGACAATAAATACTGTGTATATCCGCAACTGCACCAGTAAAAATCAAAAAGCAGCTTAAAATATCGTGAACAAAGCATTACTGGTACTTCTTCCGATGGCTATCGGAACGTCACCGCGGCCCACCGTAGCGGGCCTGCCTCGCTGTGGCGGGCCTGCTCCCAGTTGAGCAAAGAAAATTAGTTTAGTGGCATAATTGCGAATAATCATAATAAATATTCGGGTTTACGGAAGACCACCAGAGAGAATCTGCTGTTGAGAAGATGTATCAGGTTTTTGAAGTGTCCAGAAGTACCTATTACGACTGGCTAAACCGTAAACCTTCTAGGTTAAGTCGTGAAAATGAAGTGCTAAAAGCTGAACTTGTGGATCTGCATCAGCAGCGCAAAGGCGGACTAGGAAGTCCTAAACTCACCCTTAAACTGAAATATGGAGGTTTTCAGGTAACTCGACTGATGAAACAACCGGGAATAAAAAGTATCAGCTACAAAAATTCAGAGTGATCACAACAGATTCCAACCATGCATATATTCCATTGGAGAACTTGCTAAACAGGGATTTCACAGCATCGGAACCTGGTAAAAAGTGGGTATCGGAACTTGCCTATGTTAGCACACTTCAAGGATGGCTCTACCCAACTGTCATCATGGATTTGTTACCGGAGAATCATCGCATGGGCTATGAATGAGACAATGGAGGCTATCTTGCATGTATAAATGCCGCTTTCAAAATGGCCATTGGAAACCGTCCGATGAGCCCATTTAAGCTGATTTTCCACTCAGATAGCGGAATTCCTAGGCCAATTCAAAGTATATAAAGTAGACCAGAGTATGGAGAGAGAAGTGAATTGCTGGGATAATGCTACAGCTGAAAACTTCTTCAAAATCATCAAGTCGGAAATGATCCATCATACAAACTATGTAGACCGAGCCCATGCCAGAGCTGAAATATTTGAGTAGTACGCAGCAAGGGATGCATTAAATCAGTTTCAAACCGAGCCTAAAATATTGTCCAGTTTTTTGCAGCAAATCCACACAATAAAAATTCAAAAAGCTAGACTTTCCATATTTTGAAATATTACTTCCAGCATGACTAATTCAGCTTTCGGTAGATTAGCACCTCACTGCCGACGGAGGTAGGAAGCTAAACCTTTTTGATGGGCTGTATATTTTCACTAATAAAACCCGAATGCTTGAGAATCCGGAAAGGATAGACTCTAGTTCATAATGTGGGTATTTTGCAGGTATCAGCTTAACAGGTCATTGAAAAAATCCCCTGACTGATCCTGCTATTTCTTAGCTGACAAAAGTACAGTCCATTTGAGATATAGTGGATCACTGTTTCACAGAAATCCTAGGAATAGAATAATTAAGGACATGGTAAGATTGGACTTTGAGGGAAATAATGATCCAAAAAGAAAACTGATATAAATTCACAAGTGATCCTGGATAACTATCCTTATAAGCTTCCTAAATTAGTTGATCTAAGAGTAGTTTTGGTAAAATCTTATTGACCTATATTATATCTTTTAATTAACATAAAACATCTTTTTATTTAATAACATGCTGCAAAATAGGTTTTGAAACAATATTATTTGTCCATAATTTATTATTCACATAAATTCCGTTGTTGGAATAAGTTTAATTGCTGTTCAACACATTTTTGTTTGATTATATGACCCCGTCAATTTGACTTGTAGAAAAAAAAAGTAATATTTTATGGTTAATATTAGTAGGCACATGTGGCTGTTTGTACCGCTCTATCGAATGCGTTCCTGCAATAATCGCTCGGAGCAGCGTATGTTGTTTGTATTGATTTTTTCTGTTACTAAATAGATTTTCAGTTATGAGAAGCAGGCTTTTTTTAGGTGTCTATTTATTTTTGTTTTGGAATTCCGTTGAAGCAGTTTCATTCCCTGAGTACGTGAATGCCAATTTGTCGGGAGAGAATTTTACTTGCGATGTATTGTCTCCAGTCCTGCCTGAAGGTTTGTCTTACTTTTCTTCTCAAGAGTTTGGTATAACTATAAAGGCTGATTTTCCTGATGATCTTCCACCATCCGGCGATTACGAGATTGTATGGTTTGACAGCAAAGGAATTGAATTAGCGATCACGGATTCATATACCGTGAATAGGGAATTGCCTAGAGGGCTGTATTCTTTTAGTGTAGCTATCCGAGATAAATCGGATGGATGTCTAAGCCCACCTGTTAATTTTGAGGTCACCGTGGATTCGATTACGATAACTCTAGAGGACTGCGCCATTGCAGAATCTTTTAAGATCAGTGCCGCATTTTGTAATACCTGTGAAGTCATAAATCCCGATGCAGCTGTAGATGCTGATCTGAGTACGTTTTCAGAGATTAAAGCAGTCCAGAATACCTTTCCTGGTAGTTTTATATATCAAGAACTTGGTTTCCCCATCGTGGGTAATCGAGGCGATAGCGTTCAGGTCTTTTTATCCTTTCCAGGTTTTCCGGATGCTTTGCCACCGGATCTTTCTTCTATCTCGATTACCCTATATAATGGAACAGCTAAGGTTGGTAATGAATATTTTCTCAATTCTCCCGATGTAAGTATTAGAAAAGAGTCAGGACTATATTCGTTTACCGTATTTGCGGATGTAGGCGCAAGTGTAGAATATGAACGAGTAAGAGTTACAAATTATGCTTCTCGACCAGCTTTTATTGCGACCGTCCGGGCTCACTTCGCGGAGATGTTTTTTGCTATTCCAACACTCCCTCCAAATCCCATTATAATCTGTGATGGAACATCCACTAGAATAGTAGCTACTCCGGGAGAAAATACATTTCTCAGATGGTATTCGGAAGATGTTGGAGGAGTTGAGCTGAGTTCCGGTTCTGCCTACACTACTCCTATATTAGATACCCCTGGAGACTACACCTATTGGATAGCAATACTTAGATCTAATTGTGAATCTTCTTTACGTTTTCCGGTTCAGGTGTCGGTTCTCTCGCTACCGGAAAGCTCCGACCTGATGGTGTCGCAAGAAGTCAATGCCTTTTATTGCTATGGAGATGATATAGTATTAAAGCCTGAAATCAGTGCTGGAAGTAGTTTTGTAACGAATGACTTAGCATTTGAATGGTTTTACGATTCCCTGGGATTGGAAAGAATTACGACGAGTTCTTCGGCAAACATCAATCTTTCTCCTGAAGGGGTTTTGGAAATAAAACAAGGACAACCAGGTAAGTACAGGTATTTCTTAGGAGCAGTGAACCAAGGTTTATGCAAAACTCTCACTTCCGAACTTAAAAGAATAGAATTTGAGATAGACGTTATATTACCGACTCCAATATTTGGAAACAATAATCCTATTTTCTGCGAAGAAGAAAAACGCACGCTGGCGGATTTAACCGATGTTAATGGAGACTTTGAGCTCAATTGGTATACGGATGATACACGATCCTCACTATTACCAGCCAACACGCTGCTTATCGACGGCAGAGTTTATTTTGCAGTTAGTCGTAATACGAATGGATGTGAGAGTATAGAATCTGCTCAGGTCCTAGTCCAGCTTAATTTTTGCTCTCCAATATTGAGATTACAAAAGAAACCTGATCTCTTGGATCCGTATACAATCATAGCGGGGGAGGAGTTGACGTATTCGATACAGATTGCCAATGATGGGATTTATTCCGCCTACGATCTAGTGATTGAGGATGCGCTTCCATCCGGTACTTCCTATGTGTCATCGATACCTGCCGGAACAGTCTCGGGTACTGCGATTCGCTGGCAGCTGGACAGTCTTTCCGGCGGTGACAGTCTTTCTTATGTGCTTCGTCTGCGTGTTTCACCCTCGTTTGCGATTGGGACTTTCGTTCGTAACACAGCAGATTTGATTAGTGTAGCTGTCCCCGGTGGTGTACTTGAGGCGGAAGCGGATCCAGTTTTGGTGACGCGAAAGGCATTGGTGGGAATCTCCAAAGAACTGTTGGGTACCAATCCGGCATATCCCGGTGATACGGTTGGCTATAGAATCAGGGTATGGAATGCAGGACCGAGCGATTCGGATGTACTTCGTGCGGTGGATGTACTGGCTTCTGATTTAGATTACATTTCCTCGGAGAGTGGCATTTACGATGGGTCAAATCGTCAGGTGGAGTGGACTGTTTCGGGACTTTCACCCGGCGATACGGTAAGTTATCTGCTTAATGTCCGTGTTTCCCAGTCAGCCCAGCCAGGCTTTATCGGCAATACCGCAGTGCTGCGCAACAGTACCGGCGGGGAAGAAGATTCCGACACTGCGGAACTGCTGGAGATTATTCCGCATCTTCCCGAGCTTTACCTCTCAAAGTCCTCACTTAGCGGTCTGACGGTGGATGCAGGAAATGAGCTTGAATACGGGATTTCGATCTCTAATCGCGGCATCGGTACCGCCTACGATCTAGTGATTGAGGATGTGCTTCCTTCGGGTACTTCCTATCTGTCATCGACACCTGCCGGAACAGTCTCGGGCACTGCGATTCGCTGGCAGCTGGACAGTCTTTCCGGCGGTGACAGTCTTTTTTATGTGCTTCGTCTGCGTGTTTCACCCTCGTTTGCGGTAGGGACTTTCGTTCGTAACACAGCGGATCTGATTAGTGCAGCTGTCCCCGGTGGGGTTCTTGAGGCGGAAGCCGAGCCAGTTTTGGTGACGCGAAAGGCATTGGTGGGAATCTCCAAAGAACTGTTGGGTACCAATCCGGCATATCCCGGTGATACGGTTGGCTATAGAATCAGGGTATGGAATGCAGGACCGAGCGATTCGGATGTACTTCGTGCGGTGGATGTACTGGCTTCTGATTTAGATTACATTTCCTCGGAGAGTGGCATTTACGATGGGTCAAATCGTCAGGTGGAGTGGACTGTTTCGGGACTTTCACCCGGCGATACGGTAAGTTATCTGCTTAGTGTCCGTGTTTCTCCGTCCGCAGCGCCGGGCTTTATCGGCAATACCGCAGTGCTGCGCAACAGTACCGGCGGGGAAGAAGATTCCGACAGTGCGGAACTGCTGGAGATTGTTCCGCATCTGCCGGAGCTTTACCTCTCAAAGTCCTCAGTCAGCGGTCTGACGGTGGATGCAGGAAATGAGCTTGAATACGGGATTTCGATCTCGAATCGCGGCATCGGTACCGCCTACGATCTAGTGATTGAGGATGTGC